>Ga0123355_10020672_pt1 | contig 10519 bp, 10 predicted proteins | sample TergutEmb28metaG_3_FD_89872 | JGI IMG/M metagenome (GOLD analysis project Ga0123355, IMG submission 89872) | Embiratermes neotenicus P1 segment gut microbial communities from Petit-Saut dam, French Guiana - Emb289 P1 | ecosystem: Host-associated > Arthropoda: Insects > Digestive system > Gut ... | reverse complement strand
TTTATCTCAGTAATTAACCAACTTGATGCACAAAATTTTAGTTTCACAATAAGTTTATTTCATGCCTCTACATGTTTCGAGCACATGTGCTCGAAACATGTGGAGGCATGAAATAAACTTATTGTAAAACTAAAATTTTGTGCATCAAGTTGGTTAATTACTTAGATAAAAATACTGAGATGCACGGTCAGCAAAACGTCAAAAGCGGGGAAATGTTTCGGCTACAACAGTGATAACAGCTGGGCCCTTTTGGGTAATTACACAGCGAGTATTAATAATATGGGTAAGAGATTACCACTACTCGCTGCGTAATAACCCCAAAAATGCGCAGTTCTCATCTACATCGCGGCAGAAGTCTGAAATCACGCACATACCACTGACGGTTGGCTCGCGCGATTGACCGGGTGCAAAAGGAACAAGTGAAGTACGAGTACGGGCGACTGGGAGGTTAAATGCTCATCGAATTATTAACCTCGTCAACAGGCTTCTATAGATGCTCTTGATAGATTCAGAGCCTTTGTCTGTGCTCGCAGCGACGTGAAATCCATTTGACTAAAGTTTCTGTAGCAAGCCTCTTGCCCAGTCCATTCGTAATAATGTTATGCTTATAACAGCTCAATAGACATTCTGTTAAGTTTTTTTTTTGGTACTATGACCAACAAATGAACAATTATTTCACAGATTATCATATTCCAACACGTTTCGGCACTATCGTGTCATCCTCAGGGAATTTGTAATAAATACCTTACCAAGTTACACAAGTATTTCAAATGGAGCTGCTGGTAATACAATTAACGATTAAGATGTTTTACATTGGTTTTATGCAAGTTCTCACATTATAGTCGATGAAATCTCAATATTATACACTCTTTAAAACATCAAAAATGTTCTATTTACAATAAAATGGGCTAAAATCATTATGTTGCTACAAATCTCATGAAGTCCGTCTGTGTGATGGCCGTATACACAATCCGCAAAAAAATGTGGACTTTATTAAACGGATCTATAAATGACATATCACGGATATTCAAGGCAGGTGAAAAAGCAGTCCCGTTACTGGCCCGGATGGGCCCAGAGTGTTCTGGGCAGTTAATGTTCCCAAATTTCGTGACAACGGCACAGGATGGTGGTAGCTTGTCAGCCTTACGCACCGGCCGCCTTTACCCCCAGGAAATACTCCTGGTACTCATTTCTGTTAGAGGCTGAGTCGACCCCAGGACCATAGTGCGATCCGAAGGATTACGTCAATGAAAAATCCAATGACCTTCCGATTTGTAGCACAGCACCTTAACCACTGTGCCACCGCGGTCCCTGGATATTCAAGGTACATGTATTAAAATGATTCGGTTAACGACTAAAATCTCCTGAATGATAATTCGTGTCAACTGGTAAATATTTACCGACGTTTGGGGGGGACAGTGTTGCCTCCGCCTTCAGGGTAATTCACTCATAAGAAGAGTGCAGTTAACATGGCGCTACACGCCACAAGACTTAAAATTTCAATACCGCTGTGAGAACCTCAAATTCAGTAACGTTCTAATATACTTGAAACGGTACTGACCTCACCAACGTAATTTATTTTGTTCAGGTTCCATGTTATGGCGTTACTAATTCGCCTTGCTCATCCCCACAGAGAAGCACAACAAAGAATGTACCGCATTTCGCGAAAAGCGCTCTTCTTTCGGCTTTCTGAAGTGAAATAAGTGCAGCGAATTTTCATGCTGTGCTGCAGACCACCACAGGAAACTAAAAAACCTTTTCTGCTGACATATGTGCATTCCTAAAATACAATGCACTCAATGACTATTTTATTCAATGTCATCACAGTATTTGTGCTGTCAACAAATATGAAGGCTATACTCCTAGGACATAGCAACCGTTTGTTCTTGAAACGGTTGCATTGGCTACAATTCGACAGGGCGGAAATTAAACAGGATGAAGGAAATTATGCATGGGAACCTGTTGGGTACAAGTCTTAAAAAAAAAAGCCAGCCATGAAGAAGAAAAACGAATGAGAGAGAGACACAAAGGCTAAGGGGAATGAAAAAGTTAAACAAAAGGCACACACACACACACACACACACACACACACACACACACAAGCAGCTGAACCTTATTTGGGCGATGTGAGTGAAACGTCTGAAATGTTTAATCCCGCGGCAGTTCAGGCAGCGAAATCACAGCCAATGAAACTTCGCTGCCATTTCCTTCACGTGTTTCAGCTGAATTCAACTTCAAGCCCAAACGATTAAGACACGACGCAATTCAAATCGCCCAACTTAGTCTGCAATCTCTCCCCATGCCACCCCTTCCCTACAACCTCAAAAGGAACCCAATTCGGCAAGCCAAGATGCGGCCCATCGAGCAACGGACACGAATTATTCGCGATCCAACAAAAGTTACAAGCCAGCGGAATCAACTGCCTCAAAAGCAGGGTCATACCGCAAATTGAAATGTGAACTGTACGACCTATAATCTACATCTCGGGTCAATATACTCTATAGTACTATTTAACAGCCATATGGCGGCTTCTTAACCCGGAAGTCCGATTTTGGTCACAGGACATGTGCGACTTGCGGTGGAAGAAAAGCAAATAGGGGCAAATCTACAAGTACTACTGATTCCGCTGTCTAATCATCATTTTAATAATGTTAAATTGGTACTCATCGGTCTCAGCCATTTACAGTCGAGGAGGAGGCACCTAACACAACCTCGGACACGGCAGCTGGTGCAGCATACATACCAAGAAGGATAATGCAACCGCAGCACTCCTAACTTACAAAGGTCGAATACTTGGTTACTATCTTCATGTTTGTACCGTGCATCAATGACGATTAAAACACTTTGTTATCCAACAGATGCACAAATATATAATTCGTAGATACAATTAGAATTATTATAAAATATTTAAAGATGTTTAAAATTGCTCCAACATGTTACGGATCACAAGAGATCCATAATCAGGGAGCTTCATACAGTGCTTGGCTAAAATTATAGTAATGGTTCTATCATGTCCGTTGATATGGACGTAGTCGGTGTTATGGCAGCATATGCTGCCATAACACCGACATGATAGAACCATTACTGTAGTTTTAGCCAAGCACTGTATAAAGCTCCCTGATGATGGATCTCTTGTGATCCGAAACATGTTGGAGCAACTTTAAACATTTTAAAATGTTTTATAATAATTCTAATTGTATCTATGCATTATATATTTCTGCATCTGTTGGATAATATAGTGTTTTACTTGGTTATTATCTTTACCCTGCTGCATCATAATTTAAGGCACTGCGATGTTTACGTCAAACTCCCCGGGCGAATGTCATGATAGTACCTTGAGACGGGTCACGAAAACCTGTTTACAAATATCTGTAGGCACAAAGTAACGTTTCCCAACCTTACTTCCGTACAGGAACCCCTACGTACCTAAAAATGTAAAGTAAAGCAGTCCCGTTACAGGCCCGGAGTGGCCCAGAGGGTTCCAGGAAGTTAAGGTTCCCAGATTTCATGACAACGGCACAGGATGGTGGTAATTTTGTCAGCCTTACGCACCGGCCACCTCTACCCCAAGGAAACGCTCCTGGTACTCATTTCAGTTAGAGGCTGAGTCGACCCCAGGGCCATAGTGCGATCGGAAGGATTTTATGTCAATGAAAAATTCCAGTGACACCAACTGGGATCGAACCAGCAACCTTCCGATCTGTAGCACATCACCTTAACCACTGTGCTACCCGTTATACGTCATTTCTCCTATAAGCAACTTTCTATTGCACCATATTCCAGCGATGCTTCTAAAAACGTGAAGTTTAAAAACCACGCAGTAATAATTTACATGTTGTCTACATGGGTAAAAGCACGGTCTCCTACCCAAAGAATATACAAGGTGGTTCAAATATGACCGGGACTGATGTCGCCAGATTTACACACAAACAGTCCCGGTCATATTTGAACCACCTTGTACATGCTGCATGTGAAAGAAGTGCGCAGGATAAACGTGGTAAAATGCAATACGGAGAAAATTTCGTTGTAATGAGCTGCAGGATTTAGGTTTTTCACCTACTGGTGAGACTTGCCAGTGGTTAAAATTTCCCCTGAATGGGTTACGGGCCCAGAGCAGGGTAAGTCCTGCGGTAGGATTGCTACCTTTAGCTTCTGGACCGGCATGTTTAGGGACGGCATTTCCTCCATTCCTGGTGAAACCGTTATACCGCTGTGGCTCGGTCGTCATTTCCTCGTTTGTGGGAACAGTGTATACCACGAAAAGGTGAGGATGACTGTTGGGTAGGATAGGCTACAGTATTAAGCATCACTACCATCATCATGGCAGACCTTTGAAGAGACTTCTGGATACGTGAAACCGGAACGGGTCAACAAGTGGCCCGACTCCATGACAGATATATGACGATGATGATGATGATGATGATGATGATCTACTGGTGTCAGGGCGATTAACAGACGGAATCAGCGGCACATACTTTATGGTGGACATGAAATACACATACGTAACTTTCGTAGAGGAATTCACTTGGGACACCCCTGTAACACATTATGTGACATTAAAAAAAGATCCCAGCAAGATACGTTGCGAGGATGCGAAATGGGATGAGCTGTCTCAGAACTGGGCGCGCGTTTGCGGTGACGTTATCTATTTATCAGGCAAGGTCTGTACGTCTGTTTGTTTCTAAACCCACTGCTGCCCTCCTCATTTATTATGTGTTCTCAAGCTGTCATTCTGTTTTCAGTGAAATGTTGCAAAAAAAATCCACCCGCTAGCTTCGCCACGTCCTGAATGGCTTTTTTTTTTATTATATATATATATAATAATTAAAAAAAAAAGCCACCAAACGGATTTACACGACCTCTGATATCGACAAGTTTTACTAGCATTTGTCGTCACATACAATTGTCTCGATGTTCGGGATTTCGAAATTTCATGACTGCTTCCGACGAGTTGGGATAAAACCATGCAGCTGGCGAGCGGACTGCCCCCATTCATACTCTTTACGCATTCCAAAATCATTTTGTAATATTTTCATTTAGGAGGAACGAGGTACCGGGGGAATGGAGGAGACTGCATAACGAGGAGCTAAATGATTTGTACTCCTCACCCAATATTGTGAGGGTGATAAAATCTAGAAGAATGAGATGGGCTGGGCATGTGGCGCGTATGGGTAAGGAGAGGGGGTGTATAGGGTCTTGGTGGGGAAACCGGAGGGAAAGAGACCAATGGGGAGACCTAGGCGTAGATGGATGGTTAATATTAGGATGGATCTCCAGGAGGTAGAATGTGGGTATATAGACTGGATTGGGCTGAGCCAGGATAGACAAGTGGCGGACACTTGTGAGTGCCGTAATGAACCTTCTGGTTCCGTGAAATGCGGGGAATTTCTTGACTAGCTGCAAACCAGCTAGCTTCCCAAGAAGGACTCTGCACCATGGAGTAAGTAAGTAAGTAAGTAATATTTTCATTACGGGAATTTCGTAAGCCCTTCGAAGGAAATTAACGATGTACACCGCAAATGGATTCCGACTGTCGTGGCGATCTTATCGGTTCTAATGAAGAGAAAATATCGAACCTCTACAGCATAGTTAATACATAATTCAGCGTACTACTACTAGTGTGGGCACACGGTGGCGCTGTTGGTTGAAGCACTGCGCTACAAACCGGAAGGCCGCGGGTTCAATTCCCTGATGGCCATAAATAGCTATGGGCATTTAGTCAATAACACAACAAATTTTCTAATGATGTTTATTAGAGGATGAATATCAACTACATGTTTCGGCCTAATCCGGCCATCATCAGGTTTTCATCCGAAAGAGTACTTATGCTATATAAGATTTAACCGCATAAATCCTATATAGTATAAATACTCTTTCGGATGAAAACCTGATGACGGCCGAATTGGGCCGAAACATGTAGTTGATATTCATCCTCTAATAAACATCATTAGAAAATTTGTTGTGTTATTGACTAAATACCCATACCTATTTATTTACACACACACAACGGGGATGGCACATTTCAGAATCCCTATGGTCTCTCACAGAAATGAGTACCAGGAATATCTCCTAGGGGATAAAGGCGGCTGGTGCGTTGGGCTGACAACCTTGCCACCACCATGTGCCGACTGTCTGGAAATCTGGGAGTCTCAACATCCTGGAACCTTCAGGGCCTGTCGAGGACTCTGGCTTTACCTGTACCTTCCCTACTACAGAGCTCCTTTAAAACGACTAAAACTTTACTCCCCTAGCGATAATTAAAAAAGCACAAACGCACCAGACTTGTTACTCTATTCGTACTTTTCATAACTTGGTCTCCGAACACTATGCTAGCTAGCAGACAGCGACATGGCGACCAGAAGCACAGTACGGACATCGTTCACACTCGGGCGCGGAGATCGTCATGGCTCAGGAGTGGTTAACAAATCAGCTTTCAGGTCTTCGCTCTTCTGGGACGTTACGCGGCGTTGGTTACTAGTTCGTTACCGGGGTTTCGGCGCAACATCACTTGACCCTTAAAGATAGGGCCGACAGGTCGTCCCGAAATGTCGGTAACAACACCCAACCTACTCCGCGTAACATCCCAGAAGATTTCGATGTTTTGCTGACCGTGCATCTCAATATAATCTTAGTAATTAACCAACTTAATGTACAAATTATTGTTTTATAATAAGTTTATTATATGCCTCTACATGTTTCGAGCACTGTTGTGCTTATCATCAGGAGGTCAAAATTGTATTTTACAGAATCTGGTATCATCACACTTGTAGGTGGCCGTCCGGTGCGCAGGTTGAGAGAGGACTGTGCACCGGACAGCCACCTACAGAGTGTGATGACACCACTTGTTGTATAATACAATTTTGACCTCCTGATGATGAGCACAATAGTGCTCGAAACATGTAGAGGCATATAATAAACCTATTATAAAACACGAATTTGTGCACTGAGTTGGTTAATTACTAATATTCCAGTAGAGTGAAGTCCTCCACCACTTCGCGACGGAAGCCTGAAGTCTCACTTCACCTTTGCATTCGGAATATCTCGAATTCGATTCTCGATCTGCAGACGGCCAGCCTGACTGACGACATTTGTAGGTCCCATCACTCACTCCAGGCAATTCCAGTGACCGTACCTGCAATCTAGACACGTTCGTTTCCTTCCACGTCCTTGTATATCATCATGCTGACTGGCCCTCACATCAGACGAGTCGTTCAAAAAATACAGGAACGCACCCACCGACACGCGCACACGCACAGGCGACATCGTGACACGTTGATACACACCGACAAACGCTTAAAAACAACAACAACAACAAGATCGAACCTACGGCACACTAGACCGACTATCAGATTTTCAGGCCTAACACAGCCTGACGGTTTCAAATAAAGCCAACTAGATGCACACTACTTCTTAACATATTTCAACTTCTCTACATGTTTCGAGCAGCTATGTACCCATCATCAGGAGAACTTACTGTATCTATGCGACACTGGTATTTTTCACTCTGTATGAGTGGTTGCCTGGTCTGCTGGTTGGGATGAGTCTCATCCCATCCAGCAGACCAGACAGCCACCCATACAGAGTGAAAAATACCAGTGTCGCATAGATACGGTAAGTTCTCCTGATGATTGGCACATAGTTGCCCGAAATATGTAGAAAAGTTGAAATAAATATACGAGGCTGAATCAAAAAGTAAAGGCAATTTTTAAATTACGCGGTAACCGGGACAGAGAGGAGATGCCGCATTGCGCAGTATTGACAATGCCTGTTGAAGAGTTCAGCCATGTGCAGTACAGCACTCTGCCTTCAGGCGAGTGGCAGCAACGAGGGCGAAAACATTGACGCTCCTTTGCAAGATTGCACCATCGAAGAACAACGTGGCGTAGTGCGGGTTTCTTTGGGCTGAAGGAGCGAAACCTGTGGAAATTCACCGTCTATGTTGGCTCAGTATGGACAGAGCACCATTAGTCAACGAAAGGTTTATGAGTGGGTGGAAAGGTTTAAATCGGGTCGAACACGTGTTACTGATGAAGGTCGTTCTGGTCGGCTATCAACCTCGCGCACACAATACCACAAGACCAGCCGAAAAGCTTCTTCTCCGCAGGAATACAGAAACTAGTTGAACAATATAACAAATGCATGGTGTTGCAAGAGGACTATGTAGAAAAATGATATTTAAAATTGCTCACACTTACTTCTATTAAAGCCGTTAAATGTATTTTGTCTTTACTTTTTGATTCTCCCTCATACTAAGAAAAACTGTGCACCTAGTTGGCTTATTTGAAACAGATTATACAGGGTGCACGGTCAACAAAACATAAAAAAGTCTGACAGATTCGGTGGTAGTCGTGTGGGGCGTCGACTTTGACGATAAGGCGACATCTGTCGTCAATCAATTTAGTCTGTTGCCGTAAAATATCCAGAATTGTCTCTATAAACTTTTAAATGTATGTATAACACACAGCATGTACAGGGCCTATTTTAGTCCCAACCTGATATGGCACTATAACGCTCATCTTACGGACTATTCACCTTTACAGCAGCCCACAGTCTCTTACGGGGTTTACTTTAATTAAATAATAATCATGTACCGGCTGTCAACAATGAGCGCATATGTTAATATGTTTTGCGTGAAATCATTGAGGTGTTGGTTTTTATACTTCCTCACCACAGACAAATGTTAAGATGTCCCTTAACAGCATGCGCATTCAATTTCGTAACGGGGCTTGCGAACGTTTCAAGTCGCGGCTTCCATCTTGTTCATATCTCCTACACGAAGCCAATACAGTTCAGTGCAAAAGTTTAACTGCTACGTGTGTTTCCGTATGAGTTTATACTATCTCGTTACTGAATTTAAGTGGGTGTGTGTACGTTCATGTAAAATGAATGATATGCCAAACGTTTATTATTTTAAGAATAACCTATCAAGTCGAAGTGAAGCCCCGGGTTCAAAGTATATTTTAACACACGCGATGCACAGGTTATGGCACACTGCATGCGATCAGTAACACCCTAACTCGGGAAGAACAGCAACCCTGTCGCCATAAGGGGTACGGTCTACTCTAAAAAGTGAATGGCCATTAGTCTCTGCTAAAACACCGTTGATGGAGTTTCGTACAGGGCCTTCCATGGTCACGTCACGCTGAGGCCAGTAAACAGGCAACGCCATGGCCTCACGAATCGCTGCGGTTCAGTACACAGCCAGCGAACGAGGACACAGCCGAAGTACGGGGGGAAATCGACACCCAATCCTAGCTCGGCACCATTCAGCACCATCCAGTTGGAAAGCGAACTTTGTTCAATTATTGTACGTGCTTAAGAAACAGAATTAGGCACAAGATAAGAAGCCGTCAAAATACTCGAGCGAATATAAAAATTTCAGTGAGATGGTGGCAGGTATTTAAGTTCTGTGTTAAATCCTCGCATGCGAAGAATTCTGTAAATAGAGACACTGCAAGGAATAAGGCGATTAGGACCACGGAATGACAACATTGCGGCCATGGGTCCGAAAGCATTTCTGTGTGTCGTGTCGTCCTTGCGATTCCTCGTCCAAATCTTCTGTGGCGCACTGTCCACCTCGGGCCTAGGCCGCCTACTTCAAGGTTTCTAGATCAAACACAGGCACACGCGGCCAGTAGGACTCCTCTGAACGAATGACCAGTTCGTCGCAGACGCCGTTATCTATGAAACAAACACAAGGAGACGAACATTCATGCCCTCTGCACGGTTCATACCCGCGATCCTTGCAATCAATCGGCTGCAGAAGCCTCAGCCTTGTACGAACAGCCCTATAAAATCTCCTAGATAATAAACTGTTTGGCGATTATTTCGAAAAAAGAAACAGCCACAAAGACCGACTAGTGAAAACTACAGAAGACTTTTTGGTATAGAGTTTCCATTTTCTTACACATTCCTGTTTAATTCACTGGGTTATGTGGCACATAACAAATTGGTATGCCTGCCTGCCTTGACAAGGGACTAATACCAGTATTTCTCTGCCAGTAATGGATGACCTCCAATTACTGTACGTATTACAGACACATAGTGGGCAGCGTCATGAAAGCAGGACGCATACCGGTCGATCGCACTCGACGAATGTACGGGCAGTCACTTTCCAGTTATGTTTTAACCTACACAAATTTCGAAGCCATTTCCAACTTGAGCCTTTCCTTATAATTCGTCGTTTCTTTGAAAGATCTCACGTGGCGACTTCATAACAAGATGATACTTGAACTACAGGAGGCATGGAACACTCAGTTCATTTTGGCTCATTGGCGACACAAAACACTGTAAAATCTACGCATATAAATCAAAACAAGAACAAGAATATGTGGCATTCTGGAGCCTACAGACATGCGTTGTTTGGTTATCGCTGAAGCTAGGAAACTATATCAAACAAGCGTGAGGAAAGAAAACCAACAAGATGCAACAATATAGATGGTTTATTGTCAATTATGGATGTTGGTTATTGACAATGTCTCAACATGTTTCGGGCATCTTTATGCCCATCTTCAGGAGT
>Ga0123355_10020671_pt1 | contig 10520 bp, 10 predicted proteins | sample TergutEmb28metaG_3_FD_89872 | JGI IMG/M metagenome (GOLD analysis project Ga0123355, IMG submission 89872) | Embiratermes neotenicus P1 segment gut microbial communities from Petit-Saut dam, French Guiana - Emb289 P1 | ecosystem: Host-associated > Arthropoda: Insects > Digestive system > Gut ... | reverse complement strand
TCAATAAGTGAGTAACAGCTGTCAAAGTTTCAAACTTCTCTGGCCATTATCTCCGTAACCGTTTAACTTTGGATATAGGTGTTTTGGGTTATATCGGTATAGTTTAACATAAGGAACACTCTCTCGAAGTCTTGCACATTCCTCCTGGGACACCCTGTATATGCAAGATAAGAACAAAGAGATGTGTGTATGTGATTTGAGAGCTACTTGGTGATGTGTAACTAGGATAAATGCAAATGTTGTGTTGGAGTAGGCTCTCCATTTGTCTGGTGACAGAAATGTAAATATTCTACCCATTTTAATTTGTAAAATTTAACGTACATGTGTTAATTTAAGGTTGCAGTGGACAGTAATAACAGACACATATTGTTTGAGACTGTTACATAATTTGTCACTAAAAGAAACCAAATACCTCTGAGATCCTGCCTTCTGTATTTTACCTTAGACACCTGCCAGTAGGGACCACCCCTGGTGAAAAGAACATATGAGTAGATGTCATTCCACATGATGTCATAGTAGCCCATAGTAGATATATTGAGCATGTAAGAGCGCCCATCACCTCGAACTCTCAGTACAATGTGGGAGTACATGCGCCAGTCAAAGTACGCATCCCGCTTGAAGGATTTCTGCAACATCAAAAATTTTATCACAAACTCAATTGCAGTCTCCATGATATTTACCACAATCTTAACTCTTCTAAATATTCACTGACAATTCCAGTATAATCACAGCACTGTTCTAGAGACACCATAACAACCCTAACACTGTCCTGGAGACCCCATAATAACCCTAACACTGTCCTAGAGATCCCATAACCCTAACACTGTCCTAGTGACCCTATAATAACACTAACACTGCCCTGGAGACCCCACAACAATCCTAGCACTGTCCTGGAGACCCCACAACAACCCTAGCACTGTCCTGGAGACCCCACAACAACCCTAGCACTGTCCTGAAGACCGAAAAACAGCCCTAACACTGTCCTGAGACCCCATAACAACCCTAACACTGTCCTAGAGACTCCACAACAACCTTAACACTGTCCTAGAGACCCCACTGGTTGAAAAATGTCCTGCAGAGACTATCACATCTCACCAGTGACTTATAGACCCTATCACAACCACAACATTGTCCTACAAGTCCTACTGCTGTCCTAAAGACACCACAACAATTCCAATACTTGCCTACAGACCCCTCCACAATCCCAGCAGTCCTGCAGACACCATCATAAGCCCAACACTATCATACAAACCACAGTACTGTCTTACAGACACTACCAGCACCCCAGCACTTTTCTACATGGTTGACTACAAACCTGATATTGTCCCAACAAACAGACCACAACTTCAGCACTGTCCTTCAGAACCTACCACAATACCAACACTGTCCTACAAATCCCACCACAATTCCAACACTGTCCCACAGGCCACTTAAAAATCCTCATTTCACATATGGATGGTACGACAGCTGCAGAGATTAATACAGAATGCAGCAGAATACCTCATATTTTTTGGAATTAAAGAACTAACACAAGGAAAAGAACAATTCACCACCGTGTATATACATGCAATCTTAACTTGATGTACAATAAACTGTAACCATCAGCTTTTGAAAGACACTTTTCACATGAACTCCATCAACATTTCTGCACTTGTGCATTCTATGTGGCAGAGAGGCCATTATATGTTGCAGCAAGTCTTTAGGGATAACTTCAATGTACTACTGAATTTGTTGGTTTAAGTCAGGGAAGCTGGCAGGGTCTGTCTCATATGCTACGGCCTTCAGGTAGCCTTACAGCAAAAAATTCGACTGCTGAAAAATTGGGTCTGGTTAACTGGTCCCCTTGCTCACCTCATCTCTTGGCCGCAGACATACGACACATCCTGCCAGCATCCCTGACTTAAAACAGCCGGTTGGTACTGGATTGAAGTCATCCCTAATGTCTTGGCCTTTCTGCCAGGTCAAATGCACAAGTGCAGCAGTGGTGATGGAGATCATATGAAGTATGTAATTTTAATATGCTGATGGTAACAGTTAACTTTTCATTCAGTCATGATTGTGTGCAAATACATGTTAATAAACTGCATCTTTCCTTGTGTTAGTTACTTCATTTCAAAAAGTTACAAGTATTTCCATCCAAACCTGTATATTACTTAATTAGCATTGTATAAACTTGACAGGATTGAAGTCCATTAATATCATAAAGACACTGCAATATTATTAGAAGTCTCACATCTACTATAAAAAAGATTTGTCTCCAGGCAGTAAATGTTTGATTTCCTTTTCAGTATCACATTATATAGCACATTAAAGATGAAGTATCCACAATCAAGAAATGACATTTTATTAATGTAATTAAAAATTCAGAGATTTTTACTGAGATGTGAATCATAGCCAAAAGTTCTACCAGAATACTTGCTAAACAATTTAACACTGTGGTTACTGTACACATCAGCAAGGGTACTCACTAAATCTAATACTGTTTTGGGTTTTGTCTGTTAGGTCAATGGCAGGAAAGAGAAAAGTAAATACTGCACTATCAGTATTACTGATATACATATAATTGCAAAGAATCACACCTTGTATTATAAAACATACAAAACAAAATCAGAGTGAACATAAAGATTCAATTCTTTTGGAATACGATGCTATGTTGATTGGTGAACAATTACTGATGTCTTGGAGGAGCTTAGTGCCTTCATCTTCAGGGTCTCTGCAGTCTGAGAACAATGGACTCCATACACTGTAAATTTGGAGGGAGCAAGCTCTTCCAAAATGCTGGAAAATTATTTGCCAATCAACACTGTGTTATATACCAGAAGACTTGAATCTTCATCAATTCTGCTGTGAGAACCACAGATCACACACATTAAACTTATTTATAGAAAAGATAAATTGTACATATTTTAATATGTTCCATCTTCCGTGCATTAATTAGATACATAATATATGTGGGAACACCCCACATATCCAGAAATGGCCCTTTCCACACAGCAGCTCGCCCTCCTCTCTCTGCTCAACATATCACTCCTTCCACCAAACCAAACAACAACTTACTCCAGAGGCAAGTGACGAGAGACTGTAACCTGCTCCAATACTCAATGTCATCACCACCAAACTGTAGTCATTCACCTGAACACTCCTACAAGCTCTGCTGACAAACCAGTTGCACAGCAGGCAGTCCAGTGGAAGAACTGGACAAAAGCCAGCCTATCCAGGCTCTTGACAACATTTTAATGCTTATCAGAAAGAAGTAAACATCACCGAAAGGAGTAAGAGAACCCTACTGCACATCTCGGGCCAACCAGCTGCACAGGCAACATTCACGTGCCTGCAGTTGACCGAACCTCTCTGCGCATCTCCAGCCAACTGGCTACACAGGCAACATTCACTTGCATGCAGTCGACTGACCTCTCTGTGCATATCTGGCCAACTGGCTACACAGGCAGCATTCACTCGCCTGTAGTCGACCAGCCCTCTCTGCACTACTCTAGCCAACCATCTGCACAGGCAGCATTCACCAACCTGCAGTTGACCAGACCACTCTGCACACCTCTGGCCAACCGGCTGCACAGGCAACATTTACTCACCTGCAGTCAACCAGACCTTTCTGCGCATCTCTGGCCAACTGGCTGCACAAGCAGCATTCACTTGCCTGCAACTGACCGGCCCTCTCTGTGCTTCTCTGGCCAACCAGCTGCACAGGCAGCATTCACCCACCTGTAGTTGACCAGACCACTTTGCACATCTCCGCCAACTGGCTACCTGTGCATTCACTCGCCTACAGCCACATGGACAACACTGCTGGAGTAAGACCAGTAGCTGGCAATTAAATCACGGTTTTCTGTCGCAGCACTCAACACTTCTGTACGACTAAGACTTCAATAAATATCCAGTATATGTGTTTACTGTAGTTGTTATTCAATAGCATCCTATCCTACAGTAACCCACATACATATAAATAATCAATAAAAAACACTTCAATGTTTATGATATATTTTTTTTCACTATATTCTCACCAACATGGGTTCCAACCAGTACACACCATCCACACATCACCTACACACTGCATTAAAACTCACCACACCACTGCACCAATCATCACTCCACACAGACCAAACAATTTTAACTCCAAAGATTTTAATAATTATCTGTTTTAATCTATGTTTATATTACTTACATAATTTTAACTGAAATTATAATAATTTTTAATTGTTATGCAGTGAAAGTGACACAGCTAACCACATTTGTACCTTTGTATTGTTGTGATAATAACATCACCTTCAAGATGGCCGCAATAGCGGCCGCAGCATGTTGGTGAGAATATAGTAAATAAAATACATAATAAACATTGCAGTGCATTTTGTTAGTTATTTATATACTATGGATAAATTTTGTAATTTACATGATTACAAATTTAAGTTCTGGGTGGTGGCAAGCCATAATAATTCCGCATACAACACACTGCTGTACTGTACTTTACTCTAGATCATGGATTTTCAGGCTGTACCACCATTTCCACTTCAATACTTGCAGGCACCACCTTACTAATTAGGGAAGTGTCTTCTGCTGCACATTAAATTAATGTAGCAATGTTGTGTCTTACACATATAATGATACCCACCATATCAATGATGAATTTCTTAACAGTCTTTACAGCGCAGTTAGAACTTACATACACTGTGAAGAGCGAGCAGAAAGCCACTTCCAAATCCTATTTAACTGGCAGGGTGTCAAATACTTCCCAGCTGAATGCTGAACAAGCATTAAGTTAGCATGATACACACAGGTGTTTATTCATATGAAGTTCAGGAAGGTGCTGGGGGTCTAATCAGGCAGTCACATATTTATGGGGGGTCAAGGGGGTCAGCTGGGTCGTAGAGTGAAAACGGAATGTGATGGCACATGCGCAGAAACCAGATTTGGTCTTCCAGCGAAACGGACGAGTCCATTTATATCGGCAGGGGTGTCAGTTCAGTCGGCTGCTGGCAGCCAAGGTGTGCGCATCAGCAGTAGTAATGCTGGATAGACCATGTTCCGATACAGTGCATGAGTGCTGCCTACCCACTCCATTCACCTCTTTCCCCTTCACTTCTCCTCCTGTGCTTCACCGTGTGCCATCAGATTCCATTTCCACTCTACCAGGGTCACTGCGTTACCGAGAGGTGATATTGGTGGCTCCTTGGAGGGCTCTAGCTATTCTCCAGAGGTGACAGATGTGGTATATAGCCTCTCTTCACTCAAGACCATCTGTACATGGTGAAAAACCATATCTTATGAGAGGTGACTCTGTTACACAGAACACAGCGGATCTATGGGCATAAACCTTGAAAAACAATCCCCAATCCTATGGTGTGAGTGCCATGCCTATGGGATGAATGGCAGTGGGTGAGTCTATCTCAAACGGTACCCTCTGGGACACCAGGTGATCTCCCAGGGGTAATATAGCCTTACCAAGTATGGGGGCTCTACTTGGTGGACCTTATAGTACCCCCTTACTTGTGGGACCAAAATGGGGAACACAGTCATAAACTTAGAGCATAAGGAGAGCTCTGCAGATGGGGAATCCAAAAAGGGTTTGTTTATGTTCAGAGGCTCTGCAAACTGGGGCAGCTGGGCAGAACCCAGTTGAGCAAGGAGCAGGTCAGACTCCTACGATTGGGGAGGAACACTTGTCCCCTTGCAGTTTAAGTTTGGAGAACCTTGAGGGTCTGACAGAGAAGCTCGGCACTCTCGGTCTCCAAGTTACCAGAAAGAGCTGCTGTGGTGCTGCCAAAAAGCAGGCGAGGAAGGCCAAGCTTGCGAAGGCTCCTACTGGGGACTTTGGCAGTGGCCAACCTCAGTCCACTCTAGGCGATCAGCCACAGACTCTGCAGAGAAGGCCAAATGAGTTATGGTGAGTACCATTTCTTTTATTCAGGCCAACCTGCAACATACCATTGCTGCTTCTGGAATTTTTACTAGAAAAGTAGGCAATAAAGGAATAGACATGGCTCTGGTAAAGGAACCATGGTATCGCAAGGACTGTATCAGGGGTCTGAATATTCCAGGATATACCCTGTACTCTGTGGGAGGAAAGGATAGACCCAGGGCTTGTATCCTGGCAAGGAACATCAATATATTGGTGATGCCGGGGTTCTCTTGTAGGGACCTAGTAACAGTCCTAGTAAAGTACAAGGAGAAAGACGGCTGGTTGTCTGTTCTGCTTATCTGCCATATGATTCTGAGGATCCTCCCCGGTCAAGGGAGCTGGAGGAACTCGTGCGATACTATGAGAATGAAAATCTCTATTTAATTGTGAGGTGCGAACCCAATGGACATCATACTCCATGGGGTAGCACCAACTGCAATGGTAGAGGGGAGGCCATGATGGAATTTCTCAATCTTCAAATTTGGAGATTCTTAATTGGGGCAACAAGTCCACCTTTTGCATTGGTTCTAGGCAAGAGGTGATTGATATTACCCTGTGGTCCTATGGACTTCTAGAAAGCATTACTGGTTGGGTGGTTTCTTTAGAGCCCTCCCTGTCGGATCATTGACACTGTTCACTCTACAGGGCTCCATATTGGTACCCCTGATCAGGAACCCTAGGGGCACCAATTGGGGCTCCTTTTGAAAGGGCCTGAGGGAAAAACTGGAGAGGGACCCCGAGATGAACATGAAAGATAAGGCTGGATTAGGGCTTGCAGTTCATTGGGTTCAGCATGCCCTTATCACCACCTGTGAGGATAATTTTCCTCTTAGACCTGTTAGAAAAGGTATAAAATCTCTGAGGTGGACATCTGAGCTAGAGTCGCTCAGAAGGGAAGTGAGACGGCTCTCTAACAAGTGCCAGGCAGACAACAATTCAAATAGCTGGGAAGTCTACAGAGAGGCTCAATGGAGATATAGGAAGCAGGTACGAAAGGCTTTCAAAGAGACCTGGAGGACTTTCTGTAGCTCCATAAATGATCTACCTAGGTCAGCTAGGTTACATAGGGTTCTATGTAGCGACCCTAAACTCAGGCTGGGATCTTTGGTGGCTTCTTCTGGAGAGCGCATGCAATCCAAAGGGGAAACCTTGGATCTCCTGCTTGCCACTCACTTCCCCAATTCAATTGTTATGGAGAGGAGAGCGGTACCTGTCACTGCCTGCCATACCAAAAGTTTGGACTGGCGGGTGGCTGTAAGAATTGTTACCTATTGGAGAGTGGGGTGGGCAATTGATTCAATTGCCCCATATAAAAGTCCAGGTATGGATGGGATATTCCCAGCTCTACTGCAAGAGGGATGGGAGGTCCTTATTCTTTACCTGGTCAGGATCTTTCATGCCTGCCTAGTGACTGGATATGTTCCAGCCATGTGGCGCCAGGTTAAGGTAGTGTTTATACCTAAGCGCGGTAGGAATTACTATTGTGGACCTAGGGATTTTAGACCTATCAGTCTCACATCGTTCTTACTTAAGACCATGGAGAGGCTGGTGGACAGATTTTTAAGGGATGAAATTCTGGTGCTCAGGCCACTTCATCCCAACCAACAAACATACCAGGCTGGGAAGTCTGTGGAAACAGCTCTTCATCAGCTTGTGGTATGGGTTGAGAAGGCACTTGATCAGCAGGAGATAGCCTTAGGCATCTTTCTTGATATAGAAGGGGCATTTAACAACACCTCCTACAACTCCATGTGTGCAACACTTGCTAGATATGAGTAGATTACACCATCGTACGATGGATTAGAGCCATCCTGGAAGGTCAGCTGGCCACGGAAACTCTCAGTGGACCTTCCAGGAGTGTTGCGGTGTCTAGAGGCTGCCCACAGGGAGGTGTTTTTTATCACCTCTCCTATGGTGCCTTGTTGTTAATGAACTGTTAGCAAGGCTCAGTGAGGGAGGTGTTTACTCACAGGGATATACGGATGACATCTGTCTTCTAGCTGTGGGAAAATTCCCAAATAAGGTATCAGGGTTCATACAATGGGCCCTACTGTTGAAGTGTGGTGTGATGAGCTCAGTCTGTTGGTTAATCCTGACAAAACTGGGCTTGTTGCATTCACTACAAGAAGAAAACTCCCAGGGTTCTTTGAGCCTCATTTATTTGGAACGACCTTACATTGCTCCATGTCAGTCAAGTATCTGGAAGTGATCCTGGATTCACAACTGACCGGGAGGGAACATGTGGATGTTAAGGTAAGGAAGGATTAAAATTTGTTGTAGGCCTGCAGGAAGGCCTTTGGTGTGACGTGGGGATGGAGACCCAGGATGGTTCATTGCCTCTACGTCTCTATTATCAGGCTGTTCGTCACCTTTGCATCCTTGGTATGGTGGCCTGGTTGTCAGATGGCCAGTGCCAAGTAGAAATTAAGCAGAATCCAAAGATTAGCTATGCTTAGGGATAACAGGAGCAATGCGCACCACTCCCACCAATGCTGTGGAGGGATTTATTTGCCTCCCCCCACTGGAGTTAGTGGTTCAGAGTGAGGTGAGATCAGCTGTGCATCGTCTCTGGTGTCTGGGATGTAGGTCTTACCTACATCCCAAAGGAGGACACAGTAGTATTTTGATGCAGCTTCAACAGTCAGATCCCATATTTAATATGGGGGTTGATGTTATGAGGCCAGCATTCAATCTTGAACCCAACTATAGGGTTACTATTCTGACGAGGGAAGATTGGACCAAAGCAACTGGTGCTCCTCCTGCAGTCAATGGGCTTGTCTGGTTTACAGATAGGTCCAAGATGAGGGAGGGGACTGGGGCTGGAGTCTATGGGCAATTTGTAGGAAGAAGGCTCAGCTTTTCCCTAGGTAGATATGCAACAGTTTTTCAGGCTGAGATATATGCTATCTTGGCCTGTGTTTATGAAATTCAATTTCAGAATAGACTGGAGAAATACGTAAGTATCTGATAGTCAGGCGGCTTTGAAAGCTCTTCAGGCCATCAGAACAACGTCTCCTTTGATCCCAGTGCCAAAAGGCATTGAATGACATCTCTACCTGGCATGCAGTGGAGCTATATTGGGTCCCTGGACATGCTGGAGTACAAGGTATTGAGATCACCGATGAGCTCGCAAGGGGCGGCTCTGTTCTGGGGTTTCTTGTACCTGAGCCGGCCCTGGGAGTCTCTATACAAGATATACAAAAAAGGCTTAGTTGTTGATTAGTCAACCAGCACTGGGCAAGATGGCAAGGCCTTGGTGACACCCAAAGACAGGCTCGAGAACTAATCTCGGGACTTAGTCTGGGTGCCAAGGCTAAAATTCTGTCCTTTAATAGGACTCAATCCAGGGCTGTAACTGGCCTTCTTACTGGACATAACACCCTGAGGAGACATCTTCACATACTAGGGCTGCTGGACAGTCCATTGTGTAGGAGGTGTGGAGTAAAAGAGGAAACCTCTGCCCACATTCTTTGTGAATGTGAGGCTTTGGCCTCACTCAGACATATGTATCTGACCTCCTTTTTCTTGGAGCCAGAGAGCATTAAGAGTATAAGCTTGGGAGCCATCTGGAATTTCAGTAGAGTCACAGGGCTCCCATGATTAGACATGGGGCACAAAGGACCTGTTATTAAGGCCTAGGTGCATCAGGACCGTGAGGTCCCGAACCTAAGTGCAATCTACCTATCACATATTTGTGGTGTTGCCATTATAATACATGGTAGCCCACTGGGTGACAGTTGCACACAACCAAATGTACCGGTTCAGTGTTTTTTTTGACAAGGCATCTTGTTTCAAGTGAGAGCACTTTGAACAGTTTTAGTGAACTTGTTTGTAGGAATATCTGGACATTTATTTTGACGAACATTTTCCATGTCTTTATAAAGTACAGTGAAAGTCAGATATAAACAGCGTCTATGATGGTGTGAAAAACTGTCATTATTCAGCAAACTCGTGACAGCCAGACGTGAAATTGCAATACAGATAAGGCAACCAAAATCAAATATGTATTTCTGTGTATTTCTATAACTAATGACAAAAGCAGGAGTGTATGAAGGAATTAGATGCTGTGTAACATTGAAATTTCTGTGAACAACAGTGGAAAACTTATAGCCCCTTATGTCTATATGGGTTTGATAATGCTTGAGATTTCCTATGTGGCACACTGCAAATATTACTGAGTGCATGACTCAACATGGTGGCACATCTCTACATGTACAATTGCACAAACATGGTAGTTATGAGGACATTTCGGGATATATAAAACACAAGATATAATAGCAGCCAGACAATTAATGTATGGTGAAGGCATTACCATTGCCTCCCTCTGTTTATGTAAGATTGTTGAACTGCACCAGGGATTGTTAACAGTAAATAAGAAACCAATTAATGGACTCTGGCATGAGACATGACACCATGTTACAATTACTAATATTACTTCAACAAAGTGCACTTGCAGTCAGTTTGCATATATGATCATTACATACAATTACGAGGCATATTCGAAAAGTAAGGGCCGTTTGGTCAGTAAAAAAAGTATATTCGTTAGACATAATTTTTATTGACGGGATTAGTTTCATACAAACCTACTTCACTTTTCTACATAATCGCC
>Ga0123355_10020669_pt1 | contig 10520 bp, 10 predicted proteins | sample TergutEmb28metaG_3_FD_89872 | JGI IMG/M metagenome (GOLD analysis project Ga0123355, IMG submission 89872) | Embiratermes neotenicus P1 segment gut microbial communities from Petit-Saut dam, French Guiana - Emb289 P1 | ecosystem: Host-associated > Arthropoda: Insects > Digestive system > Gut ... | reverse complement strand
TTTCCCCAAGGGAGAGTGATGGGTTTTGAACCCACTGCCTCCAGAGCCACAATCTGGCGCTCTACCAATTGAGCTACACCCTCCAAGTGTTTGCATTTTGAGAGGAAATAATACCAAAAAAATTAAGTTTTGTAAAATATACAAAACCAACGTACCTGAAGGGATTCGAACCCCTGACCCACGGCTTAGAAGGCCGTTGCTCTATCCTGCTGAGCTACAGGTACACTTACATTCACCGTGCAAACAAGGTTTGTTCGCTCCACGAGCTACCCGCCTATGCAATCAAGGCGGGTACTCGCTTCGCGAACTGCTCCGTGTAGCCGGGGTGACAGGATTCGAACCTGCGACCTCCTGGTCCCAAACCAGGCGCGCTAGCCAAACTACGCTACACCCCGTAACTATTCATATTCAAGTTGCCCAAGTAGAAGCAACAGGTGAAATTATAGCGGTTTTCCAATGTTTTGTCAACGTGTATTTGAAATTTTTTCTTGCGTATTTTTCACGCAATATTTCAAAGACAATTTGTATTGATGTATTTTGCATTTTTGATAAAAACGTCGCAATTTGCGACAAATTTATTTGCGGCAAATTTAGGTTTGTTTTGCCCTTGCAATTTTTTTAGTAAACCCCGACCATTTGCCCCTTGTGGTGTATCAAGTACGCCTAAGCACTCGCCGCATCATATTTACCTGCTCAACTATTATTTCCCGCGTGATAGCCGCTTCTTCGATTGTATTTATATGAGAAAAGCTAAAACGCACGGCCGATTGCGCTCGCTCTTGGGTAAAGCCCATTAGCTCTAAGGCAGATTTTTGCTTTTTTCGCGAACGACACGCCGCGCCCATTGATGTGAAAATTCCTTTTTCTGAAAGAATATGCACAAGGGTTTCACCTTTTATGCCGCTAAAACTAAGATTTAAAATGTATGGAGAAGTTTTGTTTATGAAGCCTTCTTGGAAGTCAGATACCTCATTGGAATCTTTTGCAGAATTTTGCAAAGTGTTCTCAAAAACATCGGGCAAGTCGGTAACAAGTTGAAGCAGTTCATTTTTAATGGAAAGAACTCGTGCGTGATTGTCTTGCATAGAGCTGTGCATTTTTTTTACGGCATCCACAGTTTGCAAAATATTTGCAGTGTTTTCTGTTCCTGCACGAATGCCACCCTCCTGCCCGCCTCCTCGCATAAGCGGTACAAGCCTAATTCCATTGCGTACAAAAATCCCGCCCACACCCCTCGCGCCATGGAGTTTATGCCCGCTGAACGAAAATATATCTATATTGGAAAGGTCAACCGGCTCTTTGCAAAAACTTTGCACACCATCCACAAAAACTACGGTTTCGGAGTTTTCGCTCTTCAATTTTGCAGCCCACTCGTTAATATTTGCAATATCACCTGTTTCGGAATTTACATGAGACATGCACACAAGACGAGGGCAAGCGTTGCGTCCATTTTGGCTTTGCGATGGCGAGGAAACCGACAGGGAAAGTGGTGCGATAACGGCCTCTGCAAGTCCAAGTTCTTCCGCAAATAAAATCGGCTCGACCACCGAAGGGTGTTCCCACATAGAGGCAAAAATTTTGGGCTGTTGCCGCTTGTTTGCTAACGCGAAACCCAACACGGCCAAATTATTTGCTTCCGTGCCTCCCGATGTAAAAATAATTTCATTCTCTCGACATCCCAAAACACTTGCCATTTCTTTACGGGCGGCGAACAAAGCACGCTCTGCTTGTATTCCCAAAACATGCGGCGATGATGGATTTGCAAAAAAGCCTGCGCCCGAGTCGCCAGAAAAAAACATGCCTTGAGCGTTCCTGTTGCTGTCGCATGACATTGCAAAAGCATTTTCACGCGCTGAAAAAAGCGGCATAGTTGTAGCCGCGTTATCAAAATATATATTTAATTTGCTCATGCACACTCACCTTTTTGCACTACAAAGCAGTACCATCCCTGCAAATTCAACTGCTTTGCAATAGTCATTCCATTGGCCTTAAACGAAGCCATTACTTCTTCGGCACGTTCATCAATTATTCCCGAAGAAATAAAAGTGCCGCCTTCTGCTAAAACTTCATTTACATACGGCACAAGCCCCATAACCACATCGGCCACGATATTTGCCACCACAACATTATATTTTCTCGCACTAATTTCCTTACGTAGTTCGCTATCAGAAAGAGCATTGCCAGCGCGAATTGTTAAACATGAGGCATCTACTGAGTTAAGTTGTGCATTTTTTTTGGTTGCGGCAATCGCCCCTGCGGGGTCAATATCGCAGGCAAAAACTTCGCTTGCACCAAGAAGCAAGCCCACAATCGAAAGTATTCCGCTACCACAACCCACGTCCAACATCACATCGCCAGCTTGCAAAACATCCTGCAACGCATCTATGCAAAGACGCGTAGTTTCATGTTGTCCAGTACCAAAAGCCGAGCCAGGGTCAATTATAAAAACCACCTCGTCTGCCTCGGGCTTAGCCACTTCCCACTCTGGCACAATCAAAACCCTACCAATACGAAAAGGCTTAAAATGCTTTTTCCACTCATTTAGCCAAGTAGAATCATCGGCAGACATTGTTGAGATTTCAAAAGCACATTGAAAATTCAATTGTACCTGCGCCAACGCATCGCGTACTTGTGCAAGTTGTGACCTGCCATTTTCGTTTTCTTCCACGTAAAACACAACGAAAACATCGTCATTTTCAGCAAGCAAAAGCCTATCCTCTGCATAATCCCACTCACTTGCACTCTCCATAAGATAGCGCACGCGCTCTGCCGCATCAATAATTTCTGCGCCATTTACATCATGAGAAATAAGCACCCCCATTGCAAGCTCTGCACCATAGTGCGTTGTTTTTACTTCTACTCTAATCCATTCCATAAAAAAACCTCCAAACAGCATGATTTTTAGTGCCGACAAGGTGAAGATGCATTCATCTCAATATTCGATATTGTAAAATCAAAAGACATGTTGGCATTTCTCAATATCCAATATTGCAAAACCTAAGGACATGCTACATTTTCATGATATTTAAAATTGAGATGCTGGCCTTTTTCGTACAACCTACTATCCCTTTTGCAGTAATTATGCTATTATTTCTACATGATTACAAGTGAAAATTTAACATTTTTTTATCTGGATGCGGATGCTCCAGAAGCTATACCCGCGCTTTGCGATGTTAGTGTAAAAATCGCGGCGGGGGATTTTGTTGCTGTTCTGGGGCATAATGGCTCTGGGAAATCTACACTGGCGCGGCATTTAAATGCATTGCTTATACCTTCTCGCGGCACGCTTTGGGTGGGTGGCATGAACACTGCCGACCCCACCAATACGTGGTTAATTCGGCAAAAGGCGGGCATGGTTTTTCAAAACCCCGACAACCAAATTATTGCCACCATAGTGGAAGAAGATATTGCCTTTGGGCCAGAAAATTTGAGCGTTGCGCATAAGGAAATTCGCGAGCGAGTGGACGAAACCCTTGCCCTAGTGGGAATGAGCGAGTATGCCTTAACACCGCCGCATAATTTATCTGGTGGGCAAAAGCAGCGCGTTGCAATTGCAGGAGTGCTCGCAATGCGTCCAGAATGCATTGTACTTGACGAGCCTTCGGCCATGCTAGACCCCCAAGGGCGGCGCGAAGTAATGGAGACAATTATGCGGCTAAACCGCGAGCAAGGTATCACCGTAATTTTGATTACGCACTTCATGGAAGAAGCAGTGCGTGCGGGGCGCGTTTTGGTGATGGATGCAGGGCGCGTAGTAATGGACGGTACACCTCGCGAAGTATTTGCCTGCGTAGAAAAAATGCGAGGGCTTGGCCTCGATGTGCCACAAATGACGCAACTTGCGCATGAACTTAACAAGCGCGGAGCAGATTTCAATAAGGATATTTTAACGATTGAAGAGATGGTGGAGGCAGTAGAAAAATCGGCAAAAGCGTGCAGGGGAAGGGATGTTAGTGCGCCCATCGGCAAAAAGGACAGCGGATGTGTGAATGTCGGCGACATGGGAACAAGCGGCACAGAAACAGACGACATTTGCACAAACGACAGCAAAACTACATCTACCACCCCGCACATAGAGCTAAATAATGTCTCGCATATTTATGCCGCAAATTCCGTGTTTGAAAAAGTCGCCCTTTGTGACGCTTCCTTGCAAATACAACGTGGCGAAATTATCGCGATTATCGGCCATACGGGTTCGGGGAAAAGCACGCTAATTCAACATTTTAACGCGCTATTAAAACCTACTTCCGGGGAAGTGCTTTTTGACGGGGAGAATATTCACGCAGACAAGAAGCGTATGCGGGAAATTCGGCAAAAGGTCGGGCTGGTTTTTCAGTACCCAGAGCATCAACTTTTTGAAATAAGCGTTTACAAAGACGTGGCTTTCGGGCCCACGCGAATGGGCTTACCGCCCAGCGAAGTAGATGCCTGCGTAAAGAACGCCCTTGAAGCAGTGGGGCTTAGTCAAGATTGCTGGGAAAAATCGCCCTTCGAGCTTTCTGGTGGGCAAAAACGTCGCGCCGCAATCGCGGGAGTATTGGCCATGCGCCCGCAGGTTCTTGTGCTTGACGAACCAACAGCAGGACTAGACCCTCAAGGTCGCGAAGAAATTTTTGCGCAAATAAAGAAAATGCATAGTGACTTGGGGCTTACGATTGTGATTGTGTCGCATAGCATGGACGATGCGGCGCGGCTTGCCAATCGCATAGTGGTGATGAACGCAGGCAAAATTGAATGTGATGGTACACCGTCAGAAATTTTTACACGCGGGGAATTCTTGCAAGAAATCGGGTTGGATACGCCGCAAATATCACAGCTTATGGCACGGCTTGGCCAAGTACAGCCAGGAATTTCTACGCATATATTTACAGTAGAAGATGCGGCAAATGCGCTTGGGGGGCTTCTAGTATAGTATGAAAACGCGGAGGAAGGAAACGCTTCGCCATACAATGTACGCAACTATGGTTTGTAAGCGAACGGCAAAAAGATGAAGGTTACTATAGGGCAATTTTATCCTACCGACTCGCCTATTCATCGGCTAGACCCGCGAGTTAAGCTTCTTGGGGTTATTTTTTTTGTTACCATTTTGTTTTTTGTAAACCACTATGTTGGTTTCATTACTGCGGCGGTTTTTGTAGGTTGCATTGTAAAAATTTCACGAGTACCGCCCCGCCTTATTTTTCGCGGGTTGCGTAGCATTATTTTCGTCTTGGCATTTGCCTCAATACTGAACCTATTTCTTTCACCTGGGGAGAATGAACTTTTCCGCTTGGGCTTTATTAGAATAACCTCCGAGGGCGCAATAAACGCGGGCATAATGATTTCGCGGCTGGTGCTTCTTATTTTGGGGTCGTCGCTTTTAACGCTTACTACTTCGCCTATTCAACTTACCGACGGCATTGAGTCTTTGCTTCGGCCATTCAAATATATTGGCGTGCCGTCCCACGATATTGCCATGATGATGACGATTGCATTGCGCTTTATTCCAACCCTTGCAAGCGAAATGGAAAAGATAATGAAGGCGCAAAAGGCGCGGGGTGCGGACTTTGAGACAGGCGGCCTTGCAAAACGCGCAAAATCTCTTGTGCCTATACTTGTACCTCTTTTTGTATCCGCCTTCAAACGCGCCGATGAGCTGGCTACTGCAATGGAGGCGCGGTGTTATCGTGGCGACATTAACCGCACAAAAATGAAGCAAATGAAAATCACGCCTGGCGATTTGATTGCCATGGGCGTGATTTTGATGTTTGGCGGGGCTATAGTTCTTACGCGGATGATTTAATAATGGGTTGAGTTAAGACCTTTGAGCTTCGCCCCAGGATGCCAGGGCGAGCAACTCGCGAGCGACCAGCCAAACCCGCAAACTTTTTAGGAAAAAGTTTGACAAAAACTCTCGTTTGAAAACGTCGCAATTTGCGACGTTTTCAAATATATAAAAAAGGAAACGCGCATAGCGCGTTTCCAAATTAGGACTATCTACAGCTGTAACAAACGTTAAAGGTTTTTGTCAAACTTTTTCCCAAAAAGTTTGCGGGTGTTGGGCAGAACAGCCCAAGGTTCTAACTTTCACGTTCCACATACGGTGGTATTTCAAACCCACCAATCCATGTGGAGTAGCAATCTACGCAGAGGTCTACCTCGTGAGCCTCGCCGTCGAAGGGTGAATGGTATCCCCATGTTTTTGTAAGCGAAACATGGTCTTCAAAGTAGCCGTGGGTTTGTTTTTCTACCTCGCGGCCACATGCGTTGCATTGCACATCAACAAGCTGCGGTTTTACCGCGCTTTGCAAAAGCGTTCTCATTCCCCATCCCCTCCACTATAATACAAAGTTCCGAAAGCGTTCTTCACAGGTGGACATACGGCCATGCACAGGCGCATAATGCCTGGTGCGGATACAATCCGCGTTTTTTTACCGCACTGCTGCCTAATTTCTGCGATTAACTGCGAGGTGCTTACATAATCATCGTTTTGCGGGTGAAAAAAGCCCGCCTTACATTTACAAATTATCTTACATAAAAATTCCGATAAATTATCAATATAAATTACGCTGCGCTTGTTTTTGTTGCAAAAGACAACAGGTGTTAGCTTTGCGATTTTGGCCAAGGTGCTGTACTTGCCTGGACAACCTTCGCCATACACCATGGGCGGGCGCACTATCGCCACGCTAAAACCTGCGTTTTGCAAGTTAATAAGTGCTTCTTCCGCGTCTTGCTTGGATGTCCCATAGTAGTCATTATTTGCAGGCGCGGGAATAGTATGCGAGGATATTTCACCCTGTTTTTTGCCAAAAATCGCCATGGAGGAAATGTAGACAAAATGCGGCACTTTGGCGGCCATTGCTTTTTTTGCAACTTCAATGGCTAAGTCGCGGTTTACCTCAAAATATTCGTGGGCATTTTTTTTTGTTTGTTTGCGGTGCGCCACGCCCGCCGCAAATATAATAGAATCAAAATCTTCGAATGGTGTATTTTTCCATTTTTCGCGAGAGCTTACCATTTCAATATGAAAACTCAACCCACTTTCAGCTCCTACTTTGGCACAGTCATTTTTGCGAAAAGATTCTTCCGAATCCCAACCTCGCGCATATTCTGCAAACTTGCTACCAATATAACCTGTTCCAACCACAAGAACCCTCATGAGCGACCGCCTTCTTTCACGCCGCGCCCAGAAATCGCCACCCATACGGTTTTGAAAAGAATTTTCACATCTAATAGGAAAGAGATTTTTTTTGCGTATTCGCCATCATAAGCCGCCTTAATTTCTATTGGAAGCTCATCGCGGCCTTGCACCTGCGCCAGTCCTGTTAGCCCAACGGGAATATCATTAGCCCCGTATTTTTCGCGCTCGGATATTAAATCATCTTGATTCCACAAAGCAGGGCGCGGCCCTACCAGAGAAATATCGCCTCGCAAAATATTAAACACTTGAGGCAACTCATCCAAACTCGTGCGGCGCAAAAACCGCCCAATACCCGTAATGTGCGCCTGCGGGTCTTTCAGCAAATGCGTAGGCACATCCTTTGGCGCGTCCACACGCATACTGCGGAATTTATAAATAGTGAAAAACCGCCGTCCGCGCTTGTACCGCTTTTGCCTAAAAAAAACTCCCCCTCGCGAAGTAGTTGCCACAACCACAGCAAGCACCAACATAAGCGGCACCCACAGCGGTGCGACCATAACCACAGCTAATATATCCAAAATTCGCTTCACATACATATACATATGGGACATCCCTCCGATTTATGCTAAGTATATCAAAACCTTGGGCTTCGCCCAAACCCACAAACTTTTTGGAAAAAGTTTGACAAAAACTCTTATGGGAACGCATCGCCCTTGCTTCCTGTCCTTATTCCCATTATAATACAGAAAAGTGCTTGCGTACGATAACTCAAGAATCGCAAGCCAAAAAAATACGGAGGCGATGAAATTTGAACTGGTTTTGGAACATAGCTTTAATTGTGGCAATAGTTCTCTTAATAGTGGGAGTTGTCATATACTTTTTAAACAGATGGGCGGGCAAAAAACAGGCTGCGCAAAATGAAATGGTAGAGCAACATAAGCAAACCGTAAGCATTTACGTAATCGACAAAAAGAAAGACAAAATCACTAATGCGAATATCCCTAAAGCCATGGCGGCGCAAGTACCACGCCTCGGCCGCATGATGAAAATGCCGCTTGTAAAGGCAAAAATCGGCCCACAAATAATGACACTTATATGCGAATCCGAAACCTTTAAAATTCTACCCCTCAAAAAAACCGTACAGGTAGAACTCGCAGGCGCATATATCGTAGGCATGAAGGGCGCGAAAACCAAGATGCAACTAGCCGAACAACGCAAAGCCCGCCGCAAAGGCCCAAAAAACACAGAAGAACAAGCCCCACTAAAATGGCACCAAAAACTACGCGCACGCTTCGGCCGATAGAAATATTCTATATCAAAAGGGGAGTATTTATGACCTACAGAAACGCATACGAAAGCTGGCTTGCCGACTCGGCAATAGATGCCGCTACAAAAGCAGAGCTACAAGCTATTACAGACGAGAAAGAAATCGAAGACCGCTTTTATCGCGATTTAGAGTTTGGCACCGGAGGCTTACGCGGTATACTTGGCGCAGGTACAAATCGCTTGAACATTTATACAATTCGCAAGGCCACGCAAGGCTTGGCGAATTATATTCTACAAAGCGATGTATACAAGCCAGGCATGGCAGTGGCCATTGCCCACGATTGCCGACGTATGTCGCCAGAATTTTCTGACGAAGCCGCATTAGTGCTTAACGCAAACGGCATAAAAACCTACACCTTCGAATCACTTCGCCCCACGCCGCTACTTTCCTTTGCGGTGCGTCACCTAGGGTGCATATCGGGCATAGTCGTAACCGCCAGTCATAACCCACCCGAGTACAATGGCTACAAAGTCTATTGGTCAGATGGCGGCCAATGCCCCTACCCCCGTGACGAGGCAATTATCGCCGAGGTGCAAAAAGTCGATAGCTTTGCAAAAGTAAAAACCATGCCAAAGGCAGATGCCACAGCACAAGGGCTTTTCAATGTTGCCTCACCAGAAGTAGATGACCGTTTCATTGAAAATGTAAAAGCACAATGCCTAAACCCCGAAATTATTCCCGAGTCGGATATAAAAATAGTTTTCACGCCACTGCACGGCGCGGGCAATATTAGCGTACAACGCACCCTAAGCGAAACGGGCTTTAAAAATGTATTCGTGGTAAAAGAGCAAGAAGCCCCAGACGGCAATTTCCCAACAGTCTCTTACCCAAACCCCGAGGACAAAGCCGCCTTCACTTGCGCGATGAAAGTTGCGAAGGAAAATAACGCCGATATTGTAGTAGCCACCGACCCAGATTGCGACCGCGTGGGCGTAGCCGTGCGTCAAAACGACGACTACATTTATTTAACGGGCAACCAAGCAGGCGTTTTGCTAACCGAGTACATGGTTACGCAAATGAAGGCAAAAGGAACACTCGCCACAAACGGCGCGATTATTTCTACCATAGTTTCTACAAATATGACACGCGCAATATGCGAAGCAAATGACTTAGCATACATGGAAGTGCTAACAGGCTTCAAATATATTGGTGAAAAAATCAAAGGATTTGAAGAAACAGGTAGCCACACTTACATTTTGGGCTTTGAAGAAAGCTATGGCTATCTCGCAGGGACTTACGCCCGCGACAAAGATGCCGTGGTTGCTGCCTTGTTGATTTGTGAAGCGGCGGCGTTTTATCGCAAGCAAGGGCTAACACTGTACGATGCATTGCAAAAATTGTACGAAAAATACGGCCGTCATCGCGAATCGGTGGAATCAATAACCCTTAAAGGCGTGGACGGCTTAAACGACATCAAACGCATAATGGCACATTTGCGGGAAAATCCTGTCAAGGCTTTGGCGGGTTCAGATGTAGTGGAAGCACGTGATTATTTGAAACGCACTATTACCACTTTGCCAAGCGGCGCGATTTCTAACGCAACTTTGCCTGCTTCCGATGTGCTGTACTATACGTCGGCAGATGGTTCGTGGGCGTGTATTCGTCCTTCTGGCACAGAGCCAAAAATCAAGCTGTACTTTGGCACAATAGGAGACGAAACAAAATTAGCCACCATGACAGCAGAGCTAAAAACCGCTGTAGATAAAATTTTAGAATAATGCACTAACGCGACGACCAACGATACAAATTAAAAGCGCGGGAAATTTCCTTACGAGGTAATTTCCCGCGCTTTTTCTGTGTCTACATGAACCAATCTCCATCGCGCCTGTTTCTTTCATATAATCTGTTCCCCACTTCCAAAAAACTGGAAAAAAACGCCGTAAGTAGTATACTTATGTCGACTGGTTACGGCTCGCGGGGCATGATAAATTACACAAGCAACAAAGCAGTCGCTTCTATACCAAAATCGGGTTCAGCCATCCCAGGAAGGGAGTAATCCCGAAACTGGCCGCGCCGATTGTGTCCTAAGCCGCTGTGGATGTTGCGAATGATTTACCTGCACCATCGTTTCAT
>Ga0123355_10020668_pt1 | contig 10520 bp, 9 predicted proteins | sample TergutEmb28metaG_3_FD_89872 | JGI IMG/M metagenome (GOLD analysis project Ga0123355, IMG submission 89872) | Embiratermes neotenicus P1 segment gut microbial communities from Petit-Saut dam, French Guiana - Emb289 P1 | ecosystem: Host-associated > Arthropoda: Insects > Digestive system > Gut ... | reverse complement strand
TACTGGATAAACATTGACTTTGTGCCGCCCACATATGGCTTGCGCGAGCTACTTAGCCCACATGACCAGCGTATAGGTGTCTACTTCAAAAACTTGGACACTGGGTTTACTTTTTACCATAACCCAGACCGTGTATTTTTTAGTGCCAGCATTAACAAGCTGATGCATGCTTTTTACACCTACACAGCCGCCGAGCGTGGTTATATTGATATGTATGCGCTACACACCTACCGCGCCGCAGACTATTGGGGGGGCACGGGTATAATAAGGTTTGATCACCAAGTTGGAACAGAGTTTACTACCCGTGAGTTGTTATACTACTCCATAGTACACAGCGATAACCTTGCCTTTCGCATGCTTTCGCGCTACATGGAAAGAATAGATTTCCGATACAGTGATTTCATGCGGGAGCTGGGTGTAAATTACAATTATATTCTAACATGGTACAGCCAAAACGCCTCTGCTGGCGACGCGGCAATATGGTTATATGCCATTCACAATTATCTGGAATCTGATAGCCGCTATGGGCATTATTTGCACGATGACATGCAAAATGTTGCATTATATTCCCATCCATACTTCACACGTGGTAGAATATGGGGCGGAAGCGCTGATGTTAACGTTGAGCTTTTGCATTCTGATTATGACATTGCCATGAAATACGGCTGGGCGGGCACGTCTTTTAATGTGATGGGAATTGTGCATGCCCCATCGCCATATATGGTTATTATCTTGTCCAATATGGCTGAGGGTGCCCATGATTTGTTTGAAGAAATTTCATGGGAGCTCCAAGCCTTTAACAGGCGGTATTTTTACAACCACACACAATATGCGCATTAGGGTGCAAAGCACCCACCCGCAACAAAGCGCGAAGCGCAAGTGAGGAAGCGAACGGGGCTTTGCCCCGGGTCGCGGCGGGAGTTTGAGGGCAGCGCCCTCATTGAAAATAGGAGGCTACTATGAACAATGAACAGCTGAAGAAATACGCTGAACTGCTGGTGCGCGCCGGCGGCAACGTACAAAAAGGGCAACCCGTTATTGTAAGTTGCAGTGTTGACGATGCTACCTTTGGGCGCATGGTACAAGAAAGCGCATACGACGCGGGCGCGTCAGAGGTTGTAATGGAATGGACAGACGGGTTTACCACTAGGAGCCGCTTCTTACGCGGCAGTGACGAGCTGTTTGACATTTTCCCACAGTGGCATGTAGACAAGTTTAAGTACAATGATGATCGTGGTGCTGTGTACTTGCTTGTGGAGTCATCTGACCCTGACCTGCTTAAAGGTGTTGACCCAGGGCGGCTTATGCGGCAGTCCAGGGCCACCAGCACCGCCGCACGTGAGCACTCCAGGCGGATGATGACCAATGAGGTGCGTTGGAGCATTTGCGCCGTACCTTCGCCTGCGTGGGCGAAAAAGGTGTTTCCCGACTTGCCGGAAGAAGAGGCTGTTCAGCGCCTTTGGGGGCATATCATGAAGGGTGCACGTGCCGATGGTGATAATCCTATTGCAGACTGGGAAGCCCACAATAACAATTTTGCAAAGCGCGTAGATTATTTGAATAAAAAGCAGTTCAAATCACTGCGTATCACCACAGGGCTTGGCACAGATATTACAGTAGGCTTGGCCAATAAGCATATATGGGCTGGCGGCAGCGATACTGGCAAAGATGGTGTGTCGTTTTTCCCAAACCTGCCAACAGAAGAAATCTTCACCATGCCAGACCGCAATATTGCCGACGGCCGCGTTGTGGCATCTATGCCCCTTTCGTACCAGGGCAACCTGATTGATGGCTTTGAAATGACATTCAAAGACGGCATAGTGGAGAGCTATAGCGCAAAACAGGGCCAAGATGTACTGGCCAATATAATGGAAATGGATGAAGGCGCACGCAGGCTTGGCGAGGTTGCCTTGGTTGCAAACTCGTCGCCTATTGGGCAGATGGGTACGCTGTTCTATAATACCTTGTTTGACGAAAATGCATCTGCGCACTTTGCCTTGGGTAAGGCCTATCCTAATAATATGGCTGGTGGGGACGAGCTGTCTACCGAGGATTTGGTGGCCGCCGGTGGTAATGATTCGTTGTTGCATGTGGACTTTATGTTTGGCACGGCGGATATGAAGGTTGCTGGTATTGCCGCCGATGGTAGCCAGACTGCGTTTTTGGTTGATGGTGAGTTTGTGGATATGTAATAGTAGCTGTATTCATAGGCTGCGTTGAATCCTATGAATATAGCATCTTGCGTTAAAAAAGCCTATGCCTGGCTGTTTTTTTTGACAGCGCGGGCATAGGCTTTATATTTGATATAAATTGCCCACAGGTGTCATTTTTGGAAAAAGCGATCATTTGTAGCCTGCAAATGGTGCATTTAGTAGATTTTGATGATTTGGTTAAAGGCATTTTTGTCAAACCCTGTCACATTACCTGTTGCACATGCGTATATGATGCGTAAGGAAATGCATGGGTGATACCATCAGTTCATCTGCCATGCACCTTTGAAGGGAAGTGAAACAACGTGACCAAGCAGATACAGCACGACTCCACAGCCTGGGCAGAAAACCAAATAGAATCAGCGGTAGAACGCCACATGGACAAGCTACTGCGTACAGCCGTAGCAATATTAGGCTGTGTTGCCGAAGCCGAAGACATAGTACAAGAAACATTTCTACGGCTATACAAGCATCAACCCCAGTTTACATCCCCCGGCCACGAAACGGCCTGGCTTATACGTGTAGCCGTAAACCTATGTAAAAGCCGTTTACGCTCCCATTGGTGGAGTAAGTCCGCACCGCTTTTGGACATTTTCCCGGCCCAAACCGATACAGAACATGATGTAATACAAAATGTGCTTTCCCTGCCACAAAAGTACCGTGCGGCCATCCACTTATATTACTACGAAGGCTACTCTACCAGGGAAATAGCGGAGCTAACATCTCAAAGTGAATCTGCTGTACGCCAGCAACTTTCTCGCGGGCGGCAAATGCTTAAAGAATCGCTGAAGGGGGAATACGCATGAAGGCATATACTGATTACATGAACAGAGTCTCTGGCGGCGATAGATTGCGGGAAAAAATTATGGCTCGTGTTGCGGTGGAGTCATGTGATATTGGATATGACCGCGCCATAACCGAGGATGAAGCGGTAACACATATCATGAGTACGCTATATGTCCCTCCCCAGTTATCAGATACAGGCAAGATTGCAGAGCGTTGGATTAGCCAAGACAATCTGACCGCAAAGTCAAAAAGGCTAAAAATAGCTACAGCGCGGCTACCGCAGAAAACAGGCAAGATAAAGCCCCGCTTAATTGCTATGCTATCATGTGCGGCGGTGCTTGTGGTGGCAATGTTTGTTGTTGCCACAACCCTTAACCAGCCTGCGGTAATTATTCCGGACGAAGAAATTGCCGCGGCAGGATCTGACTCATATGTCATTGATTATTACGACATGTATGAGATAGCCGCACCGGATGTTTACTTTGAAAGCACAATTAATTATGATTTATACTTTAACGTTTCCCAAGACTTTGCCCGTAGGCTAATCGTTGAAGACAATGGTGCAGAATTTTTTCATATGCTTAGCAGGGCGCAGTCCGCAAGCCTTTTCCCCGCACTGGAAACCACATTTGATTTGGTTAGAGCAGATTACCGCCAAGACGGCACACTAATAGCAATTCAGGCATCCCGCGCTAGTATTGAATGGGTAGATTACAATGTGTACATGCATCCAAGGATAGTGCTAAGAATTTCTAATGAAGAGCTGACTCGTCAAATGATATTATTTAGTGAGTACGATGTCCCTTTGCAACAATTGTCATATGTGCATGGGGTACCGGTTCTTGTAGAATCACACGAGTTGCCGGTTATTTACGCAACCAATGCCCAGAGCAATATGTTCGTTTTTGTTGCTTATTTTGAAATGGATGGGGTGCACTATATATTAGAAGTTGTGGATTACCTTGAGCAGGGAATGGAGCTTATGACCATTATTGTCAACCAAATAGTCGTTGCCGGGGCACCGGATTTATCGCCACACATCTATGCTGAGGCACCTGTATGGGGTAACTGGGTGTATACCCACGAAGAGGCACTCCTTGACCCGATTTTTGGCCACTTTGTGCCGGATGTGTACCCAAGTGTCATAAGACTTAGTGCCGGGTATCGCACATATACTATGCATGACAATAGTTTATTATTAGCATGGCAATCAACCGGCAGTGATATAGTAGATATTCACTGGACGATATCAAATGTTTCTGCCTGGTCATGGATGGTTCCTGTTTCTGTAGAAGACAGGGCACTGTTCGACTGGTCATACTATGTATATCCGCCGTTTTCTGCAGAATTGTCGGATTATTTGGCCGGGACAGAGGCTTCTCGTACCCTTCACAACCCGCTGTTTGCCGTAAGTGACCTTAGTCTTGATTTAATAAGAACCAGATATGTATCAGTAGAACATGCGCTGGAGGCTATCCGGCCCGTGCAAACGATATCCTTTAGTGTGCTATATGATGATATAATGATTAGTATAAGCGCACGTGGTGCCACACCAGAGCTAATATGGGAGATGTTTAATAATGCAGAGACATGACAGAAGATATAGAAACGAAATGCCAAGACAGCGGCCAACCCGCCGCCGTAAAAGGGGATTTTCAAGGGGAATAATTGTGTTTGCACTACTGCTTGCAATAGTCGTTAGCACTGTAAGCATTTTTATTTCACTTAACCCTGATGTGCTGGATATTGCACAAACCGTGTTTTCCCCAAGAAGAGTAGACACACCCCAAGTAGATACCGAATATATCAGCTGGGATTTCCGCACATATGCAGAACCCGATTTTACATCCCAGGTGATAGGATACCACCCCCCCCAAGAAATTATGCCATATCACCGGCGCGAAGACGGCTGGGCACTACTAAGGGCGGACGATGTAGATAAATGGGTATACACACCCAGGCAAAGGCGGCATATCCCCAGGTACACGGGGCTCTTTGCCAATATGGGTGACACCCAGTACACGGGCATAATGGCACCCCATGTTGTGGACATAATTGAAGTGCATGGAGATTGGTTACTTATTGATGCAGGCGAAAGCGAAATGTGGATTTACATGAACTTCATGCCGTCTACCGATGGGTTTGATAACTTTTTGTATCATTTGGGGACAGATGTGGCTGTGTTTTACAAGAACTTAGATACGGGGCTGTATTATTTCTTTAATCCGGACAGGATATTTTTTGCCGCCAGTTTGTCTAAGGCCAACCACGCGCTATATGTATATACCTTGGCAGAGCGGGGATATTTGGATATGTATGCTGTACATACCTTTACCGCTGCAGACTACTGGGGTGGCACCGGCATTATGCGGTTTAAGCCTGCGGGGACGCGTTTTACTACCCGCGAGTTATTGGCTCATTCGATTATATACAGCTGTAATATTGCCTATCGTATGCTGATACGGTATACAGAGAATATGGCCTTTTCGTATAGAGATTTTGTGCGCGAGCTGGGTGCTGACGAAGAGTTTATTTTGAATGTGATTTCGCAAAATAGTAGTGCACGTGATATGAGTATTTGGATGAATGCGATACATGAGTATTTGCAGTCTGATAGTAGCTATGGGCATTATTTTAAGTATGACTTGATGAATACTGCCCAGACTTCTCATCATTATTTTACCCGTTGGGAGGGGTCTTTTGGTACTGGTGGGGAAGTTGATCTTAGTATGATTCAGTCGGGTTATCCGTTTGCCAGGAAGTATGGCTGGTCGCCGGGTGCGTTTCATGATGCGGCTATTGTTTATGCGCCTTCGCCTTTTGTGCTTATTGTGATGTCTAATATGGACCGGGGTGCGCATTATTTGTTTGGGGAGATTGCGGAGTATTTTGAGGGGTTTAATGGGCGGTGGTTTGATGGGGTTTGAGACAGCATTGTATCTATACACCGGCGTTATGATGGCAATAATAATGTTGAGGTGATTTTTATAGTAGCAACTAAATCAAATGTTAATGTAAGAATTGATACTGAGGTAAAAGAAGCTGCGACCATGCTTTTAGACAGTATGGGCATTGACCAGACTACGGCAATAGATATGTTCTACAGGCAGATTATAGCCGAGCGACGTTTGCCTTTTCAGCCTGTAGTCGCCCCTACGTTAGAGGAACAGATTACGGTTGCTATCGCAAAAAGAAATATCCCAAGAGTGAAGCTGGAAGCGGATGAAAACGGATGCGCCGTTATTGATAAAGATAAGCATCCAGAAATTTATGATTGGGCGGTGAATGGTTGATGAATCCTTACGACCTTCACATTGCATATGTATCTTGGGCTGGCGAAGCAAGTCATATATAGATATTGGCAGAATCATTGACTTGCCAATATCTGTTATACAACCTTCACTCATCGGCAATCTTTCAAAAAACGACTTGCAAAAACTGCCTAATGCGATGAATCAATGATGCAAAGGGCGCACTTATGTACAGTGTAAAGTAAATAGCATTATTTCCACCATTCACAGAACACAAACAACAGGGCCTGCCTCACTACCAACAATAGCACGGTAGTAAGCGCAGGCCCTAAAATCAGAAGCTATGAACATAGTTTCTCAACCTATCAGCTTTTCATAAACAAAAATCTAATGCCTACTTTGAACTATGGTTTTCATTGGCAATATCCCTCGCTGTTAATATCAGGATTTTCGTGTATGCCAACGCCTTTCCCGTTGGATTTATAACTTTAATTTGTGAATTGCAACACTGGCCTTCGCATATTTTCCCGAATATGTTAAATGTCATATTTTTTTTGCGTACGCATTTATCGTGTGTGTTTAATGCATCGCAACCACTTCCACCAAGGTTGTTCCATGCAAATTCATGTACTTCTTCATTTGTTACGCAATCATTGTATTGCGTAAAGAAATGCAATGTGACGTACCAGTTTCTATCTATGGGATTTATCCGAATACGGCGTAGAACTTGCATTCCCTTTGTTGCTACTTCCCAACCATTTTTACCTACCCATTTTATTCGTAAATTGTTGATTCTCATGCAATCACATAAATCCGCAACATCTTTTTGCATATTCTCACTGAGGACTTCTGCGGCAATGGTTTCGGGAGTTGGTTTTATTAATTTCTGTTCCTTTGGCGATAATATGCTGATTAATTTGCTCGACATTTTATCTTCTCCTCTATATTACCACTTATTTTCCCAAATCGCATTCTCAACCCCATCAGCCTCGTCAATACGCGCCTGGCGAAACATATCCGCAATAGGCATGATTTCGTCTGGAGATTTAGCATACTTATACTCAGGATAAACATCTTTAACCACTGGCGGGTTTGCCTCCGTCAGCACCTTATAAGCAGGCGGTATACGCTCATGAGTAAGGCGCATACGCTCGCTTGGCACACCCGAGAAAAACGACCACATGTTTTTATGGTCAATCATGTCATAATCGGGCTGATATTCTGCAATAGCAAAGCCGTCCTCTGTCTGGCTTTGATTTTGGGCAAGTAAATTGCCCTTGTTGTCTACAATGCAACTGCTAGACCCTGGCCGTAGCGTATTCATTGAATATGCGGTAGCCATATAAACAAAATTTTCAGCTGCGCGCACGCGCAAGAGCTCCATCCCAAGTGCCCCGTTATTGGTCACAAAGCCCCAACCATTAGTGGAATGGAGTATTATATCCGCACCGTTTAGTGCCATTGCGCGGCAATGTTCTGGAAACGCAATGTCATGGCAAATGGCAAAGCCTATCCGCCCGATATCTGTTTCAAAAACAGGAAGCTCCCAGCCGGGGGTAACATGCCAATGCTCAGATGCAGGCAAATGAATTTTATGATACCTGCCAATTATTTTTCCATCGCGGCCAACCAAAACAGTGGTGTTAAAAATATTATCGCCTTCACGCACCTTGTAATTTGCCGCTGTAAACATATTGTATTTTTTAGAGATTTCCGCCAGCCTATCACTTGTTGGGCCGGGTAGCTCTTCCACCAGCGCCAAAACTTCTGCCCGCATTTCTACACTGGTTGACATGTGCCCAATGGGCCTGATGCCTTCGTTAGAGACCACAATGTCAGCACCGGCTTCCCCTGCCATCTCAAAGGCCCTAAACGTTCTTTCGGCGTTTTTATCTGCGTACGCCCGCACCGCTTCTATATCAAATGAGTTGCTGTATGGATTTGTTTCCACTGGGGCACGGTTATGACCTGTACGGGCTGCGGCTATCCGTATAGTACTCTTAATGTCCATAACAATCTCCTTTTTTTCGCAAGTATAGCATAAATATGTGTTAAACACTTGTCTCAATTATGCTATACTCCTGTCATCGCTAAAAGCGAAAAGGGGGAGCAAAATGAAAAAGTTATACATATTTATGCTGGTGATAATCCTATCACTGGGCAGTGTGGCAAGCATAACAGCCGCATCACCCGAGCCAGAACGGCTAGAACTATACAGGCCCCTGGGGCTATATGACGCTATAAACGGAAATAGGGTAGGGGTTGTATCCCCCCAAATAGTCACTGTACTAGAACGCTACTGCAACCGCTGGACTAAAATCAACTCATGGCTTGGGCCGGTATGGGTGGATTTAGAGTTTATGCCGCCAATTCATGAGCTTAATAGCCTATTGGCGCGTTTTGGGAACAATATTTCTGTCTACTACAGGAATATCGACCACGGTTTTCAATATAGGTACAACCCAGACCGTGTATATTTTGGCGCAAGTGTGTCAAAGGCGGTGCTTGCGCTAATGATTTATCAGATGGCGGAAAGGGACGAGGTAAGCCTGGATACAGTGTTAACATTCGAATCCAGGCATCAAAATTGGGGATCGGGAATTATCCAAAGAACATACCCAGTTGGCACGCGCTTCACACTTAGAAGACTCTTGGAGCTTAACTTAATAGTAAGCGATAATGTGGCAACGCTAATGCTTCGCGACTTTATAGGTGGGGAAGTTAACGGCCTTAGGGCGTACCGCGAGTTCGTTACAAGCATTGGCGGTAACCCAGCCCTGGCCCGTAGCCGCATAATGGACTCAAATCTTACCGCCAACCAAGCCGGGATATTTGCGATGGCAATTCACGAATATCTGGAGTCAGGCGGCAGATACAGCGATGAGTTTAGGCAGCACTTACTGGGAAACCAGTTCCCATTTTTGACAATGCAGGTTGAAGTTCACCCCCCAACTGCGTCAAAGACAGGTTGGTCTAATACCGTATGGCATGATATGACCATTGTGTACGCCGAATCGCCGTTTATACTGGCAGTGCTGTCGTCGGGAAGGGCCGGAACAGCCACCGGTAGCCAACGTGATAGGAATGACTTTGAGCTAATCTACCGTACGTTCCTAGAATGGAACAACTATTGGTTCCCAACCGGCCCGCCCCAACCTGAGCCGGTTGCCCCCGCGGAGATAGTGGAGCTTGATAATGTAGTTTATGTAAACGGCATGGGTCTGGAAACAACAGTTTCCCCGGTTAGCATAGACGGGACTATATTCTTCCCGTTTAGGTGTATAGGCCAGGAGCTTGGTGCTAGCTTTGGATGGTGTTCGTACACGCAAACGGTTACTGTTACGGTAAGTTACACTACGGCTGTGTTGCAGATAGGGAACACGGAGCTTAGGATTGTTTTGTCTGATGAAACGGAAAGAGTGTATACCTTGGATGCACCTCCCGTCTTTTTCGAAGGAAGTGTGCTGGTACCGCATTGCGTATTTTATGTATTATTCGGTGTGAAAATAAGCCTAAAACATTGAAAAATAACGAATAGATATTGTAGGGGCGGACCTTGTGTCCGCCCGAGCTTGCGAAAATCATACGTTTCGCCGAAATAGCCGGATTTTCAGATCTTTCAGTTGTGCGGGCGGACACAAGGTCCGCCCCTACAACGTGGATATCGGCAAATATATTGATTTCGGGCGTTTGTGTATCTAGCTCAACACCCCTAAATTACTGCAACCGTTCACCATGCCCAAACGTGTCCTCAGGCATGCCATCGCTACCAAAGGGTAACGCCCCATCAAGTGTTGGATAACCACGCCTAATACGCTCGATATTCTCGTAATGGCGTGTCGCCATTTTTACTATACGCAGTACAAACTCCGTAACAATTGCCACTGTTGCAATAAGGAAAATCGCTGTCCAAAAGCCCATAATCCCCACTCCTTTTTTCTTTTATATACGCTTGGCAACAAGTTTAGTCTCAACAAAAAAGGACATCTTGCAAAATAACTGCAAGACATCCTTTATATCAGGGCTGATACTACACAAACACCACAGCCCCATCAACAAACTCAACACTAATACGCGCACCTTCTGCAAACCGCCCCGACAAAATAGCCTCGGCTAATTCATCTTCGATTTTGGTCTGGATGGCCCTGCGCAGCGGCCTTGCACCATATGCTTGGTCATAGCCCTCTGCGGCAATATGCGCAATCAGTTCGTCTGTATAACTTAGCTCTATACTCATGTTTTCACGGACACGAGCCACGGTTTCGTCAACCAT
>Ga0123355_10020667_pt1 | contig 10520 bp, 10 predicted proteins | sample TergutEmb28metaG_3_FD_89872 | JGI IMG/M metagenome (GOLD analysis project Ga0123355, IMG submission 89872) | Embiratermes neotenicus P1 segment gut microbial communities from Petit-Saut dam, French Guiana - Emb289 P1 | ecosystem: Host-associated > Arthropoda: Insects > Digestive system > Gut ... | reverse complement strand
GCCTGTGGCCGCCCCCTGGAACGGCTCGACCGCGCTCGGGTGGTTGTGCGACTCGACCTTGAAGGCGGCCGCGAGGCCGCCGCCGACGTCGACCGCGCCGGCGTTCTCGCCGGGGCCGACGAGGACGTGCTCGCCCTCGGTCGGCAGCCGCCGCAGCAGCTTCTTCGAGTGCTTGTAGGAGCAGTGCTCGGACCACATCAGCGACAGCATCGCCAGCTCGACGTCGCCCGGCTCGCGCCCGAGGCCGGCGACGATCAGCTCGTACTCGTGGTCGGTCAGGCCAAGCTCTCGGTACTTCGGGAGCGTCGCGCCCATCTCAGACTGTGGCCGCGCGGTCGCCGACGGCCGCCCGGATCGACTCGAAGATCGTCAGCCCGTCGGCCGACCCAGTCAGCGGGTCGACCGCGTGCTCGGGGTGGGGCATCAGCCCGAACACGTTGCCCGCGTCGTTGACGACGCCGGCGATGTCGTCCTGCGAGCCGTTGGGGTTCTGGCCGGCGGCGTAGCGCAGGACGACGTGGACGGGGTCCGGGGAGTAGTAGCGGCCGGTGGTGTGCTTGACCGGGATCGACAGCTGCGGTGGGCTCTCACGAGTGAAGGCGGTGTCGGGGTCGATGACGTCGAGCGTCACCTGGCGGAAGACGAACCGCAGCGAGTCGTTGGGCAGCAGCGCGCCCGGCAGCAGCCCGGCCTCGCACAGGACCTGGAAGCCGTTGCAGATCCCGAGCACGAGCCCGCCCGCCCGGGCGAACTCGACGACCTCGTCCATCATCGGGGCGAACCGCGCGATCGCGCCGGCCCGCAGGTAGTCGCCGTAGGAGAAGCCGCCGGGGACGACGACCGCGTCGACGCCCTGCAGGTCGTGGTCGGCGTGCCACAGCAGCACCGTCTCGCCGACGCGCCCGGCCGCGAGCTGGGCATCGATGTCGTCGCAGCTGCCGGGGAACCGGAGGATCCCGAACCTCATCGGTGGTCCACGTCCTCGACGATCTCGTAATCCTCGATCAACGGGTTGACGAGCAGCCGCTCGCACATCGCCGGGAGCTCGGCGGGGTCGGCGACGTCGAGCTCGATCAGCCGGCCGACGTGGACGTTGCTGGCGCCGCTGAAGCCGAGCGCGGGCAGCGCCCGCTCGACCGCCTGCCCCTGGGGGTCGAGGATTCCCGCCTTCGGGCGGACCAGGACACGGGCCCGCATCAGTCGTGCGCCCCCGTCCTCGCCAGCCACTCCGAGAACGGCCGGCCGGTGATCAGCTCGTAGCCCTCGAGGTACTTCGCGCGGGTGCGCGCGACGATCTCGTCGGGGATCGGCGGCGCCGGCGGGTTGCGGTCCCAGCCGGTCGAGGAGGCCCAATCGCGCACGAACTGCTTGTCGAAGCTCGGCTGGCCGCGGCCCGGCTCGTACTCGTCGACCGGCCAGAACCGCGAGGAGTCGGGGGTGCAGACCTCGTCGCCGAGCGTCAGCTCGCCGGCGCTGTCGAGCCCGAACTCGAACTTCGTGTCGGCGAGGATGATCCCGCGGGCGAGCGCGTGCTCGGCGCAGTGGCGGTAGACCGCGAGCGACGCCTCTCTGATGCGCTGCGCCAGCGCGCGGTCGCCGATCAGCGCGGCCGCGCCGTCGAAGTCGATCGCCTCGTCGTGGCCGACCGTGGCCTTGGTCGAGGGGGTGAACAGCGGCTCGGGGAGCCGGTCCGATTCTCGGAGGCCGGCCGGCAGTTCGATCCCGGAGACGGCGCCGGTCGCCTGATAGTCCTTCCAGCCCGACCCGCTGAGGTAGCCGCGGACGACGGCTTCGACCGGCAGCATCCGCAGCTTCCTGACCTTCATCGCGCGGCCGCGGACCTCGTCCGGGACCCCCTCGGCGACCGACTCGAGATGGCCCGCGACGATCCCGCCGGTCTGCTCGAACCAGAACGTCGAGAGGCCGGTCAGGACCGCCCCCTTGTCGGGGATCGGGGTCGGATGGACGACGTCGTAGGTCGAGATCCGGTCGGAGGCGACCAGCAGCAGCGAGTCGCCGAGATCGTAGATCTCCCTGACCTTTCCCGAGGCGATCAGGGGCAGATCTGCGATGGCGGCCGCCACGTCTGCAACGTTAGCGGCTGGCGGCGATGCCGCCGGTGCTCGGCCTCTTGGCACCGGGGGCGAGGACGATTGCCGCTTGGTAAGCTTGCGCCGCGCCGCAGGCGCGCATCGCCCCGCCTCGGGGAGCACCGCCGGCGGCGGTTCGGGTATCGCTGAAGGCAATCGACGGGGGTGGGGGGATCGATGAGCCGGATAGGGAAGCCAGCGGCGTTGGCACTCGCGATTCTCACGGTGGGCTCGGCCCCTGCAGGAGCTCAGACGTTCGGCTACAAGGGCGTCGAGCAGAGCTACACGGTTCCGGCCGGGATCACCGAACTGGACGTCACCATGTCCGGAGGCGACGGCGGCACCGGCGCCACCGTTGCCCCGACCGGACAGGACGCCGGCCAGACCGGCGGCCCGGGCGGTCACGGCGGCACGGCGTCGGCGGTGGTCCCGGTAACTCCGGGTCAGACCCTGTACGTCGAGGTGGGTGGGGTGGGCAACTCCGGCACGGGCGGAGCCGGCGGCTGGAACGGTGGCGGATCCGGAACGGTTCCGGCCGTCAACTCGGGGTTTATTGCCGCCGCCGGCGGCGGCGGCGCAAGTGACATCAGGACCGTGAGCTGTGGAGCGGCGTGTACAGCCAGCGCCGCCTCGCTCGACTCACGCCTGCTCGTCGCCGGTGGTGGTGGAGGAGGAGGCGTCGTCGCCCCCCCGGGCCTGGTCCTCAGCGGATCTGACGCCGACCCGGCCAACGACCCCACGATGGGTACGTTGTCGAGCGGCGGCAACGCAGGGCTCCTGATCGCGGGCGGCGGCGGGCTCGCCTGCAGCGGGGCGGGCGCCGGCGCGTCAGGCGCATTTGGTGTCGGCGGGAGCGGCGGCGCGAACGTGGCGTCCGTCTCCATCCTCGGTATCCCGATCACCTTGGGTGCTGGGGGCGCCGGCGGCGGCGGCGGCTACTTCGGCGGAGGCGGCGGCGGCGCCTGCCTCGCCAGCTCCACCGCAGCCGCCGGCGGGGGCGGGGGCGGCTCGAACTTCGCGTCAGCGCAGGCGACCAACGTGGTGATGGGGGTCGACAGCACGACCGGCGCGAACGGCAGCGTCTCGATCAGTCCGGCCACTCCCAGCTTGCTGACTCCACCAACGATCACCGGGACGAACACCGTCGGCCAGACGCTGTCGGTCGTGCCGGGCACATACATAAACGCGCCCTCGAAGACCTATCAGTGGTACCGCTGCGACGCGAGCGGCAACGACTGCGGACAACTCCTGGGCGCCACCAACACAAGCTGGGCGCTGACCGATGCCGACCTGGGCGCCACCCTGCGGGTCCAGGAAACCGCTGGCGGCGCGGGCGGAACCGCCGCCCCGGTGCTCAGCGCCCAGACACCGGTGATCACCCAACCAGCGCCACCGCAGCCCGGCGCGACGACGCAGCAACCGGCGGGGGCGTCACAGCCCGCTGCTGTCCTTCCGCAACTCGAGCTCGGTTCTGTGACCGCGGCCGGGGCGCAGGCGATCGTTCACCTCTCATGCTCAGGCACAACCGGAGGTGGCTGCAGCGGTTCGATCGCGTTCCACGCCACGCAACCGGGGACCGCGGCGACCAAGCGCAGGACACGCCACCCAAACGTGACCGTCGGCCGGACGACCTTCACGCTCGCCTCCGGCAAATCGGTCAGCCTGACGATCAAACTCAACGCCACCGGCCGGCGCCTGCTGGGCGAGTTCTACCGGCTGTCGACACACCTCACGATCAGCGGTACAACGGCCTTCAGCCGGCCGGTCACATTCGCGTACCCGAGGGTCCGGTCACCCGTGACGTGGACCTGGAGGTACGTGGGCACTCACACCATCATTGACCAGCTGGGCGTCGCGCAGATCCCCGATGGGGGGCATGTGACGCTCCTATGCCAGGGCCCTGGCTGCCAATCAAGTCACCAGAGCTTCGCGCCCAAACACGGCCACAGCGTGGCGCTCGCCCGGTCGATCGCCAAGGGTGGAACGCTGACAGCCGGAGCGAAGTTGCAGATCGAGATCTCGGCGCCGAACAGCGTGGCGAAGGTCCTGTCGATCGCAATCCGTCCCAACAACTTCCCGAGTGTCACCGAAGCCTGCCAGCCCCCGGGATCCGCTGGCCCGGAGGCGTGTGCTCGCCCTGGGCTGCGGCCGGTTACCGCTCGATGATCTCGATCCGGTAGTCGTCCGGGTCGCGGACGAAGCAGATCCGCGCGTGGCCGCCGCCGACGGTGTACGGCGGCCGCTCAGGCTCGATCCCCTGCTCGGCGAGCCGCGCCAGGGTCGCGTCGAGGTCGGAGGCGGTGATCGCGATGTGGCCGTAGCCGGTCCCGATTTCGTACGGCTCCGTACGGCCGTGGTTGAAGGTCAGCTCCAGGCGGGGCTCATCGCCGTCCTCGGGCTGGTTCATGAACACGTTGGTGGCCTCGTCCCCGATCGGTAGCCGCCGCATCTCGCGGAACCCCAGCTTCTCGTAGAAGGCGACCGAGCGGTCGATGTCGGTGATTCGGTAGCAGGTGTGGATCAGGCTCATGGCAGCCAGCCTAATGGTTGCGGCCGGCGGGTGGGCGCCGGGGCGACCAAAACGTCGAGAGATCGCCCGCGCCGGCGAGGGGTCTTGCCGAAAGGGACCGTGAGCGCACAAAACGTCGCGACCCCCTCGGCGGGACGACGATCGTGGGAACTTTTGGTCGCCGTCTACGCGATTGAATCGAGCCGGTCGACGATCTGGTCGGCGTAGCGGACGTACGGCGCGTAGTCGAAGATCGCGTCGAGGTCCAGCCCGGCGCCGGCCGGGTCGGAGGTCAGCAGTTCGCGCAGGTGCACGCGGGTGTCGAGCGCCTGCTGCGCCAGCCGCTGGACGGTCCGGTAGGCGTCGTCGCGGCTCGAGCCCTGCTGCACCAGCGCCAGCAGCAGCCGCTGTGAGAACAGCGCGCCGTAGGTGAGCTCGAGGTTCTCGAGCATCCGCTCGGGGTCGACCACCATGCCCCGCACCAGCCCCAGCGCCCGCCGCTGCATGTGATCGAGCAGGGTCGTCGAGTCGGGCAGGATGATCCGCTCGACGCTCGAGTGCGAGATGTCGCGCTCGTGCCAGAGGGCAACGTTCTCGAGCGCCGCCTGGGCGTTGCCGCGCAGCACCCGGGCGAGCCCGCTGATCTGCTCGGCGCGGATCGGGTTGCGTTTGTGGGGCATCGCGCTCGAGCCCTTCTGGCCCTGGCTGAACGGCTCCCTGACCTCGCCCACCTCGGTCCGCGCCAGGTGCCGCAGCTCGGTGGCAAACCTCTCCAGCCCGGCCCCCGCCAGCGCGATCGCCTGCAGCAGCTCGGCGTGGCGGTCGCGGGGGATCACCTGCGTCGAGACCGGCTCGGGATCGAGGCCCAGGTGGGCGAGCACGCGGCGCTCGAACTCGGGCGAGGTCGCCGCGTAGGTCCCGACGGCGCCCGACAGCGCGCCCACCGTCGCCTGTGCGAACGCGCGCTCGAGCCGGTCGAGGTTGCGATCTGCCTCGAACGCGAAGCCGGCCAGCTTGACCCCGAAGGTCGTCGGCTCGGCGTGGATGCCGTGGGTGCGCCCGACGCACAGGGTCTGGCGATGCGCCCGGGCCTGACCGGCGAACGCCGCGACCAGCGCCCGGGCGTCGGACAGGACCAGCTCGCCGGCGCGGCGGATCTGCAGCGCCAGGCCGGTGTCGAGCACGTCGCTCGAGGTCAGCCCGTAGTGGATCCAGCGCCCCGCCGGGCCGGCCGACTCGGCCAGCACGTCGACGAACGCGGCGACGTCGTGCTCGGTCGTCCGCTCGCGCTCCTCGATCGCCTCGACGGTGAACGTCGCCGCCCGGATCGCCGCGAGCTCCTCCGGCGTCGGGCCGTCCATCTCCTCGCAGGCGGCGACCTCCACCTGCCGCAGCGCCTCGAAGCGGGCGTGGTCGGACCACAGCTCGGCGAATTCCGCGCGCGTGTAGCGGCCGATCACGCGCCGAGAATCCGCGCCGCGAGCACCGCCGCGTTGCGGGCGTTGTCGACGCCGACGGACGCGACCGGCACCCCCGGCGGCATCTGCACGATCGACAGCAGCGCGTCGAGCCCGCCGCCGATCGAGGTACGGCTGGTCAGCGGCACCCCGATCACCGGCAGGTCGGTGTGGGCGGCGACGACCCCCGGCAGCGCCGCCGACAGCCCGGCGCCGGCGATGATCACCCGCAGCCCACGCATCCGGGCGTTCCTCGCGTACTCGGCGACCTTGTCGGGCTCTCGGTGGGCCGACATCACCCGGACCTCGCTGCGGATCCCGCGCTCGGTCAGCTCCTGCTCGGCCGCCTCCATCGCGGGCAGGTCGCTCTTGGAGCCCATCACGATCCCGACGCGGGGAGCGTCGACGTCGAGGCCCTCGAACGCGGCCGCCGGCTCTGCGAGGACGCCGCCGATTTCGGGCTCGGAAGCGCTCATCCACTCACCACGCCGGCCGCGATGTCACCGCGCAGCTGCCGACCGTCGAACTGGATCATCTCGGCAGCAGCATATGCACTGGCCCGGGCGTCGGCCGCGTCGGCCCCGAGACCGGTCACGCTCAGCACCCGACCCCCGTTGGTGACGACCGCGCCGCCCGCGCCGAGGGTCGTGCCCGCGTGCGTCACGAACACATCCCCTCCGACCAGCTCCAACCCGCGGATCTCGTCGCCGCTGTGCGACGAGGCCGGATAGCCGGCGCTCGCCAGCACGACGGTGACGGCGCTGCGCGGATCCCAGTCGAGCTCGATTCCCTCGAGCCCACCGGGCTCGCTGGCGGCGGCCAGCAACTCCAGCAGGTCGGTGCGCAGCCGGGGCAGGATCGCCTGCGTCTCGGGATCGCCGAAGCGCGCGTTGAACTCGAGCACCGTCGGCCCCGCGGCGGTCAGCATCAAGCCCGCGTACAGCACCCCGCGGAACTCGATCCCGCGCCCGCGCAGCTCGTCGAGCACAGGCTGGTGGATCCGCGCGCAGAGCGCGGCGGCGCGGTCGGCGCCGATCGCCGGCACCGGCGAGTAGGAGCCCATCCCGCCGGTGTTGGGGCCCTCGTCGCCGTCGAAGATCCGCTTGTAGTCCTGGGCGGAGGCGAGCGGCAGTGCCCGCACCCCGTCGCACACCGCCAGCAGCGACAGCTCCTGGCCGTCGAGGTGTTCCTCGACGACAACCCGGTCGGTCCCGAACCGGTGCTCGACCAGCAGCGCGGTCAGGGCATCGCGGGCCGCGGTCTCGTCGGCGGCGATGATCACCCCCTTTCCGGCGGCGAGCCCGTCGGCCTTGATCACCGTCGGAAAGCGCCCGCCGACCGCGTCGATCCCCTGCTCGACCGTGTCCACCACGGTGTACGCCGCCGTCGGCACCCCGGCGGCGGCCATCACCTCCTTGCAGAACGCCTTCGACCCCTCGAGCGCGGCGCCCGCCGCCCGCGGCCCGAAGCAAGGGACTCCCGCCAGCTCGAGCTCGTCGGCGAGGCCGGCGACGAGCGGGGCCTCCGGGCCCACGACGACCAGCTCGACCTGCTCGTCGACCGCCGCCCGGACGAGCGCGTCGTTGTCCTCGACGGCCACGGGCAGCACCCGCGCGACCTGTGCGATCCCGGCGTTCCCGGGGGCGCACAGCAGCTCTGGCGACTGCGGCGAGCGCGCCAGCGCTTGCAGGATCGCGTGCTCCCGGGCGCCGCCGCCGACGACGAGGACGCGCGGCCCGGTGTTGATTGTCACTAGATCAGGCCGATGAAGTCGTCGATCGGAATCGCCGGCATCGTCTCGTATTTGGCGGTGCCGCGCGATCCGAGCTCGAGCGACACCCGCGCGATCGTCTTCTCGTCCGGGGCCTCGACCACGTTGACGAAGTCGAACTCGCCGAGCGTCGCCCACTGCGCCTTGACGGTGGCGCCGAGCTGCTCGACCTCACGGTTGACCTCGCGGATCCGGGCGGGGTTGTTCTTGATCGTCTGCACGCCCTCGGGGCTGAGCGTGGTCAGCATGATGTACGTCGGCACTGTCTGCTCCTCTCTGACGGGGTCAGCCGACTTGTACCACTGGCGCCTCCGAGCGCTCGAGCACGACCTCGCCGTCGACCGCGTCGACCTCGACCGTGTCGCCGGCGAGGAACCGGCCCTCGAGCATCGCCAGCGCCAGCGGATCGACCAGCCGCTTCTGGATCACGCGCTTCAACGGACGGGCTCCGTAGGTCGGGTCGTACCCGAGGTTCCCGAGCAGCGTCCTGGCCTCGTCGGAGAGGACGAGCTCGATCCCCCGCTCACTGACCCGCCGAGTTACCAGCCCGACCTGCAGATCGACGATCTCGCCGAGCTGCCGGCGGGTGAGCGGCTCGAACTCGACGATGTCGTCGAGCCGGTTGATGAACTCCGGCTTGAAGTTCGCCTCGACGCCGGCCCGGCCCCCGGGGATGTTCGAGGTCATGATCAGTACGACGTTCTTGAACGACACCGTCCGCCCCTGGCCGTCGGTCAGCCTGCCGTCGTCCATCACCTGCAGCAGCGTGTTGAAGACGTCGGGGTGCGCCTTCTCGATCTCGTCCAGCAACACCACCGAATACGGGCGGCGCCTGACGGCTTCGGTCAGCTGCCCGCCCTCGTCGTAGCCGACGTAGCCCGGAGGCGCGCCCACCAGCCGCGAGACCGAGTGCTTCTCCATGTACTCCGACATGTCGATCCGCACCATCGCGTCCTGGGTGTCGAACATGAACTCGGCCAGCGCGCGCGCCAGCTCGGTCTTGCCGACGCCGGTCGGACCGAGGAACAGGAATGTGCCGATCGGGCGATCCGGGTCCTGCAGCCCGGCCCGCGAGCGGCGCAGCGCGCTGGACACGGCCGCGACCGCCTCGTCCTGCCCGATCACCCGCTGGTGCAGCCGATCCTCCATATGCACGAGCTTCTCGATCTCGCCCTCCATCAGCCTCGACACGGGTACCCCCGTCCACTTCGAGACGATCTCGGCGATGTCGTCGGCGTCGACCTCCTCCTTCAGGTACCGGTGTGCGCCGGCGCCTGCGGCGTCGGCCTCCGCCTCCGCCGTCTGCGCCGCCTCGAGGCGCTTGCTCAGCTCCGGGATCGTGCCGTACTGGAGCTCGGCCGCGCGGCCGAGGTCGCCCTCGCGCCCGGCGCGCTCCAGCTCGCCCTTGGCCTGCTCGAGCTGCTCCTGCAGGTCCGCGACGGCGCCGATCGTCTCCTTCTCGCGCTGCCATTCGGCGTGCATCGCCGCCGAGCGCTCCTTCTCCTCGGCGAGCGCCCGCTCGAGCTGGTCGCGGCGCGCGGCGGTGCCGGGGTCGTCGTCCTCGGGCGAGCCCAGTGACCGCAGCTCGATCTCGAGCTGCATGATGTGGCGGTCGACCTCGTCGATCTCGGTCGGCTTCGAGTCGATCTCCATCCGGATCTGCGACGAGGCCTCGTCGACCAGGTCGATCGCCTTGTCGGGCAGGAAGCGGTCCGCGATGTAGCGATCGGACAGGGTCGCGGCGGCGACCAGCGCCGAGTCCTGGATCCGGACCTTGTGGTGGACCTCGTAGCGCTCCTTGAGCCCGCGGAGGATCGCGATCGTGTCCTCGACGCTCGGCTCCTGCACGAACACCGGCTGGAAACGGCGCTCCAGCGCCGCGTCCTTCTCGATGTGCTTGCGGTACTCGTCGAGCGTGGTGGCGCCGACGGCGCGCAGCTCGCCGCGGGCCAGCATCGGCTTCAGCAGGTTGGCCGCGTCGACGGCGCCCTCGGCCGCACCGGCGCCGACGATCGTGTGCAGCTCGTCGATGAACAGGACGACTGTGCCCTGGGCGTCGGCAATCTCCTTCAACACCGCCTTCAGCCGATCCTCAAATTCACCTCGGTACTTGGAGCCCGCGATCAGCGCCCCGATATCGAGCGCGATCACCCGGCGGTCCTTGAGGCCGTCGGGAACGTCGCCGGAGACGATCCGCTGGGCGAGCCCCTCGGCGATCGCGGTCTTGCCGACGCCGGGCTCGCCGATCAGCACCGGGTTGTTCTTGGTCCGGCGGCTGAGCACCTGGATCACGCGCCGGATCTCGTCGTCGCGGCCGATCACCGGGTCGAGCTTGCCGGTCGCGGCAGCCTCGGTCAGATCGCGACCGTACTTCTCCAGCGCCTGGTACTTCTCCTCGGGGTTCTGGTCGGTCACGCGGTGGCCGCCGCGGACCTCGGCCAGCGCCTTCAGCAGGTTGTCGCGGGTTGCCCCGACCGAGCGCAGGGCGTCGCCGGCGGGGGTGGGTGGGTAGAGGATAGGTGAATTGACGATCTGGCGAGAGCAGGCCGGTAGGGCGGTCAGGAGAAGGATGAAAAAAAGAATCGTGCGGATCATGACGTGCTCTCCTTGCATGTGACCTGATAAGTCGCCGCGACTTACCACCAGAGCTTCGGGTTGGCGCGAAGGCGGTCGACCAGGTAGTCCCTCGCCTT
>Ga0123355_10020666_pt1 | contig 10521 bp, 12 predicted proteins | sample TergutEmb28metaG_3_FD_89872 | JGI IMG/M metagenome (GOLD analysis project Ga0123355, IMG submission 89872) | Embiratermes neotenicus P1 segment gut microbial communities from Petit-Saut dam, French Guiana - Emb289 P1 | ecosystem: Host-associated > Arthropoda: Insects > Digestive system > Gut ... | reverse complement strand
TGTGCCGTTGTCACGAAGACTCATCCTCTAACAGAAATGAGTACCAGGAGTATTTCCTGGGGGTAAAGGCGGCCGGTGCGTAAGGCTGACAACCTTGCCACCATCCTGTGCCGTTGTCACGAAATCTGGGAACCTTAACTTCCTGGAACCCTCTGGACCCCTCCGGGCCTGTAATGGGACTACTTTGCTTTTACTCCGTCTTCATTACAATGACCATGCAGGTAATGTTGTTTAAATGTGCGGTGGAAAAATCATACGAAACAATATCACTATTTGCGCAAAATACAATTTTTTATGTTAAAGCAAGTGGCGCCTATGATACTACTGTGCTTTTAGGTTTAATTAAATTTTGCTTCGTTACTTTTCAAGAATAACTGTACTCAATGGAAGTAGTTGTTTCAAGGCAAGGTTATAGTTGCAGCTAACTTTCAGAAGATGACTGATTTTTTATACTGACTATTTCAGACTAGAAGAAATGGATTTTTTTAAGGTATCTTATTCGTAAGCTGTAAATTAATGACAAGCAGAACTCACCTTGTCGATGTAGTATTTGGTTTTGCCTTCAATAGCTTCCTGCACTTTCTTGTACAATGTCCTGTAGCTGTCGGGTGTGGGCGAAATTATCGAGGAATCTTGAGAGTTACGTTCGATTACAGTCTTGCCAGCTTGGACTGAAAAACACCAGACACGTTTCTCAGATACAATGCACAGTTCCGGAACAGTAATTTAGCGTTAATCTTCGCTAAATATTATTAAATTGGCCAAATTAAAGAGGGATGAGGTTGGCGAGGCCTCCGACAGGAGTGACAGATGAAAAACGTGTAAAACAGTTTGGTCTTAAAACTTGAGGGAAAAAAATACTACGTGTAAAACTTAGGCGTAGATAGGAGAATAAGAACTCAGTGGATCTTAAAGAAATAGAAGTGTAGAGTGTGGAGTGGATTGATATGGCCCAAGGTAGAGAACACTGGCGAGCTGTTACGAACACGGCAATAAACGTTTGAGTTTCGCAAAATTCAGGGCATTTCTTGATCAGCCGAGGAAAAATTAGCTTCCCGAAACCTAAACTGTTGCATGCATTTCGTGAAAAGAGAAAGAGTCCTGTCTAGGCAAGAAATGGGAAGGGCACGGAAATATTTAAATTGAAGAATTATCTTAAAAACCAAGAGTAGCTGGATTTTCATTGTTTCATTTGTGTGTGTGTGAGATTTCAGTTTTTCACATATTGAATATATTGTGCCTTGTATGTTATGTCATCCTGTGGTCTCATATGTTGTTATCAGCCTTTTGGAGGAACAGACTGCCCCGAAACACTGATAACAGTATACAAGTCTACAAGGTGTAATAATCCAGGAAACCACATTGCAGATTGTTTCTGTATGTTGTTGAACGTACCGTGATGCGGGAAGCGGTCCAACTCAACGAAGTAGTGCCTGCGCTCATTTAGGTCCCATTCCTCACCCAGGTAATTAGTCTTGGGGGCCAAGAACACACGCACTAATGCATCGACTGCCTTGTCGCTGCTGACCTCTATCTTGTAGGTGAATGGCTTGTGATTTAGACGCTGCTGCCTCACGTGCACGTTCACACCGACGACATCCTCCTCCTTGGGCACATATATGGTGCTGCCCACGCTAAACTCAAAGTTCTCCATGTACGTGTGCATTTTACTAACTTCCACATTCTCCACCTTCACTCCTTCGAACCAAAGCTGAAGACAGAAATTTGACATTTCATTTACTTTGAGCTGTATGAGACACAGTGAAGACACGTCATTTGTTCGTGCAGAGTAACACCACTTACCTGTTGCTGCAGAGAATCACCGCTCACCTTTTCGAGCAGAGTGACATCTCTGTAGTGTATTTTGACGTGTATATTTCTAAATTATTTATTTTAGTAAAACTAACATAGTACACAATAGAATATGGAGTGCGATAAAACTGTATTAATTTTTTTTCCACACATGTTTGGGCAGTTCTTTACTGACTTTGCGGGAACAACAGACTGTATTCGTTTGGTTTTGTTGCAACAAATAGTGACGCATCATTGTTTCGTGCAGAGTAACAGGGCTGACCTTTTCATGCATAGTTAAATAGCTCATCTCTTTGCGTTGACTAACGTGCGTCATTGCAGAGAGGAACAGCTCGCATGTGCTTTCAGATGGCGCCGCTCATTTGTACGTACGGAGTAAAAAGTTCCATCTGTGCGTACAGTGTAACAGCACTCACCTCGTCGTGCGTGTATCTAGGCAGTCTGTCCTTGAACTTCTTGACGAAGTGGTAGAGTCGTTTGTACAGCTGGTAGTAGACCGGATCCCTCAGGGCAGTCTCGGGGTGTTCCAGGGCGCTGGGTGCGAGCTGCAATAGACGGACACTTACACGTTGTCTTCAGCATTTATCTGTATGTTAATGCATCAACATCCACCTCTTATCTCTAGGAATTTAGATTCAAGTAAGTTTTGTTTTCCTGTGTAATAACTCCCTTGCACAGGTTTTATTGTGCTAAATGAGAAAGTGCGACTTATTTGTGGTGTATTCAGTAAGAGTGTTCTCTGCGTAACGTGGAAATACAACTGAGATAATTATGAAGGTTTAAAGTGAAAAATATGCAGTCGAAAGCTTTCGATGCATAGCCGAAGGTACGAATCATAGTGAGTGCACAGAAATTCTTAATTGACTAACTCCGCGAAACCGATTTAGTCTTGAGAACTTAACTCGTCCAGCTGGTCATTGGTACTGAAATTTCATACCCTGTTTACAAGAGGCAGCCAGTGATGCCTATATTGTACCATACGAATCCGGTTCACATCCTTATGTAACTGTTATGAAGATTCCATTTTAGTATTATCCTCATGTCTAAATATAATTCACTCAAATGGTTTCTTTTCATGTGGCTTACCGACACGACGCTGTATGCATTTCTTAAGTAACCCACTCGTGTTACGTGTCTGCACATCTCCCACTCTTTGATTTAGACACGTAGTAATATTTGCAAGAGAACACATATGAAATACCTCATTTTTCATTGCTTTCCTTCCTTCTGGGACTTCCATTCCCTTGGGCCTCGATATTCTCCTCAGACCTCTATTCCCAGACACTTTGAATCAATTTTTATATTGCACTCCCTGACTGTGGGCAATTAAGGGCCGAAACATGCAGGAGTTTGCCTAGTAAAACATTATTGAAATTCTAAGGATGTGTGTGAATTTGTTGGTCGCAGTGTGACACCTGAATCATGATGAACGGAATAGAATATGTGAAAATTGAAATCGTGTTTGTTTTGTATATTGTATGACCAAGTGAATCCGAATCGTCTGACGTGAGGCACAAGTAACGATGCTGTCAGTGCAGAAGTGCTTTTGTCTGTTTGTGTGTTAATTGATAAGATAGTCTCAGGGCCAAAACGTTAGGGGCAGTGCGTAATAATTTGTAGTGTTGATGTATGTGATGCAGTTATGATTCTTTGTATATAAGGTGCCTTCATATATTACCTTCTTTCCTTCTACCACTAGCTAGGTGGTAGAGGTTAGTTTTAGCATTTGCTCATAGATGGCTCCGTTGTGCTGTGTACTTACCCCGACCTTATGGAAAGGATCCATTATGTGCCCGAGCATCATGCGGTAGATGTGAAACAAGGAACCGTAGTAGTAGTAGTGGGGGGAGTTGTAGGTACCTTCAATCATCTGGCCAAGGTAATCGATGCCATTTTCAACCTCGTACAAAGAGTGTACTTTGAGGTGTTCCTGAAAAGAAGTATTATTTTTTAGTCATGAGGCTTTTCGCAGTGTTTGAGGTTTATGTTGCTAACAACATTATATTACTCAGATGCGCTTGTATCCACCTAACGGACCGCATGAGGTCATAAACCCGAGTACAAAGACATAAAAGTTTGCCGTCTGTTCTGAACTGTTATCCTGATATTTGTCTGCAGGGGCTGAGGATATTCATTCTCCGGCCGAGATTTGAACCCGAGATCTTCCCATTCTACCGCGAAATTTGGTAGCAAAATATAGATCTAAGTTCAGATCTGTATTGTTTAGTTAACAGGTTCATCCGAAGTGTAATTCGCGATAAGTGGTCAAGGCGATTGATTCGTATATTCAGAAAAATGGAAGCCATTCCCAGCATGTTTCCTAAATATGTATGTATATGTGAAGTGTTAAGTAAGATATAAAATATTTTCTTTGTGTATTGTCATCTTTAAAGGGATCACTGTGTAGTGTGCAGTGCTTACTATTTTGTATGAATATTGATAATTTTCTGACGTGTTGACTGTGCTGAAGAGTGAGCACTTACGTCCTTGATGTAGCCGAAGTCGATGGCGTCCATCACCCTCGCTTCGTAGTTCTTGACGTCTTCAATGGTGAAAATGTCGAAGTTCTTCACGAGCAGGTCGCTGGGGCGTGGAGGCATTTCTTCGCCATTGTGATACATCAGGTTGGGGTTGTATGCGGTCTGGAAGCACATGTGCACGGTTAAGTACTATGTGATGTGCTGCTACAATCACCGTTTGTTGTGCGTGTGTGTGCGCATGTCTTTCTATATGTATGTATGTATGTATGTATGTATGTATGTATGTATGTATGTATGTATGTATGTATGTATGTGTGTATGTGTCTATGTATGTATGTATGTCTATGTATGTATGTATGTATGTATGTATGTGTGTATGTATGTATGTATGCTGTATGTGTTTATGTATGTGTATATGTGTATGATACGCGTATGTAATTTATTTATGTATGTATTATGCATGTGTGTGTATGTGTGTACGTATGTATGTATGTATATATGTAAGTATGTATGATGTAGGTATGTGTGTGTATGTATGTACACACTAACCCATATAAACTCAGAATATCAAATGTTATAACTTGCTGGCAAATGTGTAGGTCAATCGTCAAAAGTTATATAGTATATTTTCGGCTTTTTTTATAATGTTTGTGCACCTTGCATTTTAATATAATTATATAGTATAAACCAACGCAATGCACCTTTCCTAAATTCATTTTTTAATTTTTAATATTTTATGTCTTCTACATGTGTCGAACACTAGGGTTCTCGAAAACACTCTTCTACCTACTAGACTGCTTATATTGATGCATATAAAAGTACCATACCATAACTTTATATACAGCCGTCTTCCTGAAGATGAACCCTAGGGTTCGAAACACGTATAAGACATCAGAAAATTAAAAATAATAATTTAGGAAAGGTGCATTTCGTTGATTTATATTGTATAATTATATTTTTGGTATTTGGGCCGTTGCATACGTCAGGCATTTAGTCGAGGGCTTGCATCTGCGGAGGCACGGGCGTGATCCTCAACTAGTCCGTGCGGGGTTTGTGGTGGAAAAAGTGACGGTGGAACATGTAATTTCGTCCGCGGACTGTGGTTTTCCGTGTTAGAATTATTCCACCATCTTTCTATATTTAGTCATCTGTTGTCTGGTAGATGGACAACGGAACCATTAGAGATCGCATTTCGACAGGGTTACAGCTTGTCCCAACACGAGGATAAGAAATGTTCATTATGTGGATCTTAGACATGACGAGTGTCACGAGACGACAGCAGTGGAGGGTATTCCGAAGTCACTATTACAAAGAAAGTTTTTGCTTTAAAATAACTTCTCTAATTAGCTGCAAGGCTCCGTTCATATTCTTATTATATCAGGTTTAGTACGTAAGTATGACTGTATGTATCAAGTTACTGGTGTTACGCATTTCTCAATGCGTTTTCCCCCCGTTGAAGTGTCAACTGGATTTATGCGAGAGTGAATCTTTTCGCCCAGGAAATTAATATTGGGCTGCTAGTAGGGACTTTACCACGAAGTGTGTCACATGAAAGCTTCTCTTAGCTAAAGCGTTTTGATTGTATATAATTATCGATGGGAATAGGTCGTTAGTTGTCAAACATATTACGTCGAGTGGAATATATGGTAAATCTTATGGTGGAGGTGCCTTAAACTTAAATATTTCTGTTAATGTGATTCCCGTGAAATTGAAGTACTAAATATAAAAAAGTAGGTAAAAAATTTGTGGACGTGCAGAGTTTATTAACAATATGTGGCCTCAGTAAGGCATTATGTTTGTGGTATATCCTACATATTGCGTCAGTACCGCGGTACTAATGCTGCTTTTCCACGAACGGCTTTAACAGCGCTGCCGTGAGCCTCGCTGCTTGGAGATTCGTGAGTTTCGATGGGCGAATTTTGAATGGGTGCACTGCCGTCAAGGTCACGGCGCAAACAATGCTGCCAGCAGCGGTGACCGGCGTTGTCCCCGCTGCTGGCAGCGGCTGATAATGCGGCGCTGCTAGTTGAGAGGCGCAGGGAAAAATCGTGGTTTTTGCCATGAGCTGCTGTATCGCGCACTGCTAGTAGCTAATGGTGCGGGGACGGCAGCGCCGCTTGTGGAAACAGCTGTTGTCCCCTTTAAATGGCGCTGTCAAGGCAGCGCTGCTAAAAACCGCTCGTGGAATATAAATCTCAACGTCTTGCAATACTGACAGTTCATTGTTTCCGATGCAGTTTATTGCTGTGGTCTTCTGTTCCTAACCATAACTTCTGCCATCTCTGCACCTTACACAGCAACTTATTACAACCAGTGTAAGGGCAGAGTGGCGAGTGTGCACTGATATATTCTGGTATTATTCGTAACTATACCAACTATGTCCACTAACAGACGTACGCAAAGAAAGACTTGGATACGTTAGCCTTTGATGTGTATTGATAGTAAAGTTTAACTCCATTGTTGTACTTAAAAGAGTCTTCTTTCAGTGGTTACCCATCTTAGAGTACCATTTTACATAATTATTCGTTTAGGAAAAAATTCTGGATTTAGTCAGTATGAAAATGCGGCGAATTCTTCTATAAAACTGTACAAGCCAAAATTTCCATCCTTTAATGAACTTCTGAAATTTTAGCTTCTGAGGGTGGTAAGTACTCAAGAGTGGATTTTTGTGTAATATAACACCATGTAGTTTGAGTCCCATCTACCAAACTGCATGCCGTCATATCGCAAGTGTCTATACTCTTAATAGAAACTGTAATTACCGAGTCTGCGGAAGAGCAGAACTCTCGAGCTGCTACAAGGTATGTATCGTGAGAATGTAACTAAACCGATAAAGTTATTGATGTCGAGAACTATTGCTACTCTAGATGCTGAAGTTTTATGGACACCAGTACCTTGAGGGGCTTGTTGTAGACGAAGGTCTCAACATCGGGCAGGCCGTTGGACCATCTATCGATGCAGTATCGAGCAAACAGCTGGTGTTGCACGTAGAGGAACATCTCGCCGCGACGATCGATCTTGTGGCCATACTCCGTAACGTTGAACCAGCTGGGGTAGATCATGCGGTAGTACATGTTGAAAGTGTTCAGGCCCACGTCCTCTGTAAAGTAGGAGAGCATACTCTCCTTGGTCTTCATGGTGTGATTCATTGGGATGATGTAGGTCTGATGTTGTTCAGGGGTGCCAATATCTGCGGACAGAACAACAGGCATCACGCTGTAGAAATAGTACTGCTTGTCGTATCTGAATGAATTCTGTAGACAAACACACGTATCAGCCCTTCGGAACATACATGACTGTGGCTCTGAAACTGTCGCATTCGTGGAAATAAAACTATTTTCCCCTCTGTAAATAATGTGTGTAAAAAGAACAGCACACCCAATCCATAGATTTACTTCTTCTTCCGAAGTACATTAGTATGGGAGCCATTAGAATTTATTCGCCTTGTGGGGTAAGGAGAAGTGCATACAGGGTTTTAGTGAGGGAACTTAAGGAAATAGACCACTTGGAAGACATAGGCATAGATGGGGATAATTTTAAAATGTATCTTCAAGAAACAGGCTGGGGAATGTACTGGTCTGATCTAATTCACCGTAGGGACATGTGGAGGGCTTTTTTGAGCACCGTAAAGAACCTTCGATTTACCTGCCGGGAATTTCTTGACTAGCCGTGCAAGCAGATTCCCAAGTAAAAATCTGCTCTATAACGTTAGTTATTTTGAGTTTAATGACGGTCGTTTATGTTGTCAAATACGTATCAACCTTCGAGTCAATGGAATGTGGAATGAAATATAAAATTGCTCTAGGCACGAACTGGGAGGATGGTTCAAGTTACCGTGCCGAGTTTTTAAGATTCTGACAGTGTACTGCTTAAAAGTTCTGTGCAAACCACAGACGTCTTCAGATAGCCGTTGATAATCGACACCCATAACATTGTCACAAATTGTCGCAAATTTTGTGCGAAATATCAGCAACAAGGTTGGTTAGTACCCGAACAGACCACACGATCATGCTGCGTTAAATTCCTTGACTCAGAAGGAGAGGGAGAGACATACGCAGATACTCTGCCACAACAGCCACTCGTAGTGAGACCTGAGCCTGCACACTACGAGACTTACACGATGTGATAACAACACAAAGTTATCCTAACGTAACACAATGTAGTGTATTGCTGTATATAAACTGCTCCAGTGTATGTTACATTTGAATTCTAGGAGACCTGCGCCTATTTCAGGGGTTTTCATGCCCTCCACCATCATACATAAGATGTTATTGATACAGATGCCATCGCATCCACATTTTCCACATGCGCCTGTATCAACATCAGTGATATTAAGTGATTTTCACATGTTTTAGCTTCTAATCGTTTTAGTAGCCGTACATATAATTGGAGATCTTCAATGGTGTTTTAAAGTTTTGCATCTGTGATGTTATACTACACAATCTTATGGCTAATAAGTGTTCATAATAACTTCGCGCCGCTTATGAAATCACTGCGTAGATGTGCTGAGGAGAGAATTAGAGTAGACTGAAATCCGTGAAGATGTCTTCAGTAGATGCCGAAACACGTCGAAGCAGAAATGAGTGTGTGATTTGGTATACATGGTGTAGTGCACAAAAGTAGTTTAATAAAAGTGATGTTATCAGCATAGCGATAATAACGCAGATTGCGAGATTTACGACAGCTAACACAAATCACCCCCCCTTATTTTCGTCAAGAATGAATTGTTTGTCCTCTTTCTTAGGTCCATGTAGACGTAAATGATGTAAGGTCTCTACTGGTTGATATATTATGCGAATATAATATTACCCGCTGCATTTAATTTCGGGTACATTTGGTACACAGGACGTTTCGCGAGATACCGGCACTTAGCTGTTTGATTGTTATTAAACTTACATGCTTCGATATTGTTTTGATTTCAAGCTCGAAGGTGGGTTCGGTTACAATTCCGGTAGTATTCTTAAAATAAAAATACATATATATATATATGGATGTCAAAAAATCAGCCGAAGAAGAAGGCGAAACCAACAGCCGAAACAACGTACATTTTGAGTATATTTCAGCACGCGAGCGGTGCTCAACATAATGCCTCCCTCTTGCGTGTCAGCAACTAAACCCATCTTTCACCAGAAGGATGCAGCACGTTCCTGTGAAACACTGCAACAGCTTGTTACTGTACACGCAGTCATAAGCAATAAGTCCAGTATTTGAGCAACACCTGTCCTGATGTCTTAAATTGTGATATTTTGATGTTTTGTGTTAATCACAACCACATTTATTTATACCGACTGAAATATCCATTGTGCTTTGCTCTTGTTTTACGCCACTTAGTTTTGTGCTTTTTTCTTGAACGCCCCTTGCCAATTTACATCACCACTTAATTTGCGCTCTCTCATTTTCGGTTCAACGCCCCTTGTCTTCCTGCGCATGTTGGCGCTGCCGTGAGATACGAGTCTCACGGAACGGAACACATTGGGAGGCTGCGCACTTACTGCAAACTACGTCAGTCGCCTTGCGCTCACCTTGTAGTTGCGACAGCCTTGTTTATTAGCATTTACCCAGTAATTTTTTGGTCTGCCTACAAACGCCGCGATGACGCAATCGAGAGGGGGGGGGGACTACAATGAAGCTGAATAATTGCAGCAATAATTTTAACGGTAACAATACTTTTGATCTGTGGACAATAAAGTGGTTGTGTAACAGAGCTTGTGAGAATGAATTCGATAATTCGTGACAGAAAGTCTGTGCCAGTGACGGTATAGAAAATATACAATCCATGACAATCCTGATATCCGCTAACTAGGCTCGAACCGACAACAGAGACGGTGACGAATAAGACAACCTAACCTAACCTAACCTAACCTAACCTAACCTAACCATGATTATACCTTCCCGTATTAAATTGCTACAATCTAAATCCTGCCCTTACCGCAACAAGAATTTCAACGATGATAATAAAGTGGCTTAGTTGTAAAGGCTGAGAGAGTAATCCGTAACAACGACGTTATGAAGCATGTAGCATCCGTGACAAGTGTGCACAAGTTGCTTACAATTCCTTTTCAATCCATAGACTAAAAATTATTATTAAACATTTCTAGGTTTATAACTTACTCCTTACTTACTTACTCCATGGTGCAGAGTCCTTCTTGAGAAGCTAACTGGTCTGCAGCTAGTCAAGAAACTCCCCGCATTTCACGGAACCCGAAGGTTCATTACCGCACTCACAAGC
>Ga0123355_10020665_pt1 | contig 10521 bp, 6 predicted proteins | sample TergutEmb28metaG_3_FD_89872 | JGI IMG/M metagenome (GOLD analysis project Ga0123355, IMG submission 89872) | Embiratermes neotenicus P1 segment gut microbial communities from Petit-Saut dam, French Guiana - Emb289 P1 | ecosystem: Host-associated > Arthropoda: Insects > Digestive system > Gut ... | reverse complement strand
TGCTCTCGAAACTCATCTGTGTACGCTGTTTGGTTTTTCTTTGACATTTGCTTTCGCTCCTTTTTGACTTTTTTAGTCTACATGGTCGAGCGATATTTGTCTAAAGAAGTGTAACCTAATCAGCTGTTGCCAAGCGGTAAGGTGCGGAGTTTGCAACACCGGGGAAAGTGTTAGACAAAGTGTTAGACAAACACTAAAAACAAGTTTCACGAGGAAAAGTAAAACCCCTGTAACCATGATGATTACAGGGGTTTCGGGAACTGAGCTGGAAGGATTTGAACCTTCGAATGCAGGAGTCAAAGTCCTGTGCCTTACCACTTGGCGACAGCCCATTAATACATAGCGCGGTTATGCCGGATGGCATACCCAGAAAGTGGCTATGCCACTTCCCGGGAACCAAGAGCTAATGGGGGGACTCAAACCCCCGGCCTGCTGATTACGAATCAGCTGCTCTATCGGCTGAGCTACATTAGCAAAACATTACACAGTAGCATGGCGAGGAATATATCAAAATATTTTGGCTCTGTCAATTGACATTGCTAAATTCTTTTCCATCCTTACGATACCCTAATATCATGTCAAAGTTAATTCGATGCAAGCTTGTAAAAATACTGGTTTCTATATTTTCATTGTCACCTTTTAGCTTTTTGATAAGGGCCTTAACCTCTTGCCGCTTAGAGGCCCCGCCGCTGGCATCAAAAATGCTGCAATTTTCTGATAGCGGGCAGGCGCATTTAATAAAAGTCAGTTGGTTATACCTGGCCCAATTGATAATTGCATCTTCGTGGATACAGTACATAGGCCTAATTAGCTCCATGCCGGGGAAGTTCTTGCTTTTTAGTTTGGGCATCATTGTCCCAAATTCTGAGTTGTAGAATATGTTCATTAGGGCCGTTTCTACTACATCGGAAAAATGATGCCCTAGGGCGATTTTATTGCAGCCTAACTCCTTGGCGCGGGCATAGAGAAAACCACGGCGCATTCTGGCGCAGAGGTAGCAAGGGGAACGATGGGTAGTTGTGACTGTTTCAAAAATGTTTGATTGGAAAATTTTAATAGGAATCTCAAGAACTGCTGCATTGGCAATGACCTTTTGTAGGTTAATTTCATTATAGCCCGGATCCATCACGATAAATTTCATGTCAAAGGGAAAGTCGGAGTACTGATGAAGGGCCTGCATTAGCTTTGCCATTAACATAGAATCTTTGCCGCCGGATATGCATATTCCTATGCAGTCGTCTTTTTCGATCAGCTTGTATCGTTTAATTCCTTCTATGAAAGGCCGCCATATACTGGGGCGGAATTTTTTATTAATACTGCGCTGGATTTTTTCGCATACTGTTAGTTCCTTCATCAGACAATTCCCCTTATGACTTGAATAAAGTCTTGGTGTGAATCGTATAGCTCTTTGTCCTTCGTCCAATAGGATATTGTAATGGGTGTGCCTTTGCGGTCGATCTCTTTGTAGAATATCGGGTAAAGCCCCGCAAGCGCACTGCCTATCATTAGGAACTGGTCTTTGTGGCACATAATGATAAGTTGTCCTTTGTCGGTTAATAATTGGGTTAGATGGCGCAGGGCCTCTTGTATAATGTACATATAAGTTATGCTAAAGGGTACCTCTGTTACTATGGCGTCAACCGGGGTTGCTAGCGTAAGCTTACTTGCGTCTATGGTGTGATGTTCGTTGGCGTACATTTTTAGGCCCGGTTCTACTGTACGGTCGATATCGGCACTTATCAGGTGCATAGCCGGATTTGCCCGCCTTGCAGTATGGATTATGCCGCCACCTCCCGCGAATGGGTCGAGAAACCGCGTAATCGACTTTGGTGAGACTAGGTTTACCATTAGCCTTGCGTCTTCGAGTGGTAAGGCGCGTCTGCCGGTATCACTGCCGTCACCGCGATAGCCTTTTACGTATTTTACGGTAAAATCTTGCTGGTAGATGGCAAATAGGCGGTTCATAACCGACTGGGCGTCGAAGTCGCTTTTATCTATGGTATAGAACTCTCTGGTGTTGAAGGGTAGTCCTTTCCAGATATATGGGTTGATGCTGTAGATGTGGCGGATTTCACTTTCTTCGGCATGGTCAAAGTCCAGCTTGAAAAACTGGTTGCAATAGCCGGCATTGTCTATCAGTTGACGTAGATTGTCGTCTTGGTTTTTTGGTACAAAAAAAGATATTACTCCTTGTGCGTCGCCCAGCGGGGTGTTGATTATGAAAATAGGGTCTAAGGGCTGCAAAATTACAGACATCTCCAATATGCCCCACTGCTTGGCCTTTATCCTGGATTGTCTTAACTGGCATACTAGGATATCGTATTTTTTTACGTATTCTGCCGACTCAAGCTTTGTTATTAATATGTACTTCATTGTGGGCCTCCTTTTCATAAAACATGCTTAAAAAAGTTAAAGTAAGTTGCAACATTTATTGAAAACGGATAAAAAGTCGTCGATTTCACTTTTTTCGGTTAAATGGCTAAAGCTAAGCCTCCAGGAGCTTAGTGCATTTTGCTTATCATTGGTAACTGCCATTACTGGGCGGGATGGGGCATTATTAGTAGAGCAAGCGGATTTTATTGATACACAAACCCCATGCTTGCTAAGTCTAGCGGTGAAATCGATTGCTTTTACACCCTTTACGCTTAAATTTAGTATATATGGGCTGCCATTCGCTGGGCTGTTAACGCGGACATTTGGGTATTTCGCCAGTGCATTTTGTACATATTCACACAGATATTTTACTTTTTTAAGCCATTCACTTTGGTTGGATAAAGCCAATTCCAGAGCCTTGTAGCAGGCGGCTACAAGGCCTAGAGCTGGTGTCCCACTGCGATAAATAGTTGTGCTGGTGCCTCCGTGAATCATGGGGGTAAGTACTATGCCTTCCCGTTTTACAAGTACACCAGAGCCTGTAAGCCCATAAAATTTATGGGGCGAAAAACACATTGTACTCCCATGCATGTTTACAGGTATTTTCCCCATAGCTTGGGCGGCATCCACATGTAAGTGGCAGCTTGGGTGCCGGGATACTATTTTTGCAATCTCATCTATTGGCTGAACCGCACCAAGCTCACTGTCAATAGTGCTTACACATACTAAAACAGTGTCGGGCCTAATAGCCGATTCCAGATGGGCCAGGTCTATATCGCCGTTTGCTAAAATCCGCAAAAGTTCAATTTCATAGCCTTCTTCTTGTAGCGCAACCAGCGTCCCGCTTACAGAGGGATGCTCCAGGCAAGTGGATAAAATATGACGCCCTGTGTAGCCATAGGCCATTGCTATCCCTTTGATGGCTAAATTATTAGCCTCGCTTGCACCCGATGTGAAAATAATCTCTTGGGGCCTTACATGTAATAGCTCTGCCATGGACTGAGTTAATCTCATCATCTCTTGCTGGGCCGTTTTTCCCGCAATGTGGGCTGACATTGGGTTTGCTATAAACTGTTGCTCGGTCTGAATTAGGGCTTCCAGTACCGTCTGGCTGCATGGCGTGTGTGATGCATAGTCAAGATAAATCATCATAGTCTAAGAATGCCTTTTTTTCGCGGGGATTGCAAGCCCTTGGATATTATGTAATTGGCAGGCATACAATGGTTATACCATTTTTAAAAGGCTGATTAGTATGAAACAGAGTATCCATGACAATATTAAAGAGCTAGATATTTCTACAGGCGGCGGATTGGTTTTGGAAAAAATCCGCATTGATACCATCAACCATCCTGCCCTTATAATAGGCATTGGCGGGACGGGCATTGATGCATTGCTGCGGTTAAAGCACATGATAAACCGCCGCTTTAAGCTGACTGTTAACCCTCTGACAAAGCAAAAAAAGCAAAAGCCGGACAATATCGAATTTCTGGCTTTTGAAACCAACGAGCATGATAAGAAAAAATACATGGGTATCGGCCTTGACCCCCACAAAGAGCTGGTGCTTTTAGCCAATGCCGGGATTGCGTCGATACTAAATAACCCCTCCACCATGCCTGACTATATAAGGGAATGGTTGTCCCCAGAACTGACTATCACCGACGGTACAAAAGGTGCAACCGGCAACCGCCAAGCGGGGCGGCTGCTTCTTTTTGAGAAAATTAATACAGCCATCGACGCCATATCGGGTAAAATAAGAAATCTTCGTATGGGCCAGGAGAACAAGTTGTATGTCTTTATCTTAACAGGGCTTGGAGGAGGAACCGGCGGGGGGATGTTTCTTGATATTGCATATATTGTACGTGGTCTCTTGGAAAGAGATTTTGGCAACAAAGGCATTGATAAAGTAGAGATTAACGGATATCTGTTTATGCCGGATATCCATATGGCGGGCAATAATCTTAATATCCACACAGAGGAATACATACAGCGCAATGGGTACGCCGCACTAAAGGAACTGGATTACTGGATGAACCTAGAAGAGCGCAGAGGTGAACGTTTCCACCAGCGGTACGGCACACGGCTTACGGTTAATTCCGGCCTGGCACCCTTTAATTTATGTCACTTAATATCCGGGACAAACATAGATGGGGTATTTATGAAGGGGGCATATGATTACTGCCTTAATGTTACCGCCGAAAACATTGTAAATTTCCTAGCCCAGGAGGAAAAAACCTCCGAACGGGAATTTGCTATCCAGGATTACTATAATAATTTGTTGTCTAATATCGCTGCAATGAAGAGTAACCTCCCAGCCGGGCTGCATCATCAGGCTAATTTCATTTATAATATAATCGGCGCGTCCTCCGGGACACTTCCTGTTCAGGAAATTAGCGCGTACTTGGCCTGTCGACTTTTTAAGGAGCTTCCTTTTGATATTTTTCCCGATGAGTACAATTTGAGTGAGTTTATATCGGCGGCCAGGCTGGATATTGATAACCTAGGAAGCGATTTATCTCAAGGGCTACCGCTTATCAAGCTGGATTATGAGGGTACGGACTATTACAGCTATCAAAATGTTATAAAAACCCGGCGGGTTAACATAGAAGATAAACTTAACAATCTTTATATACAGGCCAAGCGCGGCTTAAATGAGACTGTAAAAAAACTGACTCCCGAGGTGATAAAGAATGCAAAAAGCCTGTTAAGAGAACTATTTGTCAAACATGGGCCGAGCTTCACAACAAGGCTTTTGGAAAGCGACCGCAACCCATGCATATTGGCACTGTTAGAAACATATCGTGATGAGCTACAAGAAAAGGCAGCAAAGCTGGATGAAGAAATAGAGATAATAAGCCTATCTGCAACCAACCGCTTTGAGGACGCTGCAAAGCCCCTGCTTTTCTCAAAGGAGAGCAAGAAAAATACTTACATAGAAACTCAAATGCAAGCATATCAAGCCCGGCTGGAAAAGGATGTGTTTTTGCAGCTGATAAGCATGTACAAGGAAATCATAGCCGAGTTTGAAGCCGAAAACGATAGTGTATATCGCGTATACAATGAAATTTTGACCGAAATCCGCAGAATCATGGATAAGAACGCCGTTATTTTAGATTCAGGGCCCCAAGAGGAGAGAACCTATTCATGGAGCCTTTTGACTACAGGAATGATTGCCCCGGCCATGAAAGAGCTGATAAACCATAATAATCTGGCAACAGACTTTGCTAAGCATCTGCTGGCCGAGCCGTCAAAATGGCTGGAGGATGGCAAAACTGACATAGTAGGGGCATTATCCGATTTTATTTACGAAGCCTTTAGCCCCCTTCTTGGTAAGACAATGGATGAGTATCTATCTATGTGCCACGGCCCTGACCGTGAACCTCAGCAAATTGTAGAATCGGATATCGCTACGCGCCTGTATCGTGATGCGAAGCCGGTGTTTCATTTGGATAATGCGGCAGGGATGTATAATTTCCCTAGTTTTGGGCTGGTGTCTGTACCGGATAATTCACCGCTTGTGTGGCGGGGTATAGAGGCCTATCAAGGACACGCCTTGGCAAATTTGAAGTTTAATGTGAAAAAAAGCCGCATCACAGATAGGATTTTCTGGTTAAATACGCAAAATGGTATCCCACTGTTTGCGTACGCACCTATCCGGGTGTATGAGGAGCTATATGAAGGGACAATTTTTGAAAGGGAGGGGGTAGGGCGGCACTTAGTGATGAATGACAGGGAGAACTGGGTTAGCCTACCGTCTCCTATCCCGGAAGTAGTATGGGGAGATACCTACAGCAATCTCCGTCAAAAAGATCTAAATGAAAGAGCTCGGATCAGTTTTCATAAAGGGCTTAAAAACGGATGCATTAGAGAAGAAGCCCGGCCTGGGGGAAGCCGGTTTATATGTGTAGAGACAAAAGATGAAGAGCTTGCACCCGATGAAACGAGAATTAATTTACAAAGCCTTGAAAATTTACGCAAAAAGGGGTTTAGCAAAGTATCCGAAAGACAGTTGCGAGGTGTGGGGCTTGCGCAAACCGTAGAGATATTTATACGCAGCCCCCATGTGATAAGATTGGTTGAGGCGGAAAATGAAAAATATTCTGCTCTTGAAAAACTATGTAATAAAATCACCGGCAGCCTTTCGGCACAGGGGGAGGAAAAAAACCAGATGGACGATTTCCTGCACGCCCTGATATTTGAAGTTATCCACAAGAAGGGGGCAGCGTATTTATACAATAAGGAGTTAGAAGAAGACCACTGGCCGGTATTTGTAAACCTCTTGGAGCACCCGGAATATCCCGAGTTTATTATGTTTAACCGGTACAGGGAGCTTTTATCAGCCAAAACCGAGCTTATTAAGAAAAGAGTCAAGGCATTGGAAGCTCATATACAAGGGGGAAAGCTAATCCTGGCTCTAAAAAAGTGGCAGGGCGTTTTCGCCTCCCGTAAGGATGAGCTTGATAATGATAGCTGGCCATGGGAGCAAGGTGCCAAGATGCATGATTTTTATAGGAATATGCTGACAAGGGTTAATGCGCGTATTAGTGCCATTGAAGCTTTGTAGGGGTGGAATTATGCATCCATGTTTATACATAGATTTGGGGGAGCTTGGGCTTGAGGGCGCATTAAGAAGCCCGACGGCATTTTTAATACGTACGTTAGATGAAGCTGCTATCCGTGATGTTAAGATGTGTATACAAGAAAACAAAGAGCGTCTTAACCTTGGGTGTTTGCATATTTATGTTGCGGTCACAAACCAGAGCCTTAACCGGCAAACAAGCGAAATCGCATCTGTTTTGCAGGAGTGGTTTTTAGGTGATTTTCCGTTGGTTAGGCTAAATTTATGTATATATATGAACGATATCTCATCTGGCGTTGCAGATATTAATTGCTGTGACGAAGAGTTAGTTGCGTCACTCTTCGACCGCTGTTACCTGTTAAGCGACCATAATGAATACGGCGAGCTAAACACCACAAACCGCCAAACCAATATCAAGCTGCTTGCCTATTTGCCTCTAACTCACCAGCCCGCATCACGGTTTGATGAGATTTTAACCGCAAAGATTTTATCAGAAAAGAAGCAGCTTTTTGTGTCCGCAGGGTTTGCTCAGCTTAAAAAACCCACTGCCGACATCTACGCCATTATCCATCATACGGTACAAATGTGGGTTGCGCATTATCTGGAAACAGCAATAAATACACCACCAACGTATGTTGAGCCGACAAATATATACATCAAGGATGACGAAAAAATAATCAAAGACATAGTAAGTGTCCCATCCCGCCCAATCAAAAAAAGCAATTTACAAAGCCATACCTTACATACTGCAGAGCAGTTACTGTTTGATGATGATGCAAATAGGTTTTACAAAGACAATTATTATTGTAAATTATCCTACCATATGCCAGATGTAGATGTTAGCCCTACTAATCTGGCTACCCAAGAACAACGTCTGTCAACAGATTTAGCCGCATTGTCAAAGCAAATTGCCACGGCTTCTAACAGGCTGGCCATCAAAATGAAAGCCCCATGCAAAGTGGGGCCATTTAGGCAGTCGGTTAAAAAGCAAATAGCAGAAGCTTATTTGGGGCGTCTAACCTTGGATACACTACAAGCCGCCCATAACGAACTATCCGCCCGCCACAGGCAGGTTGTTTCCTATGTAAATGAAATCCGGGAGTTAATAGCAAAACTTAAAGCCATGCAGCCCCCGCCACTGGACAGTTACTATGTAGAAGCCACAAAGTCAATACTATCAGAAATTGACGATTTCCGGTATGATCAAATGACCCTTGAACCTACCCACTTTGAACATGTTGTAGACATATTTATCCAACAACATATCCTTCATCATCCAGCTATAGCCCTATCCTTTGAAGACGACCAGGATATCCGGGCCAACGCCAGCCTTTCACCCGAAACATATTACATAGATATCCTAACTCAGCTTTATTCAAAAGCCCCTTTCGCCATATTTTTAAAGCGTCACGATAATCTTATTTGCGAAGATTATCTCTTTGGGCCTAAAGCTACACTTGCCAATTTGCCACAAACTGACCATGCATCCATGTACGTAATAGAAGACCCAACTGAAATAACCATATTACGCCTGATAGGTGGCTTTTTTATCTAGGCCTGCTTGCATCATTTTCGCATAATATCAAACTTTTCAACTAATTTTTCGATTTTAATACGCAACATCTGCTGTGGATGAGGCGCGGAGTTTACAGCGGTGCCATTTTCATCATATATCTCAGTAATAATTTGCCTAAACCCACCCTTTAAAAACTCGACACTATCGCCTTTGGAAAATTTATTTCTCTGCTCTATAAGTGCCATTTGGTTAGAAGCGTCATAATCTACTACTACCCCTAAAAAGTCATTGGTGGTGTTGTAGTTGGTGTCGGTAAAGTTTTGCCCGTCTGATGGCTTTCCCATGTAAAACCCCGTGAAAAAATCCCTGTGGCTGGATTTTTTCAGCTCGCTTAAATAATAATCCTTTTTGGACATGTAGAGGCTTTCGCTTTCAAAATAATCATCCAATGCCTCACGATAAACCCTTGTCACTGCTGCAACATAATAGGCTGTCTTCATGCGCCCTTCGATTTTTAAGCTGGATACCCCAGAGGCCAAAAGTTCCGGAATATGCCCTACCATGCATAAATCCTTGGAATTAAGGATATACGTGCCTCGTTGGTCTTCATAAACGGACATCTGCTCTCCTGACTTTGCTTCCGTAAGATGATAATTCCAACGGCATGGTTGGGCACAATCGCCTTTGTTGGCATCCCGCGCCACCATATAATTACTTAGCAGGCACCGCCCAGAATATGAGACACACATGGCCCCATGGATAAATACTTCCGTTTCAAAGGTGCCCGGTAGGGAGGTAAGCCTGTCGTTAATTTCGCGTATTTCCTTAAGTGAAAGCTCTCTTGCGAGGATAGCGCGGCTGGCCCCTAGCTTTTTATATAGCATGGCACTTTGGTAGTTGGTTATGTTGGCCTGGGTGCTTATGTGGATATCTAGGCCTTTAATCTGACTTGCGATATCCAGTACACCTATGTCCGCAACAATTACAGCATCTGCACCCATTTTTTTGAGGTTTAGCAGATATTCATAAAGCCCGGAAAAATCGCTGTTATGGGCAAAGACGTTTACACTTACGTACAGCTTCACATTTTTGCTGTGGGCGTAGTCGATGGCTTGCTTAAGCCCTGCCAAGTCGAAATTTTTGGCGTTGGCTCGTAGGCTATACTGCTTTCCTCCTACATATACAGCATCAGCACCATAAGCTATGGCCATTTGCAGTTTTTCAAAATCGCCGACTGGTGCTAAAAGTTCAGGTTTTTTCATTGCAATAGGGCTCTGCCCTCCCTCCTTCTCTTTTTGTGTAAAATAAAAACCCAACAACCCCCAGCACCACAAACACCCCTGCGTAAACAGCGGCATGTATTGGGCTTGAACTAATAAGCGCGAAAATCATAAACCCCGCCCCCCCGGCGGCAAGAATAGGCGCAAGAAAGCGGTCGCTTACAGACATTTCGCTATTTCGCCGGTTTCTCACAATAAACCCGACAAAAATAGGAATGAGCAATACAAAAAATATCATGTTATAAAAATCAGGCAAATCAAACCTAAAAGGCCGCCCGTTAAGTACCCCAAACCAACCATTATGATTGCCGTAAATCACCATCATCCAAATAAATGAAATCCCCATACATGTCACCATGCTGCAAACTGGTACGCCGGTATCAGGGTCAAGCTTGACCATCCTTTCGGCAATAGGTCCTTTGCCGCGCCGTGCCAGCGAGTACATGCTGCGGCTCATACCCATACAGCACATGTTTAAAATCCCAAGGCCGGAGATGATTACAAACACCAAAATCCCTACACTTGCAGGCCCGCCAAAGATATTGGCAAAGGCATTACGGGTTCCAAGCTGATTACTCACCATAAGCTCATGGGGGTCACCAGCTGACACTACACCTATAAAATACAATACATATATAGCTACAACAATCAAAAAGCCCGCAAGAAGTGCGATAGGCAGGTTTCGCTTGCTGTTTTTTATTTCGCTGTTAAAGGCCACCGATGCCTGCCAGCCATTGTATGCAAAAACCGTTGCAAACACCGCGCCAAGAAAGGAC
>Ga0123355_10020664_pt1 | contig 10521 bp, 3 predicted proteins | sample TergutEmb28metaG_3_FD_89872 | JGI IMG/M metagenome (GOLD analysis project Ga0123355, IMG submission 89872) | Embiratermes neotenicus P1 segment gut microbial communities from Petit-Saut dam, French Guiana - Emb289 P1 | ecosystem: Host-associated > Arthropoda: Insects > Digestive system > Gut ... | reverse complement strand
TTTATAATAGTTTTCTGGTTTTGATGTTTTGTTTAGATGTGGCTGATTATGTGGGATCGGAGTAGATGTGGGGGGGGGGGGGGGGGGAGGGGGGGGAGACGACGACCGCACAAAGTTGTGCTAGTTTAATACTGTCGTCTATCCGTCAAAGAATTTAATCCAACACAAATCCAAAATGTTGGCGTTTAGAACTAAAAGCATTTTGTATAGTTGAATAAAGAGAGACCAACTTGATGTCACTTATTCCTTTATTTAATGCTCAACATGTTTCGGATGTTAATACATCCATCCTCAGGAGCTTGCGACTTATTTGTTGAGTTATTTCATGGGTTGTATTGCTCTGGTTCGATGTGCTGGTGTTACGTTGTGGTTTGGCTGTGGCGGTGTGGTATCCTTATGCAGGCTTCAGCCTTCGGTAAATAACTAACAAAGTATGATGTGTAACAGCCACCAAAAATGAAGGCTTCATCTAGGAGAATGTCACATGATTTTAGATAAATAGATCATTGAATAATACCATTTCAACCAAAAAAAAAATGATATGGCGTCCAGTTAAGAAAGAAGGATCAATACAAATACAAGACAGGTATGAAACTAGGAGAAGGGCAAGAGAAGGAAAGAGGACAACAGCTGAGAGAATCTACTAAGATAACCACAATAAAGTCGAGCCCTGAGCTGGGCACTAGATACAAGTCCAAAGCGTCATCTCTGCGGTTAGGTTACGCCGTATAGATGTATAAAGGAAATACCAACTTCTCTGAGCTATAAGCCTTACATTATAACGTTTACGTGTAACATTTCTACCTGCAAATATTCTCTGCAGCCCGTACAGACAGTACAGCAAGTAAGGAATAAGTCCTATTTCTAAATGAAAAACTGTATATGTAGAAGGAGCAAATCACAAATTAGTCTGGTATAGAATTTTTAAACCCCTTTTACAATTTTAAACGCAGTAAATACCATTCCTTGTGTCCAGTGCAGTGTGTATTGTTTTATCACGCGAAGAGTAATCCCTACAGGATTTGTAGGCCAGGCGTTTTATCCCAACGCGCCGACAAACTGATTTGAACCTTGCATTACTTACACCCTTGTTCGATTCGAAAATGTAAATACTTTCTTAAAATATCCAGCGAAAATATAAGATCCGTTTCATGAAACAATAAACTACAGATCCCCTTTGTTTCAAACCCAAAAACATAATGGTACCAAATCCAAAATATAAACATTTCTCTACTCTAGAATAGAGAGACAGCTTGAAAATTTCTAAGCCCTTTTCATACATCAGGTTGTCTGCTTCGATCCTGTAGAGAAGAGGTCAAATAAATAGAGGAGGTAAATAAATATTTTGATATAAACGAGACATTTTAAAATACACTGTGGACGGAATTATGGGTTTACTTTCCTACCAGAAGAGAAAAGTTTACAGGAGAATCACTTTCGGTAGCTTATACAAACGCTGGGAACTCTGCTTCAAGGGTATGCTTCATGTCCGATCACTGTTTTCCCACAAGGCTGTTCCATTCCTAAAGTTCGCTTTTGTATATTTTCATAATGTCACCCCCTGGATTCTTAACCGATCTCGTTCCCTTTTCATCACGGCAATTGTAATAAATTAGTGTTCCTGCAACCCCGAGGGTGCCTCTAAAAGTTACTGCTGCCACTACACTGGATGTAAGCCATCGAGTTGAATATGACATCCCGCATATTGCCGCTGACAACATAACAAACAGCACTGTAATGCGCCACATTCCTTTCTGTTCCTCTCTCGTAGTCCGTAAAAGTATTGTCTAGCTCCCGACGGCAATTCATAACAATGAGTTTTGAGCATAACTTAATAGGGCTTACTTTCCAATTGCAAATATTTCTAGTCCTTCCTGTCTGTTATCAACATTAATTTTGTCTTATTTTAAATTTGTGGGAAAAACCGTTACTCAAATAGAGATTATGTCTACTGTAAGACGTTAAACTTTTCGGATAAAGAATAAATCCAAAAATTCTTATTATTGCCACATTCGTAACTGTTATCTTACAAATAATATTTACACACAATTTGTAAGTGTATTTGCGGCCGGGATGGCATTTTCGGTATAGCGATTCGCTACGGACCGGACGGTCCGGGGATCGAATCACGGTGAAGGCGAGATTTTCCGTACCCGTCCAGTCCGGCTCAGAGCCCCAATGATTCTCCCGTACAATGGGTACTTTATTTTTCTGGGAGGTAAAGCGGCAGGAGCGCGGTGCTGACCGCTCACTCCACTCTAAGGCCGAGGGTGCGAATTGGTCGCAGCTATAATTTTGCCCCCTCTGTGCCTGTATAAACATGTCATGGGGTGAGTTTTACCTTTACATTTAAAGCGTATTTGTTATCAATCACCGTACCAAACTCACATAAACTGTTTCCATCTTATTATTTAATACTGTCCAGAAAAATCACCTTAAGAAACATTGTACATTTTTTGACGATGTAATCACCTAAGGATCCTGAACTAATTAGGCGTTAGTGTAGGTCTTGTTCCACACATCCGCGCGTTCGCCACACATTTACTGACAGTAATAAATTGTAAGATGTTTGCATGTCCTCTAATGGTTGAAATTCCACAAAAAATTCTACGAAAAGTGACCAGGTCTTGCAAGAATATCTCCGCATTTATAAAATCACAGTTTCATTAATGCCAACGTTCCAAATCACATACGTAATACGTTAGATTTGATGTTCCGTTGAAGACTGATGTCTACTGGGATGTAGCGTTATATGATTAATATATACGTACCGACGTTTCGGCGAAAGCTTGTGCCTTAAAATTCAGAGTAGAATAATATTCTGTCCTAAAAGTGGATGTAGCAAGCTTCTCCGAAACGTCAGAGCTTTCTACCGTACCATATGACGTCATATCCCAGACCTTCGGAGAACAGTTACGCTTTCCAGCTACTGTGAATTCAAAATGGCACGGACTTGTAATAGCCCCTAATTTTAAGTCTTAAATAAGCCTACTTAAAACTAAGGTTGCTGCGCGCCAAGTGAGGGCTGCGCATAACATGGCGTGACCTGACTGCCCTCATAACGTGGCGATCTCTGCAGATGTTTACGGATACAGAACTCACCCTCCTCTGCAGTAGACAAACACTAGCGGGACGAGAACGACGCCCACGGGGATTCTAACGTCGGGAGCAGACCAACTTCGGCGTCGGGATAAGCCATACCAAGGTAAGAGATAAATCTCCCCCACCCCACTACAAAGCTACTGTTGATCCCAAGGGTATACCCAGGGATGATACACATCCAGCAGGCTGCGGCGGTACAGCAACAGAGCACACGCGCAGTTTTGAATGTCCTGAATATGACAACTATGCACGCCACAGGAAATATAGCAACATACATTCTGTTTTCATTGCGCCAAATAGCACTCTTCGGCTACCCTGACTGAGGTTTATCCGTGCTTTTTCCTCAGTTGTAAGACAAATGCCAGGGTATAACTCGCAAAGACGGGGCACGGTCCGCACTCTTCCCAATTAGGCGATAATTTTTACGTGGTTACTTTTAGTTTCACCACTCTGGGTTCGAAACCCAGAAAGCCTTCCAACCAAAGTTGTTAATTATGTTGTCTTATATATTGTTTGTGTGTAAATGTGTACTGTACTACTGCCACCGTCTGTCAACCCAACTGCAATTAAATATATCAATATGTCAATACCTGTTGTAATCAGAAATGGCCTTCACATAGTTTTTTTTAAATTATACTGTTTCTTCACAGAAATCACACTGCGTCTTTACAACAGAAATTAAGGTTCTAATGCTGTGAAGGGAAGTAGTATGTGTTGACTGAGATAAACATACAGGACACAGTAACACACTCTGTGGGCAGGACTCCGATCTGAAAAGGATGGTATGTGTATTTTTCACAGTATTTTGAAACATTATTATTAAAGCCACGGAGTCTCTAATAAGTGTCAGAGGTCCTTCTGTAGTCGGCACCAAGCAAGATCGTCGACTCTTCGTGGCTTCAAATTACAATCTGTAAAGGAAATTCGTTATTTTATCCTAACACCTGACAGGAGTTCAGGGAGACCTACGATGAAATGAGCAGATGTGTTGAAATATTAATCCACTCCGTAGTCTGTATTACAAGTCCACAGCCTCTTCCAAAGCCATTTCTTCACAGAGTACGATTTAGTGCTTTCTCTTACAATTTACAGTACTTTCTCGTTTACTTAAAGTCATCCAGTATCCACGTACGTCTTCTTCCACGTCTTCCCATCACTTCTATCCTTCCTTATGTCTTTCCTTCAATAAGGTGTTTCAGAAGGCAGTTCGTACGCCAGAAGTGACCAATCCAGTTAGCGTTTCTTTCCTTTCATTGTAGTATAATATTCCGACCTGCCTTAACTCTGTGTAATACTTTATCATTTCTCACACGATCGGTCGAACTGATCTTCTCCATCCTTCTCCAACATCACACTTTAAAACTTTCCAAGTACTTCTGATCTGCTTTCCAAATTGTCCAAGTTTCAACACCATACAAAGCTATGTTCCAAATGTAGCACTTACTGGTTTCTTCCTGAAATGTAAGTCCGACTTAATATACTTTAAAGAAACGATATAACTACGCGAATCAAAATCCTGCAACTACGAAAGGGTTCGTGTGACTGGCTCTTGGAATTGATCTTATATTCTTGAAGATCATTCCCTTCTGTTAAGTAACGCAGTGAGGTTTGGCAGATAGATATATATGTTACGCTGAAATTACTGTACCTCTACACTAAACTACAGGATGTGAGAATGCAGACTACAGTAATATTGGTCAAAGTCAATATTAGTTCACACTGTACACTCGCAGTAGCGTACGTCCTTAGTACCCCAATTGTGGTCAGTGGTATTCAAGAAGGCTGTCAGTTTCTGAGACTATACCTACAAACCGTCATCTTCCAAGTGATCCTTTACTAAGTCATAGTAACTGTTTTGCTTTTAAAATAAAAATGAGTATTTTTTAGTACTAATTACGTCACATTATACTTTCACAACCACTACTACGTTAAACCGAATAAGAACTATTTCTGCTACTTACCTAAATTTCCTACAGAGATTTGTGTCCTTGCACCGTATTTTGGAGACAGCAGATTCGATATTCAAGACCCGCCATCCTATCCTGGTGTTATTCACGAAATTCCTCAGATCCTGTGTGTGCATGTTATCGACTTTGCCATGTTGCTCCAAATGTACTCCTCACACGAATAGCCACAGTTAACGTTTTACAACTGATAAATAGGATAAATATGAAGTAATAACGGCAAAGAAGAATTTTATGAAGCACTATCCTCTGTAATCACTCTGTACATTTGCGAGGAAAGGGGAATGTAACGTGTGTTCCTTGGTTCACGAACTACAATTTGTTCCTTCTGTCTGCGCACTTGTTTCTAATTTCCGTGAGCTAAGTGGAAGAAGCCTACTTAACATTTCGACCACCCTGACCATTCCGTGAGGTGTTAAAAGGACTTGACTCTAATATTTCTTCACAACGGGCTCGAAAACTTGACTGTTGTTAGGTGAGACGTCTCGTGTTTTCAGCAACATGTCATAAAAATAAGCTCCAATTAAATACAAAAAAAATCACTTATGTCTCAATCAAAAGGGACTACTGGCAATGTACATACATACAAATGAGACATTTCACTGGGCGTATAGCAGCCTGGCATCAATTAGCAGCCAGGTGACACAACCCGGTCCTCAAGAAGTCAACACCTTGCAATGCCGTCACCTGTGTTCGCCCTCTTTCTCCTTCAGTTTGCAGTGCCTCCGTTACACCGACCAGTTAACAGAATGTAAATGAGTTAAGAGGTCTCTTCTTCAGCGTCATACTAGTAGCACACAAGAGAGGTCTGCCACACCTCTAGGTGTTCAAATCCTTGCTGGATCTTGCAAGATCGTGACAGACAACAATACTAGGTGGTAAATACCAAAGAATTTTTCAGTAAAACCAAAAGGGACAAATCGCCCTAAAAGAAGTTTTCTTTTATCTCTTTTTTTTAATTCTTTCTAAGCAGAGTTTAAGCAAGACTGAGAGCCCAAAAAAAGTTGACCATTGCGACGGATGGTACATACCTACATTACGCTAACAAGGAGTTTGTATTGTAAGCAGCAGTGATATTGTGCAAGGTTATTGAAAGGAAACGTTTAAAAAGTGAGTTTGAACACTCATGGAATGTAATGTTGAAATTCAAAGTGCACTTAGTGTTAATGTCCCAGTAGCCCAGTAACACCGCCCCAGTGGCCGCGCGGTCCAAGGTGTGGGTCTGCGGCCGCTCGCTTGCTGGGATTTGAGTTCAAATCCCGCCAAGGGCACGGATGTCTGTCTCTTGTAAGTGTAGTGTGTTGTCAGACAGAGGTCTCTGCGATGGAGAGATCATTCGTCCAGAGGAGTCCTACCGAATGTGTGATGTCCTTGAGTGTCATCAGATTGAACAATAACCCTCTACACCTACAACGAACACTTATAAGAGGTCAGACCAAGAAAATAAGAAGGAAAGTAAGAAAGAAAGAAAGAAAGAACAGCAACAAAACATTATTAACGTCAATTGTAGCGCGTTCTTCTGCACTCATGTAGGAATATTGTTCGTTTGTTTGTTTTTGCTTCGTAACGATCCCAGTGGTTTCGCAGTCTAAGGAGGAAGTCTGCGGGTTCGGAACCCGGCGGAGACATGGATGCTCGTCTCTTGTAAGTGTTGTGTGTTGTTAGGTAGAGGTCTCTGCGGAGGGACGATCCCTCATATAGCGGAGTTCTGTGGAGGATGGTGTGTCTGAGTGCGATTTCGAAACCTAACAAATGAGGTGGCCTAGGCCCGAGTGGGCTTGTTGTGCCACAAGAAAAACGTTTTCTATTTACAGGTGCGGTGTAAGCAGCGTATTATTAAATAGTGAACCATTTGATTTGGCGATCAAGGTTCCGGGTTCGTACGATTTGATGTGCAAATTTCCATCAGTAGGCGAAGTATGGAGCTTGTATAATGGACTTACCGCGTACTACATACATACCCTACTTTTTAAAAAGTAACAAATCTCTATTTCATTTATCTCATTAACGACGAATGAAATTTTTGAAATTCCTAAATTTAGGTGGTTTCCTCTGACATAACCTTTACATTGTGACCCCCCGGGGACAATGTATGATCTCGTTTTCACTGGAGACGCAAGTTGCGAAGTTTGTTTCTGTAAGAAAATATCAACAATAATAATAATCATCATTATAATTATAATACCGAGCTACATTTTCGACACACAGATGTTCTCTTTAGTTGGTATTTGCACCAAGTTTATTTTATTTTGCCTTCTAAACAGACACTGAATTTCAAAACCCTAAGTCCACCTACTTAAAATAGCACAAAGACAGGTTCACAGAATAAGTAGGATTGCTATGTGGCACAGAGGTATAATTGTATTTCCTGACAACAGTCAATACGTTATATCAACGGAGGCGAACAATCTAAGCCGTATCTTTTGCGGTTACGCTAAGTAACTGATACGTCGCTGGCACCCCTTGGAAACGAAAGACTAAGAGAAATCCCGAAAGACAATGCATTTTAGACCAGTTATATAATTAAGATAGCAGACCGGATTCACATCTACTTGCAAGGAAGGACTATTTCATTTCTTTCTCGATACCACTTCAGCTAAACAAATCTAACCAAATGAGGAAACTGTGACAGTTTCTCAAATAAGATAAGCCAAACCTGAAGGCAATTTACCGCACTGTTCGTTTCTACTCAGTTGCCGCGATTAAAGTTTTGAACCACTGTTCGCCAACAGAATCTAGACGATGATATCAAAACTGGAACTATAGCAGACAGTTCCTCTGGTTATAGCAGAGTCGTGCCACTGTGCACCCTGTCACGGCAAAGTAACTGTCACCAATTTATAGAAGAACTTTAAAGCCATTATTCTTGCTTCCAATTTTGGCAGTAGTTTTATTTACTGCCCGTTACGTCAACGTTTTTATGACTGCTAGCACGCAGTTCTTTCTGGCTCGTCCCCCTTTTGCCCAAGTTACAGGTCTTTTTTTGTCTGGTTCTTCTCCTCGCGACTCAGACGTCTTCACTGACTCTGAGTTATACCTCTAGAGTGTGGCATTCAGACTGCGTTCCGTGGATACTGAGGTTCCGACAACAGATCACCTTCATAATAAAACTGGCAAACGTAATTCAGTAATTCGAACAGTTACTTTCACACAGTGCACACAGCTCGTATTCCATTTCCACACAATCACAGCTAGCACAACCAGTGCAGAACACCATATAGGGTAGTACACAGTCTTGTTCTCCTGAAGATGGGCATAATGATGCCCGAAACATGTTGAGATATAAGTTCGATAATAAACATCAGATTAGTTGGATTTGTTGGTTTCTCTCTCTTCGCCCTACGTTCATGATGCACGGTCACAACAGCCTGAAATTTCTGATGCAGTATCTTTAACAGCACATCATATGCACCTCACTAACTTTCTTCATAATCGGCGTTACTATTGTATTCAATGTACTTAATCAATAACAAAATATTGCTTCTAATATTACAGTTTCCACGGAAAATCAGACTTGGTATGATTCCGCAGACATTAAAGAGGGACCATTGCTCTGAGAAGAATAAATAAGACAGTTGGCTTATCCGTGGCGGCTTTTATTCGACGCGTAAGCCACTGAGGAAGAAATGCATAAATTCAAATTACAGCCAGCCAGGCAGTTCAATGGTCACCTTACGTAACTGACCAATGTAGGTCACATCCTTTACCACTGATATCATAAACGTAAATGGAACACAACATCGTAAAACAACAAAATAATTAACAACGGAAAGGTAACATAAGACTGTAAACTTTACTGTTGGGGCTTGTTTTATATTTGATGGAGGTTTCTTCATTCTGTACAAACTACCGGCATGTTCAGGTATTCTACTGAGTGGTATAGTAGGTATAACCTCAATTCATATATGAATAGCACGCATAGTTTTAAGCTGAGGCCGAATTCCGTTTTGGACCGTTTTGTAAGTGATGTACTGTATTTACTGTAAGGTACACAATAATTTAGGCGCTTAGGTACACCACTTATTGCTATCTGTCCATGTGCGGCCCATGAACCGTGCTGCAATAACCGGTGTGGCCCTTTGCCACAAAATGTTTGGAGACCCATGCAGTAAAATATAATGTTCGTGGCTGAATTCTTTGTAGGCAGTCCGGCCACTATTAAAGCTGAAGGCTCAACACGTGTGAAGGTACAGGTGTGTGTGTGTGTGTGTGTGTGTGCATCTCATTATGTCAACACTCCGCTCTCAAATACCACCGTGCAATCGTCCGTAATGCTGACTACAGGCTGGCAATTACTGAATTTATCAGGCGATACGTCATACAGGCTCTGTCCTCTATAAGGAAGGTGACATCAAGACAGTGTATTCTCTCAGTTAATTTCCTTGTTTAATCATTCCGAACGCCACAATATGTCAATTAAAATTAAATAGAAATGGCGGATTTCACAACCACGTCAAGTTCCAAGCGAACATCGTAATATGTATTTTTTGCAATTCTTCTTCTTCTTAGCAACTGCCTAATCGACAATTTTCACTGAAAAATTGTGCATGGAAAAGAAGGTCATGTTTGTGTTTATGAGACATCGTTAAATGTGTAATTGGTCAGTTACAAAAATGTTAACCGTAAAAATAACAATTCTCAAAAAAGAGTTTAGGCTATTTACGTAATTATGTTCAGCAGATAACCGTAAAATATCAGTTATTATCATTTAATTGGAATATATTAAGAGAGTTACTAATTTAAAAAATTCTGCCAATACAAATTAAGGTGTACTTTTAACGTATATACAAATAAATACGTCAAATAAGGTAATGGGTAGTCAGCACATATAAATACAACACGTCAGTAGATAACACAACACTTTATTTATAAACAAAAATAGTATATTTTGTCAGGGCGACATGTTTCGACCTTATAGGGTCATCAGGCCCTCCAAGAAGACAGATCCAAGAGTTGTCTGAGATCTTTCTTCTTGGAGGGCCTGCGGATGACCTTATAAGGTCGAAACATGTAACCCTGAAAAAATATAATATTTTTGTATACAAATAAATTGTTGTGTTATCAACTGACGTGTTGTATTTATATGTTATAATACTTCGGAAGGGAAAACATCAAATTCAGCATATAACCACGCAGATACGAATACGTAGTATTTAATTAAGGTATATTAAGATATTTCTGCTGTGTTACAAATCGGAAGGTCGCTGGTTCGATCCCAGATGGTGTCATTGGAATTTTACATTTACATAAAATCCTTCCGATTGCACTATGGTCCTGGGGTCAACCAGCCTCTAACAGAAATGAGTACCAGGAGCATTTCCTGGGGGTAAAGGCGGCCGGTGCGTATGGCTGACAACCTTACCACCATCCTGTGCCGTTGTCATGAAATCTGGGAACCTTAACTTCCTGGAACCCTCTGGGCCACTCCAGGCCTGTAACGGGACTGCTTTACCTT
>Ga0123355_10020663_pt1 | contig 10522 bp, 8 predicted proteins | sample TergutEmb28metaG_3_FD_89872 | JGI IMG/M metagenome (GOLD analysis project Ga0123355, IMG submission 89872) | Embiratermes neotenicus P1 segment gut microbial communities from Petit-Saut dam, French Guiana - Emb289 P1 | ecosystem: Host-associated > Arthropoda: Insects > Digestive system > Gut ... | reverse complement strand
TAATAAAAAGAAAAGGAAAATTAGTGGGTGTGTTTGGAACAGTTTGTAGATTTTTGTGTGGGTGGAGTTATAGTAAGACAAAAAATATATATATATATATAAATATATATATTTTTTTTTTTTTTTTGTTCTTTGGAGGTAATACAGTTCAACAAACCATCATCATGCAATATCCTTTATACCTTTGTCATTGCAGTTGCTGTTATTGTGCAAATTTTGCATACACTTCATTCATATTTCACTGCTCTAAATACAAAACATCATCTCCAAGGTCAGTTGCCCACATTCTTCATTCAGTCATGGGAATGTGAAGCAAAACCCGCTGTACTGACTGAGACTTTCAGGCATGCTTGTTATTGAATGGGTACAACAGTACCAGTTCACTGCACAACTATTGAACTTGATTAAGGTTACAGTATGCTTAAGCTTTGCCAACTTGTCACAGAATTAAAGTGTTCATGTTCTGTCACTTGTAACACTGGGATTCTTTTGTTTCAGTTATAGATGCTGTCCCTACACCCAAGCTGCCAGTAGTAGAACCGCCCATCAGAGTTGAGGAGGTAAATGAATAACTTATGTATCAAAACTTAGAGCCACAATCATGTTGCATTTTACAGATCAGAGACCAGATGAAACAAGCATTTTGAAAACAAAATATACATACAAGTAACACAGATGACCGTAAAATACAGTGTCTCTGTTAGACATATTAAAGCTTCGAGGTGGCTTCCAGTTGTGTAATATTGGTATTAACCTCTTAACTGGGTGTTTTCTGAGCTGCTGGTGTAACCTGCGCTGGGTATTAAACTGCCCGCTGTTCCTTGTTTCTATAAAGCAAGAGAAGGAGTGCAAATGTAATGGGGTTTTCTTTCAATTTGTAATGAAAAACTGATGTAAAGATGAAATGCAGCTTTTATTCACAATTATTGCAACTTCTTCTCTCTTTTTTTTTTTTTTTTCTTTTCTTTTCTTTTCTTTTCTGTGTGGTAGACTTGAAAACACGGTACAATGCGTAGGGTCTTCTCACAGTCAGGACACCAATATGATGATGGAGGAAAACTTGGACTTTAGTTGATCAATGATTGCTTGTATTATATAGAGTTTCTTGTGATGCTGATCAGAGTCAAATTTGGAATTGTCGGCAAAGTGAAGGAAATTTAAAAGGAGATGGAATCTTTTTTCTGTTATTATTTGTGAGAAGTATGGTGTCACAATACTTTCCCTTTTGGAGAAATACGTTCCATTGTCTGGTTTCTGTACAATACCATGAAGAATGAGAAGTCCAATTAGGGTTTTCGTTTCAGTCAGGTTTGTATCCATCCAACTTCTAGTTTGGGATCATGGTTTCAAATTAGGATTTGCTGCCAAAAATTGGTTGGTGTATATATTTGTTTGTTCAGCAAACAACTGCCACATATCTTCATCAGTAAACTTCTGAAAATATTCTAGAACACTAGTTTCATCGTCAAAGTCCACATTCACTCCACTTACACTGAGAAGTGCAAATCTTGGACTCGCAACACTGTGAGGTACAAAATGTTGCAAAAAATTTGACATTTCTTCATACAGTTCACTTTCATGCACAACGCTGCTTGTATCCGAATCTCTTTCTGAATCTTTCTCACTTGTATCAAACCACAAATCATCACATTACTCAGAGAATGCGTCATTTCTGTCTTCTTTGTCTAAAACTTTGAAGAATTCCTTTTCTGTCAGCAGATCCTTCTTTTGATTGTTACTGGACGCTGCTATTTTTATCACTCAAGTCCGTAGAGTGTACAGTGGTTGAAATAATTTTCATGGATGGTTTTCACTGCCAAGAATAAGGCAATAGGTGGTGCCTCATAGAGGAAAAAAGTAGGCTATTTAACAGTACTAATTCCCAAGTCATATCTCATCATACCCAGGAGATATTAGTGGTGAAAGATCGAGGACGTAATAGTACGTCATGTCCAGTTAAGAGGTTAAATGTAATCAAAGCCCATCCAACAGTTAGGTTCAAACTTACAGATGGATGGATAGTTATGATCAACACTGTGTGTATTCATTGTTCAAAGAATGCATAAAAACTGATGTGTTACTTACAATTGAGAACAAAGAAAAGGGTAAAAGTGTGTATCAAGTAACAAGTATGTGAAGTGTATATACTTGCATAAAAAGTAAACTTCTGTCTCCCCCCTCCCCCTTTCTCCCTCCCAAGTAATTATTACATGTTTTAAAATTCTGAAAGCATAAGTGTCTGAAGCACATGACCAGACTTGAGATATGTGGTTTGTATTATCACTGAAGTTTTTGGAGTAGAAAATGAGAAAAGGTACAGTTAAAATATTGCAGTATTTCCTGAACCTCTTCATTTGGTTAATAATTTTATGTTTGTTCCCTACAGCCACGTGTAGTAGCTGCATCACCATCAACACCTGTATTAGGAGGTGACAACACACCTCATGTGGTTCCACCTCCAGACGAAGATAACGGAGATAAAACTCGGGGTAATGACGTGTACATCATGAACACCAAAACGGAAGAAAGGGCCACATCGTTCTTTGCACAGCCAGGAATACTTGCAGGTATAATGTGACTCCATATCATTCAAACCCCAGCCTTACTTGCACATAATGTGCAGCACTTTAACTTCTAATACTATGATATTTTAGGTGTATTCCCGAAGTTGCAAAAAGAAACTGCTGGCTTTGTCAAGTCCATCCATCTGCCTGTCCACCCACGTGGAACAGCTTTCCTCCCATCAGACAGATTTTCAGTAAATTCAGTATGGGGGGAATGGGTTGACTAAAATTTGTGGAAGAAATTCAAGTTTGTTTAAAGTTGGTCACAGAGAAGAGGCCCTTTACATGACATGCATACATTTATGGCTACTTTGGTTGGTGGCATTAACCATTGTTGCCTTTGTTCCCTTGGTTACTTGTGGTTACAAACATTGCCATTGATTTTGTGGTTACCATGGTTACTTTTGCTACCAGTGTTACCAACATTCACTGGCAGCTGTGGTTACATGAAGATGCCAGCAATTTTTCTGCTCTGAGGACATTTCCTACCTTGTACATCCTAGAATTGGTGGGCTCTTGTAAGCACAGGAATGTACATTTGGTTCCATAAAAGGTGGAGAATCCCAAGTTTTATGAGCTTCTCAAGAGCAGTTCTGGTGCAGAGTTGGTTAATTTGTTAGCAATACTTTAAGTTGGAATGGCTTCTGTTTCACAAAATATAGGTCCAAATCTGCAACAGTGTTTGTATCAGTTGAATAAATCATCAAGAACCAGTGACATACATATATGATGTAGAATTAGCAACTGTCTCTTTCCTCCCCAGCATTCTTGTTCTTTATCTAAACCATCTTCTGTGGTTTGTTTAGAAAAGATATAGCAAGTACCAAGGTTTATAGCAGTAAAGTTGAATGTATTAGTATGAAACACATATGTGCATATGATGTGTGATAGTTAAGCTATTCTGATTTATGATGCCTTCTTTAATATTGAATATGGGTGAATAATGTGTGCCTTTTGATGTGTTCCATCTTCCATGCATTAACCCTTATCCTGCTAACGTGGAGAATATGGTGAGCTCCTAACAATGCCAGCAAATGGCAAATGGGATTTAACTTGGCGTTTAAAGGGTTAATGAGGTCCATAATGTATAAATAACCAACAAAATGCACAGCACTGTTTATGATGTATTTTATTCACAGTTTTTTTACCAACATGTTTCGGCCACTATTACGGCCATCTTCAGGGTGATGTTATTGTTACAACAATAAAAAGGTACAAGTGTGGTTACCTGTGTTGTCACTCCATAAAAAATAAAAATTATTAAAATTTCTGTTAAAATTATATGAGTAATATAAATACAAGTTAAAAATGGGTAATGATTAAAATCTTGGGAGTTAAAGTTGTTTATTTTATATGGAGTGATGCTTGGTGCAGTGATGTGGTGAGTTTTAATCCATTGTGTAGGTGATGGGTAGATGGTGTGATATACTGGTTAGAACTGGTTCCAGCCAGTATACCACATCACTGGTGCATGGCTGCAGCATGAGCTGTGTGTTTGAGAGCTGCACCAGGAGACAAGTGCAGCTGATTGTCCTGTCTGATCATCAGATGTAGAAACCATACAAAGGAAAGCTGGTTGAATCTGATGCATTATGCCTGCATATACATTGTACCAAGATCATTGCTGCAGAGATTGATATGGCAACTGTGACCTCATTGTGTAACTTCCATGATGTAGGGCTTGAACACATTGTTGAAGTTTTATTGTACTGGATTATGCATTTATTAAATTAAAGGGATAACATTACATGCTCAGAAGTCTTTGATGGTATGAGGTGTACAGTTAGTGTGAACAGTATCACAGTCCCTTTTGAACATTACTGTACCAAGTTAGAGAGCAAGTGTCTGATTTTACTTCAAAAGTATATCACAAAGAAAAGTTACATAAAAATGTTGGCATATGATCATTTAGTTCAGGTTGAAGTAAATGGTATACTGGTTCCACCCAGTATACTGTACCATCTACTCATCATCAACACGCTGGATTAAAACTCACCACATCACTGCATCAAGCATCACCCTGCACAGACTAAACAATTTCAAATCCAAAGATTTTAATTACTACCCATTTTTAACCATATTTATATTACTTATATAATTTTAACTGAAAATATAATAATTTTTAATTTTAATGGAGTTGCAATGACCCAGCTAACCACATTTGTACCTTTGTATTGTTGTAATAATAACAGCACCCCGAAGATGGCTGTAATAGCAGCCGAAAAATGTTGGTAAGAAAACTGTGAATAAAAATACATCATGAAAATTGAAGTGCATATTGTTGGTTATTATGTACTATGAATATGTGCATTATCTGCATTTAATTACATGTTTGAAGGATAATCAGCAATGACGAAAAGTTAAAAATTGCAATCCAGTATTACATATATCTATTACTCACCTGGGAAGAAATATGTTTAACTGCTCATCCTGGTGGGCATCTAAATAGGAATCAGAGGAATGATGGCCAGAGTGGCTGAACAGAGAAAAATATCCTTTCAGGTTATCACTTTTCTGTCAAATTCATGTTTTCTTTGTTATATCTCTTACTATTTGCTATCCACCAGTGACAAGCTTGTTACATCCAGTATTTCTGCTGCAGTATTGCTTTTCCTGAATGGATGAAAAACGAAAGTGATTGTCTTCATGTTTCTAGTCCTGGAGGTGTCTGTCTGTCTGTCCATCTATCTGCTTACCCAACTGTCTGTGCATGCGTGCATTTTAGGGTTGGAGTGTTGGGTGTTGAGAATCTCTTGTTGTGTAATCTTGTTGTGTATCAGATGAACTGAATGGTTGTTGATATTCTCTTATAAAATGTTGCAGCGGTGATTGGTGGAGCAGTGGTTGGTCTTCTGTGCGCCATCTTGGTGGTCATGTTTATTGTGTATCGAATGCGCAAGAAGGATGAAGGCTCATATGCTCTGGATGAACCGAAACGATCTCCAACTGTCAATTCATACACAAAAAATTCAAATCGTGAATTCTTTGCCTGAACAGGGCAGGAAAAATGAAGTGAGTCTTGAAATAGAATAGCAAAGCAAATGAATAGCAGTTTTCACTGAATGAAAGCCACGAATGTTGCAACAACCATGAAGTGAAAAGGAAGCAACGATATGTGAGGGAAGTGGTGTACAATATTTAAAAGAAGGTAAAGCAAACAATCATAGGACTGAGAATTAAAAACAGGAATATTTTTTAATTTAAATGAATTTTATATTAATGGAAAGGACTGATAACTTGGTACTAAATGACACATCTCAACCTGATGATGGTGTAATTGAGTTTGCTTAGGAACTTGAATGCCTTGGTTTTTAAATAAAAAAATGCAAAATTATAAAATCAGTCAAGTGATCTTGGAGTCAGACAAAATATTTGGCTTATTTTAAGGACCTGAAGATTCTCTACTGCAGTGAATTTTATTTATGAAATACAGTGGCAAGAGACAAATCAGTTGATTGTATTTGAGGTGGAGCTGATGGAAGTTTGGACTGTGACTTCCACAGCTGTATAGTCTCCATCAACTGTGCTGTAACTATTTCTAATCATTCACTAACACAGCCTTACTAATGGTAATGATCACCATCTGCATTATCACTTCAAGGAACTGGTTTGACCATTGTAATAAATTCTTTTCCACATTGAAACAGTGTAGCTGTAATGTAAAGGCATCACACAGCATGTACAATTAGTTGTTATTTCTAATGTGATAAACTTGTATGTACCCCTTTTCTACATCAGTCTTGTTTCATCATTGCTTTCATATGTACTGGCACTCACATCATAAGGCCAGTGCATTCTGAGTAGTGTAACCCATCTGTAAAGCTGGGTGTTAAATTCAGACTACTTGTCAGGACGGAGGGGGTTTTAAATTCATAGTAGTCTTAAATTCGTTCATTGCTGTTCGATGCACTGAGGCTGGCAGCACATAAAAAATTAAAAGGTCCATACAGTGCACCGAGGCCATCATTGCAGGTTATAAATGTAGCTCATTGATGAATTGATTTATTTTTAAACTACAAGCAGTGAGAAGGGAACTGTGTAATTATAAAACATGTCCCCAGAACATGTGAAGAGGAGAAATGTTCAAGTATTTTGGTTCTTTCCAGTTAAAACAAAAGCACTGATGAAGCAACCTAGAACAGGAGTCCATGAAATTACATGTAAAGGTGCACAAAACTTTTATACAAAGGATGTCTTTTCATCCATTTTAAGGAGTTGTTGGAGGGGAAAAATCACATTTTTTCTTTGTTACTGTTACGATAAGTAAAATCTTTCTCCTCTGATAATGATCTTGGTGTAAGTGATGTATATTGTATTTACATATGTATGACTCTTGGTGTTCTTGAAAAAATATGTATTGGTATATTAAGCTCTGACATGGATTACAAACACAAGGTGAAGTTCTATAAATTGGTTGTACCAGTGTTTCCATTAAGTTTTGATGATTGCTTAAATGTTTGTGATTCCATTCATGGTATATGACATTTAACCAGTGAATCAATTCTTGTTATCCTTCTTATCTCCAAAGATGAAAGGGTGCAAGGTGACATGTTGTATGTATGGCGTGAATAATATCTTGTTGGCAGTCCTGTGTGCTCCTAGTGTTAGGTGGTGTTTTATTGATGATAATAGAAATGATGTACATGTGTAATTATGGTTTGTGAATGAACAAACTTCACAGGAAATAGGATGATGGGATAAGTTTAAAGTTGGATGTGGCCGTGTAATGTAAATGGAATACTATGCAGGATGGATGGTTTTTATAATAACTGTGAAAACACAGTTGTGAGTGATATATAGGTTCTTTATTCTCTTCCAGTACAGATGTGTGAATGGTTGAATGAAGTGTAACATTATTCTGAAGTATCCTGAATGATGTGAAGATAATGTGAGCAGAAAAACAAAGCACATTGATTTCACTGTTGCAATCTGTTTGAATTTTTGCGGTAGCAGTTATTGCAATAGTCATGGAAAGTAATCATTACTTTGCTCACTGGCTGTTTCTGTGTTGAAGTCTTGGACAGTTATGTTTTGTGTCTCTACTTGTACAGGTTGTTATTTGGTAACAATCATCAGGCTTGTATTTCCCATCATGTTGTAAAATGTTACCAGATTTGAGCATGTGCCTAGTTTTGTATACATGCTTGCATTCTGGATTTTGGCTGCTGTGACAGTACATGTGTTCACTTTGCATCCAGAATGGAGCCTCCTGCTGTGACACCTCATCATGAGTTTTAGTTGCCACCTCAGCAGTTTGGCATTGTGACATGCTGAGACTATGATCAGATGCTGACATGTTCTGTCTCATATGAATGTGCAACAGTTCTGCTGCATTGCATAAATGGTGGAGACACTGACAGGAAGTGAATTTAGTTACAGTCAGAGTTTTCTAAGCAGTGTGGTGCCAGTGATATCAAACTCATGAGAAATATTGCAGAACATCATGTACAAGGAAATTTTAAGCCCAAATGTAATTTTCTTTCCATAGTTTCTGTACATAATTTTAAACACGCTGTATTGAGCTTACAATTGTGTTGCACATCTGTGTGCCCAGTTTCTTGTTTTATGAGTATAAATAAATTTTGAGGCTGAATTAACCCTTTAAAGCCATTTTTTGCTTTCTGTACCAAAAATTCTGTGTTCTGCCCTTATACTCTATTCATGTGCTGTAGTGGTATCAGAACAAACAGTGATTATTTCTGCATCCAACATAGCTGAATGTGTAAACCAGATGGAGTTTGTTTACTGTGTGGTATGAACTGAATCTCAATGAAATTGACATTCATTTTTGGCCCTGAAGGGTTAAAGAATTATATTTCTGTTGTGCAGCATTATTGTCATGTAACCTGGTTCAAGCCTTTTCTCAGGTGCCATTAATAATTAGTGGAGGTGGTATGGTTTTTGATAGTGTCATGTTTATTTGGAGCTGTGGTTAATTTTTTAATTTGCATCAGATGACTGTCAGCTCACTACATCAAGGTGTGTAACCAAGAGAGTAGCCTGAAATTGGTTTCTCTGTGCTTGCAAGCAGCATAACCAATAAGAATGACTAGCTTCCAGATTCTTGCTAGAGTTGTTACAGTGAGTTTTAACTTTGGTTATTGGTAGCTTTGGTGCGTCATGTAGAGCAGTGCAGACCCCCCTGACTTAGCAGTAGTTACATTCTGAAGTTCCACTGCAAGTTTAATTTCGTGCAAGTCTGATTTGATTATACCTATGGCCAACTGTATACATGTAAACGGGGGAGTCCAGTTGAAATGAAAACTCCAACACACTGGAACCTGATCAGCTGCAACATGACCACCCATAATTTTGCTACTTTCTTTGAAATTCTGTAATTGGATTTGTGTAACTTGAAATTGTGCCAGTCAGGGTGTGTCTGTGCAACACTGAAGTGTCACAAAATTATTGATAGAGCAAGTATTCTTATCAGTTATGTATTAATTAAATTATCTAACTGCAGAGTTGTATAGTTTGGAGATTACTGTCTTCTTGGGTGTGACACCATATGGTTTACCCACAGATACCAACATTTCGGAGGAAACTTTTACTTCCATTGTCAGGCTGGATTGTCACATAGGAACAAACTGACATGGGTGGATCAAGAGCTGTTAGGCCCAGACATCTGGCCATATGTATGTAACTGACTGTTTTTCCCTACAGCCTGCTGTTCTACTTTTCTTCCCCAAACTTCATAGAGTACCTCTGTACGAGATTGTTAGGTGGCACATCCCAGGCGACATTAATCTTAAGTCAGGATGGATGGTGTTAAGAATTCCATCGTGTTTCCCGGGCTTCATTCAAGTAACATAGTGGTTTTGTGTAAGGGGAATTATTTATTATGAACATGTTTTTGATGCGGTTTTATCAGTGCTTTATTGCTAGTGTTGTGGAGTTGACTGTGTCCTGTTCATCTGTGCTGGTGCTGTTGCTGCTGCCACCACCACCATTGCTCTTAAGTGTATTTTATTTAGAAACTTGGCATCTGATTTTGCAGATCCATTGGTATGTTTGTTTCCATAGCTTTTAAAGCAATAGGTGTGTGTCCTAGCTCCTGCACCCAGATGCTGAAGGAATTATTGTGTGAACATAACTGGGTTTTAGTATATGAGATGTCAAGTTGTGGCATGCACATGCAGAAAGGGAGGGCTGGTAGTGTCTGAGCCAAGTTGTTATTGAATCATTCACACAGGAGAACACGGATGCACAAATCTGGGTACCAGGTCATGTGGGCAACTAAATTTTGTTTATTGGTGCCTAGGATTTGTGGGTCCTCCGTTTGGAATATGCTTCATTTCACTCTTTTTACACCTATAATTTAGGGTGACTTCAAGAGTTTTAAAAAATTTGTGGACCCATGGAGAAGAATGTCGGGCAATGTCTGATGGTATTTCAGGTTTTCTCTGTTGTCTATTCAGTAACATTAAATGATATGCATTTTTTTTGTACTGGCACTCACACCACAGTATTGTCAGTTAACTTATATTTCTTTTACACTCAGCATAAAATTAAAAAAATTATATTAGCTGCACACCCATGACAGGTTTTGAACCAATGGGTTTGTCCTCAGGGACCTCACTCTTTACATAATCTGTGAAGTTTACACACTGCTACAGCAAGTTAAAAAAATGTATTGTTATATAGACAAGTTTTGTTTTCTGTTATCACAACTGGATTTTATATATTTGTGTAAGTTTACAGGTCTCGTAATGAATTTAATGACATAACAGTTATTTTATGTATGTTTGTCCGTGCATCGTAGTGTAAGTGTAGAGAAGAAAACCAACTAGTTGCTACTGAATGCTTTATTGCACTTATAATCTGCTCAAGATGTATCGGGCACTTATATGCCCATCATCAGGAGCTCGAGACTATACTTGTGTTATTGCCACATATGGTGTGTAATGCCTTGGTTGCTAGTGGTCGGCTGTTAGGAGCGGAGCAGCAGGCTATGCATT
>Ga0123355_10020662_pt1 | contig 10522 bp, 5 predicted proteins | sample TergutEmb28metaG_3_FD_89872 | JGI IMG/M metagenome (GOLD analysis project Ga0123355, IMG submission 89872) | Embiratermes neotenicus P1 segment gut microbial communities from Petit-Saut dam, French Guiana - Emb289 P1 | ecosystem: Host-associated > Arthropoda: Insects > Digestive system > Gut ... | reverse complement strand
TTCACCACCGCGGTCAGCACGCCGCCATTGCCGCTGGTAATGGCGATATACTGCTTGCCGTCCAATTCGTAGGTGATGGGTTGACCCTCGACACCGGAGCCGACGTGGAACTGCCACAGCGGCTTGCCGTTGACCGCCTCATAGACCTGGACATCCCCGGTCAGGGCGCCGGTAATCACCAGCCCGCCGCCTGTGGTCAGAACGCCGGCGTAGCGCGGGATGAAGGAGGGCTGCGACCAGCGCACCTTGCCGGTCATCGGCTCGATCGCCTTCAGGAAGCCGCCTGTCGTGTCGGGCGCATCCACCGGGCCGAGGAAATCGGCACCGAAATAGAGATCGCCGGCATGGTAGGCCTGCTTCTTCTGGGCCGCCTTGAAGCCGTAGTTGAGGGTGTTGATGTAGACCAGGCCCGTCTTGTGGTCATAGGACATCGGGCTCCAGTTCTTGCCGCCATAGAAGAACGGCCACAGCGCTTCGGGCTTGCCGGCGTAGTAGTCCTTGGCCGTTTGCGTCAGCACCGGGCGACCGGTCTTCAGGTCGATCCTCTCCGCCCAATTCTGCTTGGCGAAGGGGAAAGCCTGGATGAGGTGACCGTTGGTGCGGTCGATGACGTAGAAGAACGAGTTGCGGTCGGCGTGCAGGATCACCTTGACGGGCTTGCCCGCGATCCTGAGCGTCGTCAGCACCATTTCGTTGACGCCATCGAAATCCATGCCTTCGTGGGGCGAGAACTGGTAGTGCCAGACGATCTTGCCGTCCTTGGGATGGAACGCGACCACCGACGAGGTATAGAGGTTGTCGCCCGGCCGGTCGCCGATGTACCAGGAGCCGGCATTGCCCACGCCCCAGTAAACGAGGTCGAGCTCCGGGTCGTAGCTGCCGGTGATCCAGGTTGAGCCACCGCCGCGCTTGCAGGCGTCGCCCGCGCCCCAGGTGTCGCCGCCCGCATCCGGCGCGCACGCCGGCGTGTAGGTCCGCCACAGATGCTTGCCGGTCTTCGGGTCCCAGCCGTCGATGAAATCGCGGGCTCCGTATTCGGCGCCGGCGATGCCGGTCACCACGACGCCGTTGGCGACCGTCGGCGCGCCGGTCATGGCGTAGCCTTGCTTATAATCGAAGACGTTCTGCTTCCACAGCTGTTTGCCCGACTTGGCGTCATAGGCATAAAGATTGTCGTCGAGCGAGTTGCGGTACACGACGCCGTCATAGAGGGCGACGCCGCGGCTGATCAGGCCGCAGCACACGACCTTCGCCAGGTCCGCGGGGTATTTCAGCTCGTTCTTCCACAGCTGCTTACCCGTGCGGGCGTCGACCGCCATGGTGGCGTCATGATCGGCGAAATAAAACACGCCCTGGTACAGGACCGGCTGCTCTTCCTGCGCCTTGTCGTTCGACAACTGGTAGGCAAAGATCGGCACCAGCTCATGCACGTTCTTGGTGTTGATCTTGTCCAGCGGACTATAGCGATTCTGGCTGTAGCCGCCGCCGTAGAAGATGTCCTTGGTATTGGTGTCGCCCTTGACAAGGTCCGCGTCGGACTGCGCGTATGCCGCCCCGGGCAATAACGCAGCGACCGCCGCCGCCAAAATTAGACGTCTCATTATCTTATCCCTTCCTCCTGTTCATACCTGGCCGGTTTGTCGGTCCCGCCGGGCAACGGACCGCGCATCGCGCCCGCCAACGCACGCGTCTCTGCTGCGGGCACGTGCCCGCCGACGACATGGATCGTGATTTCTTCAGCCCGAACATCTCCTCCCCGACGCCATTGATTTTATTCGCCTGACGCGGGCATCCCCCTCGCAGCCGGGAGACCGCACGAAAGGTGCCAGCAAAGGGCGCCGATAACAACCTTTTTTATAGGCGAATAGAAAAGGTGGCGCGCTGGCGTCCTTAGTCCGCGCCGAACAAGCGGCTCATGCCCATGTCCGGGCCGCCCGCCCTTTCCAATTCATGGTTGTAGCGGCGTAGCGCATAAGCCTCGGTGACGAAGCCCACGACGCGGCGCTCGGCGGTGCCCGCCAGCACCGGCAGCACTTCGAGCTCGGCATGGACGAAGCGATCGAGCGCCACTCTTATATTCTGCTGGGGCAGCAGGAACTGGTTCTCCCCTTTGCGCAGCGCGAGCGCGGTTCCGCCTTCGACCGTGAGGTCCGGATCGTAGAGGTCGGCGGTATTGACGGTGCCGGCAAAGTCGCCGTTGTCGTCGGTCAGGAAAAAGCGCTTCGCGCCCCCCAACGGAAACCGGTGCCGCAGCTCGGCAAGCGGCGTGGCGGCAGGCGCGCAATGCGCGTCGCGCCGCATGATCTTTTCCACCGTGAGATCGCGGATCCAGCCGACATCGAAGGCGCCGCGGATCGGCACGCCACGCAAGTGGAACCGCCAGGTCGCGAACGAATAGCCGAACGCCAGGCGCGTCACCAGGCCGGCAACGATCACGCCGACCATCACGGCCATGGCGACGTAGAAATCGGCGGTCAGCTCGAGGATCAGCAGGATCATGGTGACCGGGGCGCCGACAATCGACGCCGCCACCGCGCCCATGCCGACCAGCATGTAAGCGACATGGTCGACATGCCAGGCGGGCAGGCCCCATGCCAGCAACCCGGCGCCGGCGCCGCCGTAGAGGCTGCCCAGGAACAGGGAGGAGCTGAACAAGCCGCCGCGAAAGCCCGCGCCCACCGACACCGCGGAACCGAGCGCCTTCGCCAGCATCAGCGGCAGCAGCGCCAGCGGCAGAAAATCGCCGCCCAGCACCTGCTGAATCGCGCCGTGGCCGCTGCCGAGCACCTGCGGAAAGGGCAGCGCGATCAAACCCAGGAGGATGCCGCCAAGCGCCGGGCGCAACCAGAAGGGAATGGCGCGGCGACGCAAGATCCGCTCGATCGCGGTCACCCCCAACATCGTGACGATGCCGACCGCGGCGGCCCCGAGCCCCAGGATCGCGAACCAGAGATAGTCCCAGTTGCCGACCGAGATGCGTTCGGTGACGAGAAACAGCGGCTCGGCGCCGATGGTCCAGCGGACCGCGAACGTGCCGCTCAGCGCCGCAACGCCGACCGGGGCGAGGACGGTCGGCGAATAGGAGCCGATCACCAGCTCAAAGGCATAAAAGGCGCCGGCCAGCGGCGCATTGAAACCGGCCGCGATCGCGGCCGCGGCGCCGCAGCCGACCAGGGTGCGCAGATCCTGCCGCCGCACACTCAAGGCTTCGCCGCAATTGGAGGGGAAACCGGCACCCAGTTGGGTATAGGCGGCCTCGAGCCCGACCGACGCGCCGAATCCCCCGGACAACAATGTCATGATGGTGAGATTGACACTGTCGATGAGCGACATTTTTCCGCCATAGAGGGCGTTGGCCTCGATGGCGTCGACGATCTCGCGCGGCCGCCAGCGACGGATCAGCAATGCCGCCAGCCCGACGATCAGCCCGCCGAGGGCCGGGATCAGGGCAACGCGCCATGCCACCGGGCTGGTGGCCGCGCTCAACAGCTGATCGCCGCCGAGGGCAAAGCTCGCCTCGTGCATCCACTGCATGACGCCGTGCACGGCGACGACGCTCAGGCCGATCACGAACCCGAGCATCCCGGCGAGCAGGATGATGGCGACTTCGTTGTTGCGGAGCTGGCGTCGGCTGAAGGCGCGCAGCAGCGCGCCCAGGCGCTTGCCGACCGCATGACGCCCGCGGTCGCGCAGCCGTGCCGGTTCCGCGGCAGGCGCGCTGCGGCGCCCGAATGGCCGCGAAAAACGCGACGCCAGCCGCGTCGCAAAACCGGGTGGAAGCGCTGCAGTCATGATTAAATGGCAGGACCAGGCGTGTTGCAGGAATGCCGTCGAATGGGGCGGCAGGCCCGCCGCATCAAGTGAATAACGGGCGAGCCGCGTCGAAAATTCGCGCGGCGTGAAAGAGCGGCCCCGCGGAGCCAGCTGTTCCTTCTTCGTTCCGAACGTTGCACCCGGGCAGCCGCCCGATCGGGCGCGATCCGCGCACGGCAACGGCCGCAACCGCGCCCGCGGGGACGCGCATCGCCATGCCGGTCGCGCGATCGGTTCGCGCTTGCGCCTTTTGGGGTTGCTGCTGATATAGTGCCGCTGGGAGGCTGGCGGCGGACGGATCCCTCGCCAACCCGGTCAGGTCCGGAAGGAAGCAGCCGTAACGAGTTCCGGTCTGGGTCGTTGTCCAGTCTCCTTGCCTGCTTCCGATGCAAGAACCCGCGAGCATAATGACCGAGCCCGGCAGCGCCTATCGCGTGTTGGCACGGAAATACCGGCCGCAACGCTTTGCCGAGCTGATCGGGCAGGAAGCGACGGTGAGAACCCTCACCAACGCCATCGCCACGGGACGTATCGCCCACGCCTTCATCCTCACCGGCGTCCGCGGCGTCGGCAAGACGTCGACCGCGCGGATCCTGGCGCGTGCCTTGAATTGCGTCGGTCCCGACGGCAAGGGCGGGCCGACCGCGGCGCCGTGCGGGGTCTGCGATCCGTGCCGCGCCATTGCCGAAGACCGCCATGTCGACGTCATTGAAATGGATGCCGCGTCGCGCACCGGCATCGACGACATCCGCGAGCTGACCGAGGGCGTGCGCTATCGCCCGGTCGCCGCCCGCTACAAGGTCTACATTATCGACGAAGTCCACATGCTGTCGAAGAACGCCTTCAATGCGCTGTTGAAGACGATCGAAGAGCCGCCGCCCGACGTCATTTTTGTTTTTGCCACCACGGAGGTCCAGAAGGTACCGGTCACGGTATTGTCGCGTTGCCAGCGGTTCGCGCTCCGTCGCGTGCCGATCGAGCCGCTCATCGCGCACTACCAGGCGGTGGCCGCGGCGGAAAATATTCCGATCGCACCCATGGCGGTCGCGATGATTGCCCGCGCCGCCGATGGTTCGGTGCGCGATGGCCTGTCATTGCTCGACCAGGCGATTGCGCTCGCGGCCGGGGCCGCGATCGAGGAGGCCACCGTGCGCGACATGCTCGGCATCGCCGACCGCCATCAGGTGTTCGATCTCTTCGAGGCGGTGCTGAAGGGTGACACGGCCGCTGCGCTGGCACGGCTCGGGGCGCTTTACGATAGCGGGGCCGACCCGGTCCTGGTGCTTCAGGACCTGCTGGAGCTGGCCCATTTCCTGACACGGCTGAAGCTGACGCCGGCAGCGGGCGAAAACGATCCGACGCTGGCGGATGCGCGCCAGCGCGGCCTGCCGCTGGCGCAGCGGCTCGGAATGCCCGTGCTCGCGCGCGCCTGGCAGATGCTGCTCAAAGGCATCGCCGAGGCGCAGACCGCGCCCGCGCCCCTTGCCGCCGCGGAAATGGTGCTGATCAGGCTCGCCTACGTCAGCGATCTGCCGCCGCCGGGCGATCTCGTCAAGGCGGCGAGCGAAGGCCGCGAGGCGGCCGGCGCACCGGCTGCCGCCCGCGGCCCAGGCGCGGCCGCGGCCCCGGTGCGGGCCGCGGTCAATCGCGGCGCCCATGCGGTCTCGGCCTTGCCGCTGCCGCAAGGCGACGCCGCGGCGGATCCCGGGCCGCAAAATTTCCGGGAGCTTCTCCAGCTCTTTGAGCGGCGCCGGGAAGCGATCCTGCGGGCGCATCTCTACGCTCATGCCCATCTGGTGCAGTTCGAGCCCGGACGCGTGCAGCTGCGGCTGGAGGCCGGGGCGCCAGGCGATCTCGTCAACCGCGTGGCCCAGAAACTCTCGGAATGGACCGGTCAGACCTGGCTTGTTGGCATCGCCGGCGCGGGCGGCGAGCCCACCCTCAAGGAGCAGGACGAAGCCCGCGAGCATTCCTTGCGCGGCGAGGCGGGGCGGCATCCGCTGGTGCGCGCTGTGCTCGACGCGTTTCCAGGTGCACGGATCGAGGCGGTGCGCGATGTCGCCATGCCGATCGATGATGTGACGCCGTCCGCGACCGCGTCCGAAGATGACGAGGGAGACCCGTTGGCATGAAAAACATCGGCCAGATGCTGAAGCAGGCCCAGGAGATGCAGGACCGCATGGCGGAGATGCAGGAGCGGCTCGCCGCGGTCGAGGTGTCGGGTGCCGCCGGCGGTGGCTTCGTCCAGGTCACCCTCACCGGGAAGGGCGAAGTGAAACGCATCCGGATCGACAAGTCCCTGGTGCAGCCGGACGAGCTCGAGGTGCTGGAAGATCTGCTGATGGCCGCGTTCAACGACGCCAGGTCCCATCTCGACACCCATGTCGCGGAGGAGATGCAGAAGCTGACGGGAGGATTGAAACTGCCGCCCGGCATCAAGCTGCCGTTCTGACGAGCCCGCCCGCTCAAGGCCCCTGAACGTCGTGTCGCTTCTTGCCACCGGCAATGCCATGGCGGCGCGCCATCGTCCCCTGCCGCCCTTCCCCGTCAAACATTTATTAGAGAAATCGATACTCTATAAAGAAATCGATGCTTCGGTGTGATCGCTACATTTTTTCGCAGACGCGGATGATCACGTCGACGCGCCGTACGGCGGTTCCCACAGGCGGCTTGGGGAGGTCCTTGACCTCGATCCGGTCACCCGCGATGTCGGTCAGCTGACCGCTCCCCTCGTGAAAGAAATGATGATGGTCGCGGATATTGGTGTCGAAATAGGAGCGGCCCGGATTGACCACGACCTCACGCAAGAGGCCGGCGCCGACAAACTGGTGCAGCGTGTTGTAGACGGTGGCGAGCGACACCGGCAGCTGCGCCGCCCGGGCCTCGTTGTGCAATTGTTCGGCGGTCACGTGGCGGTCGCCGCTTTCGAACAGAAGCCGCGCGAGCCCGAGGCGCTGTCGCGTCGGCCGTAAATGCGCCGCCCGGATCAGCTCGACGGCGTTGGCATAGGGGCGGGTCGCGGTCATCGCGCTAATATAACCCGGTGGCACGACATTGAAAGGCCTGGCCGCGTCCCGATCGGAATTCTGCGACGGCTGGGCGGTGCGTCACCACTGCAGGGTCACTCCCCGGTCTTCAGCCGCTCCACCAGCTCGCGCACCGTCGGTATGAAACCGTTGGCATAGTAAGGGTCGCGGGCAAAGCGAAAGGCGTTGTGACCGGCAAACATCAACTGCAGGTCGACTTCCTCGGAATGACGGATGGCTTGCAGCGTTTTCTGAATGCAGAAGCTGCGCGGGTCCGGCAGCTTGCCGGTGGTGCCCGCCTCGTTCTGCGCCCAGTTGGAGAACATGCAGGCGCTGAGGCAACCCATGCAATTGACCTGGTCGCGGCGGATCTCGTGCGCGCTTTGCGGCGTGACAAATACCAGGGTCGAATCGGGCGTGCGCATCGCCTCGGTGAAGCCGCGCGCAATCCAGCCCTGGGCGCGCGCGCGGTCGTGCGGCGTCACGTAGACGATGCGGCCGCGCGCGCCGATCGCCAATGTCGCCGAATGATCGCCGACCGCTTCCACTGAAAACGGGATCTGGCGCTCGGCGCGGTCCTGCAATTCATTGAGGAAGGCGTTGCGCACCGCCGAGGAATAAAATCCGGTCGGGCTGAAGTGGTTGAGGTAAACGTCACCTTCCTTAAGCTCGAGCAAACGGCGTTTCCATGCGTCGGAGATCGGGCTCTCCTTGGTCAGCAACGGCCGGGTGCCGAACTGAAAGGCCATCGGGCCAAGCTCGGGATTGTCGATCCAATCCTCCCACTCGCGCAGATTCCACACCCCGCCTGCCATGAAAATCGGCGTCCGGTCCAACCCGAACTCCCGCATCGACGTGCGCAGCTCGCGCACCCGCGGGAACGCGGGCTCCGGATGTTCCGGATCCTCGACATTGGACAGGCCGTTATGGCCGCCGGCCAGCCAGGGATCTTCATAGACGACGCCGCCAAGCCATCCCGCGAACTTGTGGTAGGCGCGCTTCCACAGCGCGCGGAAAGCGCGCGCCGAGGAGACGATCGGATAGTAGTAGACATCGTAGTGCGCGCAGATCTCGGCGATGCGATACGGCATGCCGGCCCCGCAGGTGACGCCGTTAATGAGGCCGCGCGCGCCGTCGAGCACACCGTGCAGGATGCGTTCCGCTGCCGCCATCTCCCACAGCACGTTCATGTGGATGCGGCCGAGGCCGCCCGAACGCTCATAGGCGACGCGTGCCTGCTCGATACCGCCGGCGATGGCGTAGGCGATCAGCTCTTCATGGCGCTCGCGCCGCGTGCGGCCGTTATAGAGCTGCGGCACCACGCCGCCGCGCTCGTCGTAGAAATCGGCGTTGACACCGGAGAACGTGCCGACGCCGCCCGCCGCGGCCCACGCACCAGAGCTCTCGCCGTTCGAGACGGAAATGCCCTTGCCGCCCTCGACCAAAGGCAGCACCTCGCGTCCCGATATCAGCAGCGATTTCAGCGCCCTCACGTCTTCCTAATCCTGCTTCCTCCGATCGCCGGCCTTGAATCTATGGCGTTCGGTGCCGAGAAGCAATTGGAGCGCCACCCGGTAAAGGGGTGGCGTTCCCGGCCCGGGGCCCCGCCCTCAGGACGCCGACTGCGCCGGCACCGCGGCGGCGGCCTGCCGGGCCGCCTCCTGCTTGGCGCTCAAGTCTTCGCCGGATTGCTGGTCGACCCGTTTCATCGACAGCTTGATCTTGCCGCGGTCATCGAATCCCAGGACCTTGACCTTGACCTGGTCGCCGACCTTGACGACGTCCGTCACCTTGCCGACGCGCTGCGGCGCCAGCTCGCTGATGTGGACGAGGCCGTCGCGCGCCCCGAGAAAATTGACGAAGGCGCCGAAATCGACTGTCTTCACGACCTTGCCGTTGTAGATGACGCCAACTTCCGGCTCGGCGACGATCCCCTTGATCCAGTCGATCGCCGCCTGCGCCGCCGCCGCGTCGACGGCAGCGACCTTGATGGTGCCATCGTCCTCGATGTCGACTTTTGCGCCGGTCACTTCCGTGATCTCGCGGATCACCTTCCCGCCGGTGCCGATCACTTCGCGGATCTTGTCCCGCGGAATCGTGAACGTGGTGATGCGAGGGGCATTTTGGCTCACTGCCTCGCGCGACCGCGTCAACGCCTTCCCCATCTCGGCAAGAATATGAATCCGTCCGTCGCGGGCCTGCGCCAGGGCCGCCTTCATGATCTCCTCGGTGATCGAGGTGATCTTGATGTCCATTTGCAGCGCCGTGACGCCGTTCTCGGTGCCGGCGACCTTGAAATCCATGTCGCCGAGGTGGTCCTCGTCGCCCAGAATGTCCGATAGCACGGCGAAGCCCGAATCTTCCTTGATCAGACCCATGGCAATGCCCGCTACCGGCCGCTTCAGCGGCACGCCCGCGTCCATCAATGACAGCGACGAGCCGCACACGGTGGCCATCGACGACGAGCCGTTCGATTCCGTGACCTCCGACACCACGCGCACGGTATAGGGGAAGGATTCCTTCGCCGGGAGCAGCGGCCGGACCGCGCGCCAGGCGAGCTTGCCGTGACCGATCTCGCGGCGGCCGGGCGTGCCCAGGCGCCCCGCCTCGCCGGTCGCGTAAGGCGGGAAATTGTAGTGCAGCATGAAATGCGAACGGTACTCACCCTCGAGCGCGTCGATGATCTGCTCGTCCTGGCCGGTCCCCAGGGTCGCGACGACCAGCGCCTGGGTCTCGCCGCGGGTGAAGAGCGCAGAGCCGTGCGTCCTCGGCAGAATGCCGACTTCGCATGAGATCGGCCGCACCGTCCTGGTGTCGCGGCCGTCGATGCGGGGCTCGCCTTTGATGATGGCGCCGCGCACGATATCCTTCTCGACTTCCTTGAAGACGCTTTCGGCGTGCTGGCACCTGCCGGGATCGGATTCAAAGAGCGCCACGAGCTTGGCCCAGGCGGCATCGAGCATGTTGCTGCGGGCCTGTTTCTGCCGCTCCGCGTAGGCGGCCGTGAGGTCGGCGGTGACCGCATCGCGCACCTGCGCCGCGATCGCTTCGGCTTCCGGCGACGGCGGCGCCATCTCCCACGGCTCCTTGGCCGCGCGCTCCGCCAGGCCGATGATCGCATCGATCACCGGCTGCATCTGCCGGTGACCGAACATGACGGCCCCGAGCATGACCTCCTCGGACAGCTCGTGCGCTTCGGATTCGACCATCAGCACGCCTTCCTGCGTACCGGCGACGACGAGATCGAGCTCGGATCTTTTCAGCTCGTCCTCTTTCGGGTTCAAGACATAGTTGCCGTCGATGTAGCCGACGCGCGCCCCGGCGATCGGGCCCAGAAACGGAATGCCGGAAATCGTCAGCGCCGCGGAGGCGCCGACCATGGCAACAATGTCGGGATCGTTCTCAAGGTCGTGCGACAGGACGGTGCAGACCACTTGCGTCTCGTTGCGGAACCCGGGGGCGAACAGCGGCCGGATCGGCCGGTCGATCAGGCGCGACGTCAGCGTCTCCTTTTCCGACGGGCGGCCTTCGCGCTTGAAAAAACCGCCCGGGATCTTGCCGGCGGCAAAGCTCTTTTCCTGATAATTGACGGTGAGCGGGAAGAAATCCTGACCCGGCTTCGCTTGTCGTGCGGCGACCGCGGTGCAGAGCACGCTGGTCTCGCCATAGGTCGCCAGGACGGC
>Ga0123355_10020661_pt1 | contig 10522 bp, 5 predicted proteins | sample TergutEmb28metaG_3_FD_89872 | JGI IMG/M metagenome (GOLD analysis project Ga0123355, IMG submission 89872) | Embiratermes neotenicus P1 segment gut microbial communities from Petit-Saut dam, French Guiana - Emb289 P1 | ecosystem: Host-associated > Arthropoda: Insects > Digestive system > Gut ... | reverse complement strand
TGTTACCAAACCACAACATAACACCAACACACATCGAACCAAAGCAATACAACCCATGAAATAACTCAACAAATAAGTCGCAAGCTCCTGAGAATGGATGTATTAACATCCGAAACATGTTGAGCATTAATAAGCACTTCAGTGCCTCAGCCTGGATACGGATACCACACCAACACAGCCAAACCACAACGTAACACCAACACCCATCGAACCAAAGCAATACAACCCATGAAATAACTCAACAAATAAGTCGCAAGCTCCTGAGAATGGATGTATTAACATCCAAAACATGTTGAGCATTAAATAAGCACTTCAGTGCCTCAGCCTGGATATGGGTACCACACCAACACAGCCAAACCACAACGTAACACCAACACACATCGAACCAGATCAATACAACCCATGAAATAACTCAGCACATAAGTCATAAGCTCCTGAGGATGGATGTATTAACATCCGAAACATGTTGAGCATTAAATAAAGAAATAATAAAGCAAGTGACATCAAGTTGGTCTCTCTTTACTCAACTGTCTCTAGATATTGTTCATATATTTAATTTTTTGTGTAAGATTTTAATAGAGTCTGTCTTCTTGACTTTGTATTTTCCTCTCTGCAATTTTAAATACTATTAAAACAAGAATAAATAAAGATATGTTCAGAGAAAAACAAATCCTACCTCTCATCTGCTTGTGCCTGCCTGTGAAAAATCCAAGCTGATAATTGCAAATACCTACATATCTTTGAATATGCTTGTTCTTATTCTCCCCCACTCTCTTTTTTCATTTCCCCATAAAAGCTAAACAGAAAATAATAATTGTACATATATATTAAGTAGTGTAATGGACATTATTTTGTGTGTCTTTCATGTTATGGGGTGTAAAAGTGGTGCAGATCGAATATAGCTATGCAGGTGTTCACTTTTTGCTTTTGTGGAAAAACATCAGGTGCATAGAATTTCATTTATCATTTATTTATAAACCGTTTTCTAATTGTGTAACACTTGGAAAAGTCAATCAGAACATAAGATAGAATAGAAAAATAGATTCACAAAAATATTACAAAGAATGACATGAGGGCAAGTCAACAAAGCCTATACGAATCATCGTTCAACTAGACAAATGTGATCATTTTTCCAAATAAGCTAATCTAATTACAGAATAGTAATTTTTACAATAAAACAAATCCTGTTTTCATCAAATTTTATTTGTTATTAATTATTGATTCTAATATATATATGTGCGCGCGTGCGTGTGTGTGTGTGTGTGAGAGAGAGAGAGAGAGAGACAGACAGAGAGAGCATATACATGCATGCTTGCGGTTGTAAGTTGCGGTTGCAGGTTGACAGTGCTGACAGAAAAATTTTGACTCTCTTCTATTTTCCCCTCACTGGTTTGGAGTTCCTGCTAATACTGTTTTATTGAAGACTTATGGGCAGCCTGTTAACATGTTACATATACTGAGGGCCGCCGGGAATGACTCCCATTATCTGCAATTGAAAACCGGTACTACATAATGAATTCGTATTAAATGTACAGAATGTTGGACTGCTTTTCAATTTTGGTGGCTTAGCGGTTTAAAACGCGCGCGGGGCGTTGACCTCACAAGGAGTAGTCGAAGCATAGGTGTTTCTCCCAGTTTTTCATTTTTATCATTTGACAATACAGACGCTCGCAGTAGTCTGGCTCTGTCCATGGGGAATTCCACCTAGTAAACATGTGCAATAATTAAGTCTCAGTTGTAGACAAAAATAATAAAGTCACTGCGACGATTGTGGGCAGAGGGATATTTGTTTTGCGCGTTTGGCGACAGTGAGTGGGGGGTATGGGTTCATGTCTGTGTAGTGCACCTGCCGTATATTCAGGTATAGGTGTTTTTGTAGCGATGTAAAGGCGGAAATATGTCCGTTCTGACAGATAATACATCACCCTCCACTATGTGTAACTGCATTTGATACGAGCGTACGATTTAACATGTGTGAATATTTCTGGGAACCCGTCGCAGAAGTGCATCTCAGCCTAGCTGGCCGTCCCAGTGAAGAAAACATTTATTGTCTCTGCAGCAGAGTATTTATTCGGTAACGTACCTCGGAATGATGTTGTGATTAATGTTTCAGGTCTCCCTCATAACATTATGTATTCCAGGCCACTGTCATTGCTAGTGCTGTTTTTAGTTACGCCGTTTATGCATGTAGGGTGCATTAGGATGGAGAAGTGAGAGCTGTCAGTTAACGACGAATTCTTATGTTAAAACAGTGATTTGCGTAGTTAAAGGAAACCATATTCGTCAGTAAGCATCCACATACACCAAATAATTCACACAGTTTATATAAAATCACAAATCATCCAGATACGTGAGCTCACCTACATGTTTCAGCGATTAGTAGTTATCCTCAGGGAGACCTTTTTTTTTCATGGCGCAACAGCCCCTAGTGAGCCAGGGCCTTCGCATTATCGAGGCTTCACCATCACATTCAGACGCACTACACTCGGTAGAGCTCCTCTGGACGAGTGATCAGCCCGCACAGATACCTGTATTTGACAACACAACACCCACAAGAGAGAGACAGCCATGCCCCCAGTGGGATTCGAACCTGCAATCCGAGCAGGCGAGCGGCTGTAGACCCAGGCCTTAGACCGCACGGCCTGTAGGATCAGTGGGAGACATTAATACCAAGTAATATAAAATGAATACATCCAGTTTCTATACATGCAGTGTTAAAAATAAATGATGGTTGCTCTAAATATAAAGGTGTGTATGTTGTAGGTACTGACACTGACATATTCTTTATTAAAGTTCATGGATGTACCACTGTTTATATTGTATGTGTTTATATGCATACAAACATCTAGATTGAAGTTTTCAATCCAAAGGATCCAGTCCTGTAAAATGGTTATAACTGCCATAATTTATTTTTAACACTGTATGTGTAATTCAGGTGTATTAATTTTATATTTCTTCTTATTACTGTCTCTTTGAGTTTGGCAATTTATCGCTGAAACATGTAGTAGAGTTCATGTATATGGATTATATGTGATTTTAAATAAACTGTTTGTGTTAGTTTGTGTATGTGTATAATTATAATCACATTGCACAGCACAGATACTATTAAATTCATATATGTCTGGTCTTTAGAATGGAATTTGCTTAATTTAGACTGGTGAATTCCAGAATTTAACACAGGAGCAGGTACTTTTGCAGTATAGTTTGTAAGTAGAAAGGAGTTAGGTTAGGTACATGAGACTATTCATGTAGGTTTTAACACAAGTAAAGTTGCTAATGTGGAGCAACTTTGCCGTACAGTAACCACTTGTAACCATTTATGAATTCAGGTATTATTTATAATTTCTAATCCTAGTTTTCCTAAGGCCCTCCAAGATGTTTTTCATGTGTTTTGTGTGTGGTTATGTATCAAACTTATCATTAGTGAGAATCCAGGGGCTCACTTAGGTTTCGGTAATTGCATTTTGTGTATGCTGGTCATTAAATTGTAGATTTGAAAACTGGACTTCGCACAGAGCTAATAGACCAGGAAAGCTTGCAGCAACAAAAATTTAATTTTTAAGGTGTCTTTCTGGGTATGGCCGTTATGCCCTTGTGTAAAATAATAACAGAATGCAGCAGAATATATATATATATATATATACTGAGCCTAGAGCAAAGATTTATAGGACAAAAGTTTAGATGCATACTTGTGTGACCAGATGCAATTATTACTTTTGAGAATTTTAATATATTAAGTGATGAATCTGGGAGACATTGTAGAAAATAGAATCCTTTTGTTGTCGGAACAGGCAAGGGCCAACCTTATGTTTGATGGTACATGATTACTAGGCAAAACATAAATCCAAATTAGCCAAGGTTACTAGTCACTATATTGCTAAGTTATACCCAAAATTGGATGACAGTTTAAGTACATTATTAGGTTACTAAGACATCTGTGACTACAGTCGTCTGGTTTGTGACATGATTATTTAAAGTGTTTTGGAGGAAGATTGTACATTATTAAACCCTGAAAATGGAAGCAGCAAGTTCTTCAGGACTGTCTTTATCTACCAAACCATAATAATATTTATTAATATTAATATTTACCACTGTAAGAATCTGGGGGTTATCACTCACGTGAGGTTTGAGTACTCAGGCAAATCGATGTACTTTGTGAGTGCAGTTAACTGTTAAATAATGTGGTTTATAAAGACTTAATTATGAACCTATTGCAGTGATGGTGATAATCTATCAAAAGGAATGTGTGAGAAGGCAGATGGCAGTGAGGATGATAGTACTCAGTATGAAGAATATGACAAGGCCAATATCTTACCATTTCATGCTAACATTGCCTTGAAAGACAATCCAATCAGGACAGCTGGAAAGCATGATGCAGTAAGTACATTGTTATAGCCGCTTTTTAATGCCAGTGTAATATTTTGAAGGATATAATGATTTTCCTTTGTGATGTCATATGTTGGCACTACTGGTAAGTATTTTAAACCACAAACTAGATATCATGACTGATGGTTTTCATGGTTTTCCTCATTCTGTCCACATAATTAATACTGCCATATAATACAAGTGAGCTGCTTATACAGCCGTCATTGGTCTACAGAGTAATTCAAAAAGAAGTTAATGCTCCATATTTATAATAAAGTAACCAGTGGGTCTACAACAATATGAAAGACATCAACTGTTTGAGAGACTTGTGAAGTTTGTTTGTAATTAACACAGGAAGATTCTTTGTGCTTTAAGAACTGACGCATGTTGCAAGAGAACTGCGCTCTTCTGGGCTATTATGCAGCAAGTAGTGGTAATTCCTTACCGATATTTTGGGACAGCCTATTGGTTCCCTCTTCAAGGGTCAAGAATCCAAGAAGTAAATCAAGCATGACACATGACATATCATTGTTAGTGTAGACTTTGCTGGTTACTTCGATATAAATATGGGAAAGTGGTACCTTATTTTTAATCACCCAGTGTTATGATTAGGGAAAGAATGCACACAGTTTCTTTCCTACATACCTGCTTGCCTGTCAGGTGCCTCCTCTTTGCATGATTGTGCCCAGTCCCACCACTTACCTCATGTATTCTTGGTCTTCCTGTATGCATTCTGGATATGCTATTAGGATTGGTGGAGGGGAGCACAGGTGGTCCACCTGAACCTTCACCACATGTGTTTGTTCTGCGCCTGATCTGAGTACAGAGAAGCAACTTACAGAATCAGACTCTGCTACTAGCACCTGTGTTGTGACATCAGTCACTTCAGGTTCTGCCACCGATCTGAGCAGATCATTTAAACACATAACACTTTGATCTAGAACCAGCACCAGGCACAGATGACTGTTGTCGGTTTCCCATACACAAAACAGCAGAAGTCATGGAAATGTCACAGCTCTTGCCATATTCATGATTAACCCCTTACTGCCAACCTGTCTGTACAATACTGTGTAAGTGCATTTCAAATTTAAAACTCTTCCGTTCTGGGTATTAGTTGGAATATGAACACCAGTATCAGTGAAGGTATATATGGCTGACATACTCTGAAAAAGAGCAGTATGATCAATGGGCAGGATGTGAACCCTGTGAAAAAAAAAAAATGTTATACTCAGGTAGAAGAAAAGTAAAATTTCTGTGTCATGGCAGAGACTCCTGGAACTTGTTCTACTCCTAAACTTGGTGTTATGTTTCAGGAAGAAACCGTGAGTTGCTACTGTAGTGCGTCTCACACTGACAACAACTATTCTACAGACGAACATGAACATGACCATGAACATGACAGTGTAAGAGAAGGTGCAGGTGGAGTGGGGATTACCCGTGGTGGCTTGCAGCTCAGTGACAGTGGCGCTGATTTGTCAGAATGTGGCGCTGACCTTCAGTACACATCATCATCACGTCATGAGGATTGGGAACGATATTGGTCAGCTAATGGGGAAAGAATTATATGGCAGAGCTGGATAGCAAAGTATGGTGAATATATTAATCCAGGTTACCTTAACAGCCATGATAGTAATGCACTGTCTGAAAGTAATAGAGATTTGCCAGAGGATGGTATGGTCAGTCAGATTAAGGATCCTCCTCTTGATAATTCTTCAAAAAGTAACATAAACGTATGCAGTTTCTTTGATGAGCAATGTGTACCATTCCATGAACAAGAGTCAACTGGCCACCCTCACCCTAGTACATTCCATAGTTCATTTGAGAATAGTTTTCCCAAAGGTAAACAAGATTTGTCAAAAAATATCCCTTCTTCTCCTAATCAGCAGACAGCTGGCAAACTTTCTTCCAAGACCATACTGGATGATGATGATGCTGGATTTTCAGGTCCAGGCACTGACAAGACTGAAATGCAAGGTTCCTTTGAACTCATGCTTCCAGCAATCACCAAGACTGATGCTGAAAGCCAAGATGAAAACTTGCTCATCTCACCAACTGGTGAAACTGTAGAAACAGAAACCAAACAGTATATGTTAATATGCAACAGTAACACACCCCCAGGTGATGGCTGGAGTCCATTATCACCGCTAAGTACAGATGATTCTTCAGGAGATGGAAGTGTAGATGATAACAATGTCGCCAACAGTGTTGCTCACACGGCATTGACATCTGATTCAATGACGTCAGTGACCAAGATCACAGTTTCATCATTGGACTTCAGCTGTGGGGATTCTGAAGATTCAGTTAATAGCAGCTCCTTGTCATATTCGTCAACTGGTTCTGGAGATGCTGCATTCACGACAGATGAAGCAGACCAGTACTGGCAGGAACTTTGGAAGCAGCACTTCAATGAACAATACTATGCCCATTATAATGCTTTTCTGGCTTGGGAACAGAAGGAAGACAGTGAAGAGGCTGAAGCCAATACTGCTGAAATGTTAAACACCCATCGACCTTTATTTCAATTAGGAGAAGAGTTTCTAAGTGCCAAACGATGTTGCTTCAATGAAGTGGGACCTGATATAGGTAATGTTTCTTCTGGCAGTGTGAAAGATAATATTAATTTGAATTTTATCGAAAATTCTTATTCAACTGATGACACTTCATTAGTTGCCAGCACTGTTGTTACTAATGATTACTCTAATTCTGTGGAAATAGAATTAGCATCCAGCCATAAGCGTTGTTGCTCCAAATATCTGGATCACACTAAAAAATCTGGAACAAATTGCTCTTGTTCTCTAGCAGTGACTGGGGAAGCACTTGAACAGACACAGGCTCATTTGTTTGAGGAAGATATTTCAAATGTTGGAGAGATGGAATTAAGCGTCGGAACTGACCAGAATTTTGAGGAGCTTCAACAACCAGAGGAGCAGCTTGTTTCTGAAGTAGAAGGAATGTGTGGAGATATAAAAAAACGCACTGTTTCAGTTGATGATTCTTCAAGTTTCGGAAAGATGGACTTATACCCAGGGACAGATCACAGTTCTGATGAATTTGAACATGAAAGGCAACGCCTTATTTCTGCTAGCAGCTCAGATATGGTCATGGAAGACAAGGAAGATAATGAAAGGTTGTATACTGTAGCAGATATTATGCAAGAGCCATCCAGGTTGAGCTGTGCAGAGCCATGTCTACCTCAAGTACCAAAGAAGGCCTCAGGCAGAAAAGCAAAATCAAGGTATGCCATTTTATATTCCCATTTTTCTTAAAACTGTGTATAATAATACATAAGTCTCCACCCTTATATTTTTCCCTTTCATGGTATTTTCTTATGCATGAAAGAAAAGAGTGATTTTTTTTAATTTGATAGTCACAGAGTGCCTCAAAAGTCTCTTCACAGCAAATCAATAAGGAGACCAGTAAATATATGCCTTTAGCTGTATATGTTCCATAAAAATAGGGTATCTTATGTTTAACCATAAAAAAGGTAGGGTTGTTGTGCATGCCATGAAGGCATGTAGGTTGGAGCAGAGTTATGGTGCAGCTCATTCTTGACCTCTGCACTGGATGGTGGTGATTGGTCATTTTCATGGCACAACCAATTTACCTCCATTACCCATTTAATAGAAGGTTGGATGGGTCCGAAAACCAGTCTGGACGTTTTGGAGAAGAGAGGAAACATGAACAAGGAGGATCTATTTTTCCCTATGCAGATTGTAAAAGCCTGTAATCAATGCCTTTAAACAAAAGAAGGGAGCAGGCATTCACCAAGAACCAAACAGTCTTGTCCTCCTGAAGCAAAAATGTGCCTAACCTTTGAACATCCAGCTGGTTTTTAAATTTTAGCACATGGTTTATGAAAAATGCATTATTTGAACACAAAAAGATAAAATTGTGAAATAAATGGCATTTTATGCAAAATAAGACTGATTATACAACATGTCTTAAAAATACAATAAATTTCCTTGTTGCTGTGAATTTCTAAGTTTTTATGTATGTATTTATTTATTTACATATGGTCACATACATGAATGCAGGTTGTTTACAGGTTACTTCAGTACAGACACTCACATGAATAAAGTAAATCACTGGCCACCATCCACCTCCCAGAGATCACATTTTTTTCACTTGTTACAGCCCTGAAAATGGCCCATCTTGGACATATCATCTCTTATTAGCTGTAGACAGTCCTACCCCTTCCCAGTGTCTGTACCTGTCATTGGCCAAATTCCCTTACACCATCTTACGTAGTCGACACTTTCTTCTGCCACAGCATATCACCATCCATTTGAACCAGTTCAATGATGTGGTACGTACAGGGGAGAAGAGAAATACATACTGGGTTGAATGGCAGACCTGAAGGAAAGAGACCACTTGGAAAAAACAAGGAATAAGTCAGATGACAATATTAAAATTGATGTTACAGAAGTAGGCTGCAAGGATGTTGACTGTATTCATCAGGCTGAGGACAGGGATCAGTGGCAAGCTATTATGAACACAGAAATGAACCTTCTGGTTACAAAAGGTGCAGGGAATTTTTTGACTAGCAGAGGGACAGTTACCTTTTGAAGAAGGACTTTGCTTGATGCAATTGGTTACACAAGCAATTTCTGCTGTTGACTGGCTGTCTAAGCAACAGATTTGTATTTACCACCAGTGAACTTGGGGCATGTGGTGGCGCAGTTGATTGAGGCACTACGCTACAATCCGGATGGTCACGGGTTCGATTCCCGATGGTGTCAGTTGGAATTTTTCATTGACATAATTCTTCCAGCAGCACAGTGAACCTGGGGTTGACTCACCCTCTAACAGAAATGAGTACCAGGAATATTTTCTGGGGTGTAAAGGTGGCCGGTGCTGACAACCTTACCACCTTCAGGTGCTGATTGTCTTGAAATGTGGAAATCTCAACCTCCTGGAACCCTCAGGGCCTGTCCAGACCTGTAATGGGATTGCATTACCTTTACCAGTGAACTTAAAAAAAATGACAAATGATCAGTCTGAGAACTGTACTTGTCTGAGGTGTGACTAGTTCTTGATTTCAAACTTTTGCCATATTCTTATTGTTGTATGCTTTCTTCTGTGTAATTCCCCGATGTCTGAACGTTCGGAACACTCTGTTCCATCTTCATAGGCAGGTAGGTATGAAGAATGACTGGGGTTGAGAATGTTGGGGTATTTATACGGGAAAGGGTTTGGCTCGAAAATTGCCTGAGCCAGTCGGAAGGAAGGTGACAGGGTGGGGCGGGTCCGAGCAGAGTAACAGGCTGTGGAGGCGTGCGACTAGTTGTTTTTTTTTTGAGGGGGGGGGGGCATATGAAGGAACATAGCCAGCAGTAATTCTGTTTTAATTACAGGCTCATCACGGACTCTGTCGGCCAGCTGATCCATAGTCTTCGCATGCTCGATTCTTGCCCTTCTGAAATGATGGAATCTCATGATGAATGTAGCAGTGATCATGGTGGCAGCTCTGCAGCAGATGCAGAAAGGAGTGAGAATGTTGAAACAAATACCAACTCCTGCAGACAGGTCCGCAGAAGCATCTTGTCAGAAGTGCCTGCGGACAATGGCTCTGGAGATGAACCCCCAGAAGAAAGGCCGGTGACTCTGAAACGAAGGTACATGACTCTTGAGTAAGTTTTGAGCAAATGGTTGAGCTAAAATAAATATTGTGAGTCCATTTTGATTCAGTTTCCATTTTGTGTGAAAGCCTAAATTAACTTCCAGGCCTGTCTGGTGAATCTTTTGACAGATTTCAATAGAAATTAATGTATGTGTGTTCAGCTGACCTCAGTTTGTTCTAAGGACCATTTTTGTTTATTTGTCAGTTTAAAATAAGCTTAACTGTATGGCCACCAACAAATAGAATATAAATTTAAGACTAACCTGAAGCCAGGGGTGTGTAAGTTTTCCAGAAATCTAGGTAAACCCTCAAAATTGTAGGTACCAGAAAGGTGACACTGACCATGTTCCATACTGAGGACTCACAAATACTAGGCACCACTCTACAAAATTTGGTGACACTGAACACGTTCCGTACTGAGGACTCACAAATACTAGGTACCACTCTACAAAATTTGGTGACACTGAACACGTTCCATACTGAGGACTCACAAATACTAGGTACCACTCTACAAAATTTGGTGACACTGAACACGTT
>Ga0123355_10020660_pt1 | contig 10523 bp, 14 predicted proteins | sample TergutEmb28metaG_3_FD_89872 | JGI IMG/M metagenome (GOLD analysis project Ga0123355, IMG submission 89872) | Embiratermes neotenicus P1 segment gut microbial communities from Petit-Saut dam, French Guiana - Emb289 P1 | ecosystem: Host-associated > Arthropoda: Insects > Digestive system > Gut ... | reverse complement strand
TTTCTATGATTGCCGAAGCTGACCTCAGCCGTGTATCTGATAAGCGGCGTGACCCCTATAAGGTGAAGCGTTTGCTACAGTCAATCGCCCGAAATATCTCTACGGAAGCTTCTATCGCTGTGCTTGCCAAAGATACAGGCGGGAGCGACGGCGATTTGGATACCGATACTGTCGCGGAGTACCTTGACGCTCTGGAGAAGCTTATCGCAGTAGATAATTTGCCGGCATGGAACACACATATACGCTCATCTGATATGCTCCGCAAGGCACCCAAGCGACATTTCGCTGATCCGTCGATGGCGGTGGGTGCCTTAGGGCTATCCACAGATAAACTGACAGCGGACTTGAACTACTTTGGGTTGCTGTTTGAATCTCTTGTTATCCGAGACTTGAAGGTGTACGCCGAGGCTTTGGGTGCAAGTCTATATCACTACCGTGATTCAAGAGGTTTGGAGATTGATGCCGTTTTGGAATATGCCGATGGTACATGGGGCGCATTTGAAGTCAAGCTTGGCATTGGCGCTGTGGATGAGGCTGTGAAGAGTTTGCTGACGTTTGCGGATAAGATTGATACGGACAAGATGAAGCCACCAACAACGCTGACCGTTATCACCGGCAACGGCTTTGCACATCGCAGACCTGACGGTGTGAATGTGGTGCCGATTTCGACATTGACGGTGTGATGGTTTTTTCAAGGTAACGCACATGACGAACCCGCTCTTGACCACTATGGTCACGGAGCGGGTTTTCTGAGTAATAGTGATTTTTCGATTTCCACGCTCACAAGCTCCGCCTCGGTGTGTTATCTAGGTGACTTCTCCAATGGTTTTCGAGAAGGCTTTGGGCGCTGGTTCCATCTGAATGGTCAGTTTTTTTCGGTGGGTGAATGGAGCAACGATGCGCCCAATGGACAGTTCAGCGTTCAACATGGCGGCTCAAGGTCGGAGAGCGTTGTAAATGGTTTATGGCACGGCGATGTTGTGTGGGATGGTTTTGCAATGCAGTTTGATATGGGACATGTGGTGGTGATTGGTCCATCTTGGGGTGAATTTTTTCGGGTGGGCACGGATGTTTATGGTGCTGGTTTTGATTTTGATGAAGGAATGGTAAATAATCTGCATGGAATTCTCGGATTCATTGCGGGCTAAAACCAGTGCGAAAAACACTTCTTTAGAAAATACGTTGGATAGAGCTGAGTCTACCAACGCATTTCTGTTCGCACCTATTCGTCTTTCTTCTCTTGCTCCTCCAAGGCAGCCACAGCAACCTCGCCAGCTTTGCCCACTCGCCTTCTGAGGACGGCAATCCACCTGTCCAGGAACGGTGGAGTGCGCGAGCCCATCCGAGCGGCATTTTCCAGGATACTGCCAATCTCTGTGAGTATGTACCAGGCCAGTACAATAGGGCTGAGTAGCATGGTGTATGCAAATGGCAAAAAGTGGAAACTATTGATGGCCTGCCCCAACACAAAATCTAAAGCGGCAGTGACAAGTACCACCAACATGCTACCCAACTTACTCCAGATTCCAACTCGGGCGGCTCCGGATGACCATTCGCCAACCTTGCAGGCTGCAATCGTACCAGTAATATGATCGACTGCAAGGCACAGTATCCACAAAATCCATAGCCATCCATACCAGCCCCAAATCGCTGTTAGAGTTCCAACGAGCCCTGTACAGATACATTGGCCGCCAGATGGTGAATCACAATCCCATTTGTCCGTGTGCGGCGACCGGGATTGCGGCTAAACTGCAACCTGGGATTTGGTTCTCTGATCGTGAAATTCATTGTTGTCCTCTCCTTTTGAGAAAGCCCAGGGTGTGCCCTGGGCTTTCTGCATTTATACGCCTACCGCGCAGTTATCCTGCTACTCTTCCAGCATTCCTGTAATCGTGGTGACGGCTTCGGCTCAATTAGTCGTTCTAGAAATGGTTCTTTCCCCCGTTTCAAGCTAGCTGAGTGGGTATGAAACAGTCCCGACTATTATCCCCGAAGTTCCAGCACGATTGGTTGGCCAATTAACCGAAAGTTCTGTTGTAAAGCTAGGCGCTGGGCCAACACGCACTCCGAATGTAACGTGATCCAATTGACTCGGAGCACCGCCGGCACCTTGGGTTGTAACTAGACCTGCTCCTCCAGCTACAGTTGCGGTGCTTCCAGGCGCGATAGTCACCGGATATCTAAGTCCAGCAAATGGAAGCCCGGAAATTCTAACAGTTGTAGTTGTACTGGCAGGAAATAATATATTCACCAGAAATGACAAAGTTACCATATTGCCAACGCGAGACCATCTACCGAACGCCTCGTGGGGATCACTATCCCTGTGCGTGATTTGCGGAGTCCACACGCCTTCAGTGATACCCAGATTCGTTCGTGCTGTTACCTGTGTCGTTGCGCCTGTGCCACCATTAGCAATGGAGAGCGTCCCGGTGATGCCAGGCCGTGGAGAGGCAACCAATACATTGGCGGCGGCCGTAGTACCGAGATTAGTCAGCATAGAAGGGCTAGCTGTCAGTCCCGTGCCGCCATTGGCTACGGGCAATGCACCTGCCGTATTGCCCAGTCCAAGTGTATTCCGTGCCGCCGCTACCGTCGTTGCGCCTGTGCCACCATTGGCAATAGGGAGCGTCCCTGTGACGCCAGGCCGCGGAGAGGCGGCCAACACATTGGCAGCGGCCGTAGTGCCGAGATTAGTCAACATAGAAGGGCTAGCTGTCAGCCCCGTACCGCCATTGGAAATCGGCAAAACTCCCGTGCTATTGGAAAGGTTAGACGCCAATGTGGGATTGAGTATCTGCCACGTTGTACCGTCAAAGACGAAGCCGTATACGCCGCCCGCTATGATTGCGCCGGCAGACAATGCACTGCCGTTGAATTGGATTGCTGCTGCGCCTGTGGAACTGATGTTGAGCGTAGGGCTGCCAGCCGTATTCCCCGTGGGAAATCGCAACCACACAGTAGCGCCTCTTTGCCTATCGAACTTGGGGATAGTTGCAATCTTGGCGACGGTTGCGGCAGCAGTTGCCACTTCGGCAAATCCATCCTTTTCACCAGGTGGGTCGGCCAATATGAGCTGATACGAACTTCCGTTAAAAGCAAAGGCATACCATCTGCCCATAAGTAGTTGTCTTGTGTTGTTCACAAAATTCATGCTTACTGCGCCTGTGGAGTTTATATTCAGTGTGAGAGCAGTAGTGGCAGTGTTATGGGTAGCAAAGGTTACCCAAACGACTGCCCCGCGGACCAGGCTATTAAACCCTGCTGTGTTCGCACTTTTCGCCGCAACAGCGGCCTCGGTTAATGAAAACGCTCTGGGGATTGTGGTGCCATCTGGATTTAAGAGCTGCCACGCACCCACTGCCGACTCCTCTGTGTAGAGGAAACAATAGTAGCGATTCGGGGTGATGAAATCTGCAATGGATGAGTCATTCCCATTCCTCACTCTGATTCTGGCGGCTCCCGTAGAGTTAATGTTCAATGTGGGATTTACTGCGGTAATTCTGCTTGCAAATTTCACCCAAACAATAGAGCCGATAGTGCGCGTAAAAGGCGTCATGACATTCACCGTTCTGGCCGCAGTAATTGCGGTCTGTGCGCTTGTTCCGGTAAATGCATTGTTAGGCGGCACAAAGCTTTCATCGATTCTGGCGATTGCAGCGTCAATCCTCCCCGCATTTTCGTTGAAGACGTCTACGTTATAGAAATCTGTTTGTGCCGGTCTGCTTAAGTTCAAATGTGGTGTGGGGTTAGACATTGTTTAAACCGTCCCTTCTTATTTGAGTGTGTGTAAATTGCCTTAGCTGTGCATGGGTGAGCCTTGTTAAACCTTGGTGGCGGTTGTGACTTCTTCCGAGTATTCTAAACTCGTGGTGTAGCCACCGTAGGAACTCCTCTAAATCGTTTGCGTCTTGGTTATCCAAGGCTTCCTTATTCGGAATAAGTAATAAGCGCTCATAGTGCGGCGGGCGGAAGTAATGGTCTGCAATCACTCTGATATTGTCACAGATTCGCCTGATATCTTCTGTGTTTGGAATGCCGTCTCTCGTCCACATCCTATGGATGAGGGCCGGGATTTGGTACGACGCGCGATTCAGTTCTTCACGCAGATACCAGGTATTGCTTTCAATCCTCACCAGATCTACTGCGTTTAGATAATCGACTGGTTGCCAGTCCGTTTTTGGTGTTGCCCAACTCACTGTATCACCGTCCCTTCACTTTTTCCTATGAATGCGCCACTGAACCGGAAATCTGTGGACAGTATTCGTGCAACTTTCGATGATTGACCAACTCCGATGGTGAAAAAGTCCGCCACATCGTGACTTGGATCAACCCGCCAATCCGCAGAGATGCGTTTTCTGTTTTGATAGTGTTCCATCAACCACCGACCAACGACTCTCGCTCGCGCAACGTCTGTGATTAGCACATTTTTGAGAGGCAGGGTCTCTCCCCGGTCATCATTGGCAATTGAAACAACGGTTTCCGCAGGGCGGATCACCTGACCTGTGATGACAATATGGCACTCATTGAGGTCACCGGCCCTGCGCTCAATACGTAGACTTGCGCTTCTGGCAAATGGCTCGAACGCAAGCCGATGGTTTGTTCCATGTTCCAGGTTCACTTCTGTTGCGGGATCGCTGTACTCGATGATGAAGTCGTTCCAGCCAAGTTCCAGTGGCAACACTTCGTCGTAAAGAACGGTTTCTTCCTCATCAATCTGCCAGTTGAATGCGCTGACCTGCACTTGTTTGAGCGGTCGTTGCAGGTCAATTTCTGGCCTGGAGTATGTGTTGTCATTATCCAATGTGCGGCTGGTGCTATTTCGAAACGCCGGGAGTGGCACGATATGCAAAATACCCGCCCGGTCAAAAAAGAGGGTAGCCTGGGCCGCATTTGCGATCAATTGCAAGCATTCGGCGTGGGTGGCGAGTGGCAGTGGGGAGATTGTCCGAATATTTCTGAGCGACCTGTCAATCACCCACTTTTCCTCACGATTACCTAAATGCGCAGGGAGCGCGTCCCGCAACACTTGCTGTGCCAAGTCATACAATGTGATTCCTGCCTCGCCGCAATACTGTCCTTTGTGATAAATGCCATCCAAAAAGCCGAGTAAATCTCTGGCGCGGAGGGAGGCGGATAACCCGTTCTGCGGTGCTACCCAATCGGACAGAAAATACTGCCCGCCCGGTATCCATTCGACCTCATCATCTGATTCCCGGCGGAAGCCATATCGTGCCGTGACTTCCTGGCGCTCTAGTACATACTTCGCGATGCTATCGTCATCCACAGGATCAAAGTCACCGTTTCTGTTGTCGATCTCGTAGGCGATTTCGTACTTGGGCAGCCGAGCCGACACGGGGTCAACTGTGTGAGAACTAGAGAACGAGAATAAGTTCTCTTTTGTATACACCATACTATGGCCAATGAACACATTCCCGATCCGGGCGCGGCGATGGCCCCTGCTCCAACGGGTAATCTCAATGCGGATTCTTTCGGCATCCCGCATCTCAAAATAGACCCGGGAATGGATATCCGTGTTGCCGGTGATGTTCTCACGCCTCACCGGCTGATTGTTGCGATCCAGTACGATAATGCTGAAGTCGATGGGAAAGCCCTCTAACTCCGTCCCCCATGTGATGGTCAGCCCCGGCAAAATGACGGCGGGCTCTCGGAGCACAATGTCCAGCCGAACCGGTGTGGCGAACACGCCGCTTGCGTTGCCGAGCGCGTGGCTGATAAATCCGGCAAATTGTTCCCGCACCGCCGGAAATGTGGGCGGCACAGTCACACTCCGCCCGTCTAACCGCCAGAAATTTTCCTCTAGGGTGGCAAAGCGGGTGACGGTTTGGGGGTGTTGGTTGATGATCTCATCTGATTGCGAGATGGGGGTCAGCTCGTTATTTGGATTTATGGCCTCCACCTGTATATTGGGATCGGTCAGGTAATAGGAGAGCTCGACAAACCCCTCTGTTGTCATCGGGCGGGTTTGGTTCTCCCGCCACGCTGCACTGGTTGGATGCATATATTACACCTCCGTCAGTTGTAAGCTACAGCCTGTCCAGCCGACTTGGTTGCCCCTGTGCCGGTACATACCGGCGTTGCGGTCGCTGATGTACATATCTCGGACATCCCAAGCGTTTCGGGTCTGGTCGAAGAATCTGACCGTGACAAAGTAGTTCGCTTGAAACCGCCCGATGATCCGCGCCCAGTCGTCTGCGCTCAGGTAGTTCCAGGCCAGGGATATCTGCACCACGTCGTGGCGCACCACTGCGCCTAGGAGTTTCCCACTGACACTGGTGCCGCTATCCGTGATTGTAGACGTGGCGGCGCTGTAGCCTGATGGTTCGAGGGCCCCGGCCAATAGCAGCGGGTTTGGGGCGCCGTGGCCGATGGTGACTAATGCGTTTGTACTCATATGTTTGAAACCTCCGTTCTTTCGGATTGGATCGATCTGCGATTTTGGCTCATTCTTGAATTTTGCACTCTGATGTGGTAAGCTGGTGGAAATATGTTAAGGAGTTGGTTTGTGTGAAAAAGAGGCCATTTGGCCGAGCAGGACTAATAGTGATTTTCATTTATATTGCAGGACTAGTTGCGATGGGTTTGGGGATAGTTCACAGCCTCGTCTTTGGGAATGGAGAAAACAATGCGGAGCTTCGGGAGGCAATGATATTGCTTGTTTTGGCTTGGTTTCTTCTGATGGGCGGTATTACGCTTGCCGTTTGTAGCTTTTCACGTCGAAAAATTGCTCAAGAGACTACTCAATCTGCTTTTGATAATGCGCCTGAAAACAAAGAGAACGTAAAGGTTATTTCCAAATCATACGAAATTGGGGGAATCGCTGGAGCGACAGGCACATTCTATTATATTGCCTTTGAGTTTTCCGACAAAACTCGTAAAACGTTTGAGGTTGATGTTACAGAATATGCCCTTGTTGCCGAAAACGAAAGGGGCATTTTAACGTATAAAGAATATGGGGATGTTCTTGTTTTTATAGATTTTCAGTCACAAGCCTAACCGTCCTTTGGGATTTTGTCACGCCATCCCCGATAATAGTGTTAACCCGCGTTCCTTTTGAACACGTTCGACCGAGGATGTGATTTGTCGTCCATCTAAGTATAGATTGACCGCCAATGGCCGACCACTGCTTGAGCCATTCCCCGCTATAGCAGCTCTCACAGCGTCATAAACACCGCGGGATACCGACTCTACGATTTGGTCATTGTTCGCAACAGCGTTGCGTCCGCCAATGGTGCCAACGAGTTCTGGCCCTGCTTCACGAGCAATGAACATTTGACCTTGATCTGGAAAGCCGCCAGAGGCAAATAAGCCTAGTCTGGAAATAGCGGCACTTGCGACTGCGATTCCAGCTGCGATTCCGGCTGCTGCGATTCCAAAGGTTAGAGCTGATTTAAAGGCGGCCTTAGCTAATGCGGCTTTTGCTGTTGCCGCAGCATGCAATCTTTTCGCACCAGTAGCTGCTAATATTTTCGCTGTATTTGCCGCTTGAAGAGTTGTTGATAATGTTACAAGGCCATTGAAGAGGCCCAGAACAGTATTCATGTTTCTCATTACATCAAGCCCGTCATTGAGCGCATTGCGTGTGCCTTGGAAAGCGCGATTTAAAATGTTACTGCTTTCTTCGCCCTCATTTCTGATCTCACCAAGATTACTGTTAATACTGATTGTTGTTGCGGAAAAATCCAACCTTGCATTTGTGGCCGTTGCCTCAAACATTCTTTGAATATCGGCGAGGTTGTTATCGCATACAACTTTTGTTGCCCTTACATTAACATTGACATTATTCAATGCATGCTCAAAACTTCCTCTTACACTTTCCGCCGCATTTTGTCCAGAAATTCTTATGTTGTCGAATTGCGCCTCGCTTGTTTGCGCCATGCTTTCCATAGCACTGGTAAAGGCCGATTCGGTGTTCGTAAATGTTGTGCGCATGGTGGATTCTATGCTTGCTCCGGTTGTAGTAAACTGTACCGCCAACGCATCGGTTCCGGCAAACATGTTATCTTTCATTCCCGTGAATGAAGCAGTCGCGTTTGCAGAGAACAACGCAAACTGTTCTGTGCCGAGGTTTTGCAAATTCGCCCATGCGACTCCGATTTCTTCTGTGCCAGCAAAAATGTTGTCTCTTGCAAAGAAAAATGAATCCGTGGCATTGTTGGCAAACAACGCAAATGTTGCAGAGCCATTTTCCTCTAGCTCTCCCCATCTGGCTTCGGTCGCATCAGCAGAAATGCCGAATGCCTCCGTTATCAAAAAAGCAGATTTATCTGTTGCGGCAACGAGTTCATCTAAGTTTTCCAATAGTGCTTCCGTCATTGCGACAGAGGCGTCTTGCAAGGCAAGGTGTGTTTCCTCACCAATCTCCTGAATTTCGTGTAAGTCTGTTATACATGCTTCAGTGAAGGTGGCAGACTTTTCTTGCAATGCGATAAACGCTTCTTCACCAGCTATTTGCATCTCAAGCAAACCCGCGATGATTTCCTCGCTGGCCGTTCCAAATGCCTCACTCAATTGCAGGGCGCTGTTTTCGGCCATCTCATTAATCCCGGCAAAGGTATCTGCAAACTGCAATTCAAATGCCGACGCAATAGATTCAGCCGTTTCTTGAAAGGTTGTAGACAAAGCATCCAACTGTGTTGCAAATTGGGCATTGAAATTTTGAGCCGAATTAGCGGCAGCCCGGTCAAATTGCGCCAGCCCAGCCAGTGACTGATTCACATCAAATGTGAGTTGATTCATAGATGATTTCCCCTTTCTGTGGAATCATTTTTCGATCAGGGTAAAAATATGTAAACATGGGTCTTTTTCTTATGTGCTAACAGGGTGTCTGCTCGTTTTCAAGTTTGGCATCAAAGATTGACTTGCTTCTTCGCCTCCGCGTAATCATCCATACGCTGCTTGATCATCCACCAATCCTGCTGTTCTTTTTTCTCAAACAAGCTCGGAAACGCGTCTTCTAAACTGGGGAACTTCTTCGGATCATTCACTGCCACCCCAGTCAAGGCGGCACCGTTGTAGACAATCCACGCCAAGGTCTGCGCAAACTCTTTCTGCGCTGCTTGCCGGGCCTGCGCCGCCAGCGTGATTTCATCCACCGACATACCGCCAATGTCCCGCCACGGGATACCGGCGGTCAGCGCTGTGTGGAATAAATATTGCGGGTAGTCTGTGTTTGGGTCAGGCCTTACTGGGCCTGACCCTTTTTGAAAAAACCTGAGGCTTCAAACAGGGCATTGATCTCCTGCATCAGATCTTCGATGGAATGTCCGTCGTCGATATATTGGTCAAATAGTCCCGCCGCTTTTTCAAATGGGAAATTGGCGTTAAAGGGCTGCATAGCGCCCCAGAGGATGGTGGCTATGGTTTCGATCATGTTATCTTGGATGTTCTCCAGCGCAGAAAACAAGGATTGGCCGAGCTTTTTTTCAATTTGCATGATCGCACTTGCGGTCAGACGCAGCTTATAGTCTTCGCCGCCCACGGTGAGGGTGTAAAATGTTTTCATGGCAGATTTACTCCTAAAAATTTATTTGTGGGGCGGGGGGAAGCCGCCAAGCTCCCCCCACCTAATGTTGCGGCATGTGAATATGCCTGGGAATTAGACCATGCTGATATCGCTCTGGAGCATCATGGTTGCGCTGAAAGTCAGCGCGCCGTTGATTGTGCCGGCATCCATCTTGACGGATGGAATCGCCGTGAACTCATGCGCCGTGTTATCGGGATACACCACTCTGAAGACAGGGGTGACAGTGGCGTCTTCCAGGTTTTTCAGTGTGCGGAAGTTTCCGGCGGCACCTGATTCGTACAAGAACTTGAACACAAGATCGCCGTGGTCACGAATGCCGGGGATGTACCGCTTTGAGCTGTCGCCCAGCGTAGTCACGTCGATTTTCTCAGGCGCGCCGCCCAGCTCCGGCACCTCCATCAACAGGGGAATGGGGGTACCGTTGCAAAGTAGTTCAGTTTGATTTGCACTAAAAGCCATAGTAGAATTTCTCCTTTAAAATTAAATTTTGATGTTCGATTAGTCTTCGATTTTTTCAATGAACGCCATCGGTACGCTTTGGAATGTGTTATCTTCCAATAAAACGATGCCAACGGGGATGAGGTTGCCGGAATTATCTTCGGCTGTTTGTGTAGAAACGTCGATCAAGGTGCCATAGGCCTCGGCCCCGGCCCAAGCTAAGAGGTGGACGTCCCAAAAGCGGTCAAGCAGACACTTTATTTGGATGTTTTCAGTCATTGCAGTTCATCACCCCCCTCATCTACGACATCCCGCTTCATCGCGCACATTTCTTGGTGCAGCGTGAGATGTACGGAGGCCATACAGCGTTTCATTCGGTTTTCAAATTCCCTGGTCAGCCGATCTCGCTCCCGCCTCACGCGGACTGCTATAATGCGGTTGACTTCTTCCTGAGAAAACTTCTTGATGTTCATATAGACCTCCACCGTTTAACGTCCGTCCGACGATGATTCCATGCAGCTTTTTATGCCATCAGCACGTT
>Ga0123355_10020659_pt1 | contig 10523 bp, 10 predicted proteins | sample TergutEmb28metaG_3_FD_89872 | JGI IMG/M metagenome (GOLD analysis project Ga0123355, IMG submission 89872) | Embiratermes neotenicus P1 segment gut microbial communities from Petit-Saut dam, French Guiana - Emb289 P1 | ecosystem: Host-associated > Arthropoda: Insects > Digestive system > Gut ... | reverse complement strand
GTAAATATCAAGATGACAGGGCTTCAACGCGGATTTTCGCCGGAGAAGCTGGTTCATAATATAAAAACCGCAAAGCACCTCATTACAGCAGGTGCGGAGGCGGGGCGGATAATACGTGAGTTCAAGCCGGATGCCGTGATTGGGACGGGCGCGTATGTCTGCTATCCTGTTCTGAAAAAAGCGGCAAGGATGGGAATACCGACGTTTATACATGAGCAAAATGCCGTACCGGGGCTTGCGAATAAACTCCTCAGCGCGAGCGTGGATAAGGTGCTTGTCTCATTTCCAGGTCTCGAAAAGCAATTCAAACGGCCGGAGCGTGTGGTGTTCACAGGTACCCCGGTGCGGGGAGAGTTTATTGCAGAACAGAAGGGCAGGCAAAATTTGAAACCGCTTGTGGTATCGTTTTGGGGCTCCCTTGGTGCCGCGCATATGAACGAAGTGATGGCGGAGTTCATCAAGCGGAATATAGACGAAAGCGCATTCGACCACATTCACGCTACAGGCGGGAAAAGAAGCAATGTCGATGAGATGATAATCCGCCTGGAAAACCTTGTTGCACCGACAGCGCTTCCGCAAGGAATTCAAATAAGAGAGTACATAGACGACATGCCATCGGTGATGGCTTCCGCAGATATTGTACTTTGCCGCGCCGGGGCGACGACAATCGCGGAACTCACAGTGCTGGGAAAACCCGCGATGCTTGTACCGTCACCGAATGTGACTAACAATCAGCAGGAAGAAAACGCAAAACAGCTGCAAAAATCCGGCGGTGCTGTGATGATATTGGAAAAAGACTGCACTGGCGAGAAGTTATATGACGCTGTATTGGCACTTTTAAAAGATAAAGAAAAGCTCAAAAGCATGTCAGATGCCCAAAAGGCACTGGGAGCCCCCAATGCCGCGAGGAAAATTGTTGAGTTGATTATTGATGTTTGTTGATTGATAAACACGCCGCCGCATCCGCTCGTTCGCAGTTTGCAGGCGCAGTGGACTCCGCGGACGCGCAAAGCGTACCCCTACAAAAGCCGTGAATCACGATTAACCTTGGACACCCCCCGCACATAGTATACGGCATACGAACTTTTTCTTGCGGGGGTTTATATACGTGAGCATATTGAGAATAACCGGCGGACGCCGGCTGGAGGGGACACTCCGCGTGCATGGCGCGAAAAACAGCGTATTACCGATTATGGCCGCTTCAATATTAGCGCGGGGCGAAACAATTATACATAATTGCCCAGACCTTGCCGATGTGAATGCGGCGATAAAGATACTGAGACACCTCGGCTGTTCGGTGGATAAAAGTAACGATAGAGTCATCATCAACTCCGCGCAGATGACGAGAAGTGATATTCCACATGAACTGATGAAAGAAATGCGTTCAAGCGTGATATTTTTAGGTGCGATTCTGGCCAGGTGCGGGACGGCTGCACTATCAATGCCTGGCGGATGCGAGCTTGGACCGCGCCCCGTGGATCTGCATATGATGGCACTGCGCGAGATGGGGGCGAAAATCACCGACGAGGGCGGCAGTATCCTATGCGCGGCAAATGAGCTGTTGGGATGCAGGATCAACTTTCCGATCCCAAGCGTCGGCGCGACAGAGAACGCGATGTTAGCGGCAACCGCGTGCCAAGGCACAACAATAATCACAAACGCCGCATGTGAGCCTGAGATTTGGGATATTCAAAGATATTTACGCACAATCGGCGTAAAAGTCACTGGTGCGGGGACTTCAACCATCATTGTAGAAGGTGGAGAGATTAGTGCGAATACAGAACACCATGTGATACCTGACAGGATTGTGGCAGCCACATATCTGTCCTGCGCGGCCGCGTCATCCGGGAAAATAGAAATCACAAATGTGATACCGAGACACATTACCACTGTGACAAACGCACTTTCAGAAATGGGTTGTAGGCTGAAAATATATGAAGACGCGATTGGCATCGATGCGACCGGAAAGCTCACGGCCATAAAGCCGGTCATCACACGCCCGTATCCGGGATTCCCGACAGACGCCCAGCCGCCGCTGATGGCGGCGAGTTTGAAAGCGTCAGGCACCACGGTTTTTATAGAGAGTATTTTTGAAAATCGCTATCGGCATATAGGAGAGCTATTGAGAATGGGTGCCGATATTAAGACAGAGGGCAAAGTTGCGATGGTTACTGGAGTCTCAAAACTATTTGGCGTTCCGGTAGAATCGACTGACCTGCGCGGTGGTGCCGCATTGTGTGTCGCGGCACTTGGTGCAGAGGGCATAACAGATGTTTCGGGTCTGCACCATATCGACAGAGGTTACGACGGTTTTGAAGCGGCACTTGCCGCGATTGGGGCGGATATCGTCAGGGTAGATTGAAAATCCGTGAGTATATACAATGTGCCCCTATTGATTACGAAAGGAGCAGTGCAGGAATGCAAAAAATCATCAGAAGCCGAAAAGGCGGGGGCCGCGTTATTTATATACCGATTGCCGCACTTCTTATTGCACTGCTTACGATATTTGGGCTTAGTACTTTTCTCAGAATAATGAACGTGGAAGTGTCCGGGGTCTTGACATATACGGAGGAAGAGATCGTCAGAATCTCCGGAATAGTGCAGGGTGACAACATGCTTTTGATAAACAGAAATATCACGGCACAGCGGATAGTGGCAGAATTGCCGCATATAAGTGCTGTGAGCATAGTGCGCATCTGGCCGGATACTGTACGCATAGAGATAACGGAGAGCGTGGCTGTTGCTTCCATCCGGTACCAAGGCAGTGCTTTGATCATTGATTCGGACGGAAGAATACTTCAAACGCGTGCTGACGCGCCAGATGGTTTGATTGCTGTGAGAGGATTATCTCCCACAGATCCCGTGCCGGGCAGCGCATTGAGAACTGAGCCGGACGCGGTGGAACGGGTCAACATCTTGCTTGTCATGTTGGACGCGATTGAGACAGCCGGTATTCAACACAATGTATCGGAACTTGACATGACGAATCTTATCAATATAACGATTAGATATTCAGGGCGGATCAATGTGCGGCTGGGCAGCACTGATGACGTTCAGAACAAGCTGAGACTATTCTCAGAAGCAGTTGAGGGGATACCGCAAAACCAGTCGGGAACATTTGATATGAGGGACTCAAATCCGAGCAATTGGAGGTTTCAGCATGATTAAAACAAGAAAATGCGCTGCATTTTTGCAACGCATGAGATAAATAGTCATCATTTGACGTGTTAGATGATGTAATACGGGAAAAAAGTTTGCAAAACTATTGACCTAAGCGCAAAAAAAGGATAAAATAATAAAATGTAATTTGTAATATGGCATATTGCGTTTATTGATATATTATCCCCTTAAAAAAGAGATTATAATTTACGATACGGGAGGATTAGAACATGTCGTTTTCAACGGAAAGCGGGCCTGATAATGTTGTGGTGATTAAAGTCGCGGGTGTCGGCGGTGCTGGAAATAATGTTGTGAACAGAATGATCGCCGCGGGAACACAAGGTGTTGAGTTTATTGCCGTAAATACGGACAAGCCCGCGCTTGCGATTTCAGACGCCGATGCCAAAATTCAAATCGGTGAGAAGCTGACCTTAGGACAAGGAGCCGGCTCGAATCCGGAGATAGGCAAAAAAGCGGCGGAGGAAAGCCGTAACAATATCGCGAAAGCAATTGAAGATACTGACATGGTGTTCATCGCAGGCGGGATGGGCGGCGGCACAGGCACCGGGGCATCTCCTGTCGTTGCAGATATTGCGCGGGAAGGGGGCGCCTTGACAGTTGGCGTTGTCACCAAACCATTCAGCTTTGAAGGCAAGCGCAGAATGGAGCAGGCTGAAGAGGGGATCAAAAACCTTCTTGGGAAAGTCGATTCATTACTTGTAATTCCGAACGACCGGCTGAAGCTTGTCTCTGATCAAAAGCTCACATTTGCCAATGCCTTTGAAATTGCGGATGGCGTGTTGCATCAAGCGGTGATTAGTATATCAGAGCTTATAAAGAATACAGGGTTCATTAATTTGGACTTTGCTGACGTGACGTCAATCATGAAAGATGCGGGATACGCACACATGGGTGTGGGACATGCTGCCGGGAAAGGCAAAGCGGAAGAAGCCGCACGCGCCGCTGTAACAAGTCCGCTGATGGAAACATCGATCGATGGAGCCAAAGGTGTGTTGGTAAATATCACAGGCTCATTGGATATCGGACTGGACGATGTAGAGGCAGCCGCGAGTCTGGTGCAAGAAGCTGCGCACCCGGATGCGAACATCATCTTCGGTGCCGCGTTTGACGAGGACATGGAAGACGAAATCAGGGTAACAGTCATCGCGACACGCTTTGAGGATAGCCCATCTTTCAGTAGTGAGGGTAATCAAGGGTTGTTTTCTGAAGCGTCAGAGAAACAAGAGAAAGAAAAAGACGCAGAAGCGCAGGAGACACCACCGGAACCCCCAGAAGAAGAGGATCCGTTCGATACCATATTCAAAATATTTAATTCAAAATAGGGGATACTAGGGCGTGTTTGTGTGACTAACACGCCCTAATTTTTGTAGGTGCCACAATGACTGTGCATAGGTGCATTTCATTGCAGGAGTGACCGTCCAGACTGCCCCTATGGGGTGCTGGTGTATATTACGGAACGTGTGGCACCGTCCCCTACAGAAGATAGCGGGCGAGCATAGATCGCCCATAGCGGAGGCAATTAACCGTGAAAGACCGCGTAATATATATCGTCAAATCGATGATAGATACTTTTCTTAAACGGCGTGTGACCCGCGGGGCCGCCGCGCTTTCATATTATCTCACGCTGTCTTTGTTCCCGCTGCTGATTTGTGTCAGCGCAATTCTGGCCAATATGTATTGGCGGGAAGTGGATCTGCTTGAAATTTTGGACAACGTGGTTCCGTCAGAAGCACTTTTATTCATATCTGAATTTTTGCTGTATGTCAGCGGCAACCGAACGGAGCTTATGTTGTCGATAGGCATCACCGCGATGGTCACCACATCATCCGCGGCGTTTCGGACGTTTACCGGAATTATGGGGGATATTCAGGGGAAAATGCGGTTTTCCGGCCTATGGGGCGGGATTTTCAGCTTTGTTTTCTCTATTGTCTTTCTTGCGGCGATATACGTCTCGGGCTTTATCATGCTATCCGGTGAGTGGCTGATGCAGATATTGGAAGTAGAGTTGGGGCTTTCCGGAATCTTGGCAATGTGGCCGTGGCTGCGGTTCGTATTGCTGCTTTTGGTGCTGTTCGGCATTATTTACGGCATGTATATCATATCCGCACCGAAAGAGACGAAGAAGACACAGCGGCTCCCGGGTGCGGCAGTTGCGGCGGCGGTGCTTGTGATTGCCAGTATGATTTATTCGCGGATGATATCCGCGTCGATCAGGCATGAGATTTTATACGGCTCGCTCGCATCGTTTATCATACTGATGATTTGGCTGTACACATGCGGAATCATCTTGATCATGGGCAATGTTTTCAACATTTCACTGAGAGATGCGCATGAGAAATTTAAGACAGTGCAGAGGAGTTAAGATGGAAAAACAGAAACAGACACGTACTATGTACGTTTTTATGATTGTTGCCGGTTTGTTCACGCTAAGCTTTGTAATGCTTTTTCTTATACCGACATTACCTTCAGTATTTATTTCGACACTCAGGGGGACGGCACTGACGCTGATGCATCTTTACGATATGCCCGTATTTTTCGCAGCGGGAACCGTAATTTTAGGGGTTGACGTTGTTAACTGGATAACTATCGTCATTTCAGTTACGTGTATTGTTGCTGGTATATTGGGGGCTGTTTACCGGAAAAAGCCTGAAAGAATGAAGATATGTGTAAAATTTGGTTTTGCTGTTATGACGCTTGAACTGATAGTTTATGTGGTTACACTGGCTCTTTTTGAAATGAATTTAATGCGTGTAATGGGGTGGAGTTTGGTTTTCCTGGTTAGCTTACTTGCGCCGGGGATATATACATATGAAGCCTATAAATTCAGAGACCGGAGTTGATTTGATTGAACGATTATCTGCACCCTCATTTAAGCAGCGGCGAGATTGCTGCCATGTCTTCGCTCGGTCTTGCGCATGTGGGGGATGCTGTTTTTGAACTGATGGTACGCACGTGGCTGACCACTCGCGGAACGGTCACCGCGAAACGGTTACATAGCAGAACGGTCGCCTTTGTGTCGGCCAAGGCGCAAGCGCGGTCGGCAGGCAAGGTTCTGCCGTGTCTGGATGAAGAAGAATTCAGCGTTTTCAAGCGCGGCCGAAACGCGCATGTCAATTCCGTTCCGCGTGGATCTACATATGAAGAGTATCATACAGCGACCGGGATTGAGACGTTGTTTGGGTACCTGTATTTAAGCGGACGGACAGACCGTCTCCAAACGCTGTTTGAAATGATTGTGGAGAGGGAGGAATAGTCTATGCCGCTTGACGCAATCTGTCTTTCTGGATTGAAAGACGAACTTTCAGCGCAAATAATTGGGATGAAGATAGATAAAGTCCAACAGCCGGAGCGCGATGTGATTATCCTCGCGCTGAGAGGTGTGTCCGGATCACATAAACTGCTGATATCAGCCGGATCAAACGATGCACGGGTGCATTTGACGGTACATCCGTTTGAAAACCCCAGCGCACCGCCGATGTTCTGTATGCTATTGCGAAAGCATCTGGTCGGCGCGCGGATTCAGAGATTGACACAGCCGCCGGCAGAGCGTGTGTTGGAGATTGAGCTGCAATCCCCGGACGCGATGGGGGTTTTTTCTGAAAAGCGGCTTGTTCTGGAGTTTTTGGGCAGGACATCAAACATCATACTCACTGACAGTGACGGGATAATCATCGACTGCCTGCGTCGTCTCGGCGGGGAAGAAAATAAACGTATGGTGCTGCCGGGGCTGAAATATCGCCAGCCGCCGGTGCAGGAGGGGAAGCTTAATCCGTTTGAAGTGACGCCTGACATATGGCGAGCGGTGTTCCGTTCTGCCGGCGAAAGCACGGCGGATAAATGGTTGCTATCAACGTTTTCCGCGCTGTCGCCGCTGATTTGCCGTGAGCTATCGTTCAGAGCTTACGGCGATGTTGATTTCCGATTAGATTCCGCGCAAGATGGGGGAGAAGCACTTTGCCGCGAGTTTTTTGCGTTGATCGAACAATCCAACACGGGGCAGTTTGAGCCGTGTGTTATCTCTGACGATGATAACATGCCGAAAGATTTTTCGTTCACCCGGATAATGCAGTACGAGGATGCTTTATCCGTTGCGGCTGAACAGGGATTTTCCGCCATGCTGGATGGTTTCTACACGCGCAAAGCGCAGACCGCACGGGTGAAGCAGCGCGCTTCGGCCACGGTAAAAACAATTAAAAATGCCCGTGATAGGCTTGCCAGAAAGCTGGCGATGCAATACGAGGAATTGAAAAAGACAGCAGATCGCGACAGTTTTCGCGAGTGCGGGGATATTATCACCGCCAACTTCCACCTGATGGAAAAAGGCGCGACGATACTCAAAGCACCTGATTTTTACGCTGAGGATGCCGATGCGGTGCGCGAGATTTCGATTGACCCGCTAAAGACGCCGCAGCAGAATGCAGCGAAGTATTACAAGGCGTACACAAAAGCGAAGACCGCGGAAAAATATCTGACAGAGCAAATCGCCGCTGGGGAGCGTGAGCTTGGGTATTTGGAAAGTGTCCTTGAGGAGATATCGCTAGCAGAAGGTGAGCGCGACCTGGACGAGATACGCGGGGAGCTGATTGAGACTGGGTACTTAAAGGCACAGAAACAGGGTAAGCGAAAAACACCGGAATCCAAGCCGATGTTGTTTGAATCCTCCACCGGGGTGCAAATATTAGCCGGCAGAAATAACATGCAAAACGATAAACTCACGCTGAAAACGGCCGCGAAGGTGGATGTCTGGCTGCATACGCAGAAAATCCATGGCTCGCATGTGATAATATCCGGCGCGGAGCCGGATGAAACGACGCTTTATGAAGCGGCGGTGATTGCGGCATACTATTCCTCGGCGCGGCAGGGCGGGAAAGTTCCGGTAGATTACACGCAAGTCCGGTACGTAAAAAAGCCCCCAGGCGGCAGACCGGGGATGGTGATATATACGGATTTCAAGACGATCATTGCGACTCCGGATGAGGAGCTGGTGAGGCGTTTGCGGAGAGGATGAGCCGTTTGAGAATAAAGATAATTGAAGTCGGTGGCATGAAAATCGCTGCCTGCGAGAGTGACGAGGCCATAATCAAGGACGGGCAATCTGCGTTGGAGTTTGCGGTGAATATCGTATATGCGCATGACTGTGTCAATATCGCTGTGAACAAAGCGGCGATTGATGAGGATTTCTTCAAGCTATCCACCGGGGTTGCGGGGGAAGTGGTGCAGAAATTTGTCAACTTCCGCTGTCGGATTGCGATATTTGGGGATTTTTCGGGCTATACGTCAAAACCACTGCTGGATTATATGCATGAGTGCAATAGAGGAAGGCATCTGTATTTCGTGGAAGATGAGGCTAAAGCGATAAAGAAACTGGGGGAGGGCTAAAGTTTTTACTACTTTTCAGGTTCTTTTTACTAATCCTGCAGGCAAATAACACTTGCTAATAAATTTATCTGTGCTATAATGTATCTGGAAAATGTGCAAAATAGGGTTCAATACGTGAAGTGTTCGCCGGATGGGGAGTTGCCGGGGAAACGAAAAGCTGGTCGGTTGTAGCAGGTTTTAAAGCCGTCAGTCTTGCGATATAGAGTCCGCACCCGTTGCCGCAATAGAGCTTTATCTCATATTGTGATGGGTCGAGCACCGGCTTGGTGCGCGTTTTGCTGTCGCTATATGAGGTTTTTGTTTTGAAAGGATAAAACAATGATAGATAAAGAGAAGATAACGGCCGCTGTAAGGTTGCTTCTTGAGGGGATTGGCGAAGACCCGACCCGTGAGGGATTGTTGGACACGCCGGAGAGAGTTGCCCGGATGTACGAGGAGATATTCGGCGGAATGGATGAAGACGCCGGAGAGCACCTGTCAAAGCAGTTTTCAGCGCCGGGGAGTGAGATTGTGATTGAAAAAGACATCTCCTTCCATTCAACGTGTGAGCATCATTTACTTCCGTTTTTTGGGAAAGTACATATTGCGTACATCCCGAACGGAAAAGTCGCGGGACTAAGCAAGCTTCCGCGGACAGTGGAAGTATTCGCCCGCAGGCCGCAGATTCAGGAGCAGATGACGGTGCAGATCGCCGATGCGATTGAGCAACACTTGCAGGCCAAAGGCGTGATGGTGATGATCGAAGCGGAACACACCTGTATGAATATGCGGGGGGTGAAAAAGCCGGGCTGCAAAACAGTCACAACCGCGACCAGAGGCGAATTTAAGGACAACGTCGAACGTCAAAGACTATTTATGGACGAGGTGCGCCAATGGAACGCGTAAATGCGATTCTGCAACACCCGCTGTTTGTTGAGTCGCTGAGACGAGTGAACGAACTGGAAGAAGACAAAAACATTGATAGGGAATTTTGCAGACATGATATGGGTCACCTGCTGGATGTGGCGAGGTTGTCGTATATTTTCAGCCTTGAATCGGGAGAAAATACAGATAAAGATCTGTTTTACGCCGCGGGATTACTGCACGATATAGGCCGCGCCCGGCAATATGAAGACGGCACTCCGCATGAGCAGGAGAGTGCGAGGCTTGCAGAGGAGATTTTGCCGGAGTGTGGGTTCGATGTGCCGGAATCCGCGTTGATTCTGGATGCGATTTTATCGCACAGAACGGCTGGCGGTGAAAAGCCCGGATTCGCGGGATACATATACCGCGCGGACAAACGCTCTCGCAGATGTTTTGAATGCAGGGCAATCGGCGATTGTGATTGGGACATAAAGAATATGCAACTGGAGTATTAAAATATGGTTATAGGCGGAGTTGAATTCGACACGGAAAACCGGTGCTATATAATGGGGATACTGAATGTTACGCCTGACTCGTTCTCCGACGGCGGAGCGTGGGGGACGGTTGACAATGCGTTACGGCATGCAGAGGAGATGATCGCTGCCGGGGCTGATATCATAGACGTTGGCGGGGAATCCACAAGGCCGGGACATGTGGCGATATCTGACCGGGAAGAAATCGACAGGGTTGTGCCTGTGATTGAGGCGATATCGTGCCGGTTTGATATTCCTGTTTCTATTGATACTTACAAAAGCGCCGTGGCTCGTGTGGCGATTCGCGCTGGGGCGGTGCTTGTGAACGATGTCTGGGGATTAAAACGTGACCCAGATATGGCCGGAGTTATTCAACAAAGCGGTGTGGCATGTTGTTTGATGCATAACAGAGATAACATGAATTACGCGGATTTCATGCCGGACATGCTTGCCGATTTGAGAGAATCGATCGACTTGGCACAGAAGGCTGGCATTGCCGCTGATAAAATTATTCTGGATCCCGGTGTGGGGTTTGTGAAGACGTATCAGATGAATCTTGAAGCGATCAATAAGTTGGATATGATCAAG
>Ga0123355_10020658_pt1 | contig 10523 bp, 4 predicted proteins | sample TergutEmb28metaG_3_FD_89872 | JGI IMG/M metagenome (GOLD analysis project Ga0123355, IMG submission 89872) | Embiratermes neotenicus P1 segment gut microbial communities from Petit-Saut dam, French Guiana - Emb289 P1 | ecosystem: Host-associated > Arthropoda: Insects > Digestive system > Gut ... | reverse complement strand
GCTGCCACATCACCACATAATATATAACGATGTAATTTTACCGAGTATTTTAACATAAGTGTAACTTTAGCCAGGTGCATTACAAACTCCCTGATGATAGTCGTAGACCGAAACATGTAGGAGTGATATTAATGCGTATTTTCATTTAAATTTAAAACTTGTCCTTGTTAATAAATAGTGCATTTGTTGGTGTGTGAACTACATACATTCTCGTAAGTTAGTTGCTAAAACAGTCTTGAAAGAGACTATTAAAATTTTAAGTAAGATATAATAGACCTGTAATTCTCCAACAGCAGAAGATACTCACACTTGTGACAAAGAAAGGTAAAGACTTCCTTCACCACAAACTTATCCCTACAGAACGCGTCATAAATTGATCTTTCAGAAGAAATATGTCTCGACTATTGATTACAAACCATAAACAATAAATGATGCTAAACGTAAGCTATTATTTTTCCCTCATTTCCGGCAAAATATTTATTCGCATTCCACGAGAAAGCGTATCAAAATGTTCAGGCACATGTAAGAACATCGTAGGTAAAGTAGGAGAAAGGGCATCAATGAGTACAGAGAAGATGATCTTCGAAGAAAGCACGTGTGGACTATTGACTACAGTGAGCTTCAATTTTAGGAAACAAAAAGTATAAAGACTCGTGAAAAATAGACTTTATGGATATAAAGCCTTTTGTTTTGCTTGCTTGAGGCGAAATTATCTGTATTCTGTGTGGCGTTCATTGGAACGTCCACGCTCGCGTGTTAGTCTTAGTATTGAAGTAGTTGGAAAGAAGCCACAAGGACACGGTGTATGGTAGTTTCATGTCGTGATTTTAATACACGCAGTTTGGAGAAACAACCGTCGTGCCTATAAGGTGTACCGTAAATGAATTTCAATAAAGCAGTCAATACTGTAAATCATCTCAGAAAAAATCCGGAAAGTCTCCAAGAAACTGACCGAAAATTGGGTTCTATTAAACACTTGCGTTTTAAACTGTATTCTCCGTCGAAATATTTATTCAACGCCGTATGTTGACGCTTCATTTTCATGGAATGCAAAGTATTATGTTCTTGTAACCTAAGCGTATTTTCACTTGAAATTTTAATGAAGAGAATTTCATGACGCACTTACGTCAGCGTAGCGACTTAGGCGTGCCGTAGTGACCAGGATAAGCAGTGGATGTCTGAGAGATCGTGGCTCAATTCCCAGCAGTGGCAGCAGAATCAGATATTGCCCCCAGAAAATTTTGGGACACGTGAAATTACAGCAGCAAAAAATTACATGCTGTAGTTAACGGCAGGTATGTTTGATTAACCAATTCGTTCTGAACTTTAGCTCCCAAATACCAATTGTTGTAAATTTCTTAAAAGGTATCTTAAGCATACTGGGAACAAAATCAGTTCTGTTGAGAGTCTTGCGGTAGAAAACGGACTGACACATGCAGTAATTAATGTCCTTTAAAAATTGAAATATATACTGCTGTCAATCACAGCAAAATTTTATTAGCTTCAACATTATATACTACACGTTTCGGTCGTGCTGACCATCCCCAAGCCTGAGGATCACGACTTAAACATGTGGTGTATATTGACGAAACTAATAAAACGTTGTTGTGGTTGATGACAGCATATATGTCACGGTTTTAATATTATATATCTCAAGGGGATGGATTCCACCAAAAAAAAGAATAATAATGTCCTTTCGTTTGCAGGGCGTGAGTGTGCATTCCATGTACATGGAAATCTCGAACACAAATCACATTCTGCAGATTTAGCATCAAACAGCGTGAAGATATGGACCAGTGGTATTAAACGTAATGCTGCAAATTTCGTTTAGCCACAATTGTAAAAGTATGGTAGAGCATCATGAATTATAACAACTGGGAAGGCAGAACTTGCGGGTTCTCTCCACTATCACGAAATTATTATCAAGGTTATGAAGAAAACCAAGAGTCGTCTCTGAGTTAACCTGGCTCTTAACTTAGTAATATTTCTTTCTATTATTATGCACACGCGTTTCCGTATATAATATGGAAAAATGTAAGGAAAAGGGGAGAAAAATATGAGCTTAGAACTCCGGGCAACTGTAATACTGTGAACAAAATCAGCTGTAGAGTAAAGTGTGCTCATACTTTTATAGTAAGTCGGAATCATAGGATGCTAACAACATTTTCACTGTCAGTTTAAGCCTGCTATATGTAGAAAGTTCACATGTTATTCGCAAAGACCATTACAGTACAGTCCTCTCAGTTAAAATTGACCTGAGAAAAGCGTACACGAGACCGTTCCTATTTGTTTAATACAATTTACTACGTCCAACTAACTCTGAGAATGTTTTCACGGCGTACAAACAGTCTTGAGTCAAACCAATGCCATTAATTTTATGTATTAGCGGCCAGTTTAGTGGGTGCCACTCTCATATTAATTTTATGTTTATGGTTCCGTGCATTGTTGATCTAAATTAATAATTGTCCAACGAGATGCAACACAAAGCAATCTATTTATTACTCTACAAGTTCACTCTGCATGCTTTGGGTGTCAACCACTCCCACCATCAGGAATACACTTAACTGTAACTACAGCCTCCGGTACTTGGCCAAGATAGCTTGACCACGTTGGAACGAGGGAGCTGCACAAAATATATGACCAGTACCGGAGGCTGTAGTGACAGTTTTGTGTGCTCCTGATGATGGGTGTGGTTGACACCCGAAACATGTACAGTGAACTGGCAGAATAATAAATAGACTGCTTTGTGTTGCATCTCGTCGGACAGTTATTAGTACACCCTCATATTAATTTATTCTCTCAACTCATACCCTGGTTTGTAAATTCTCACAGTGGCTGTATAGGCTGTTAACAAACCCATGCTTTCATTTTGATGTTAGTTGTTGTCTGCATGACATTACATGTGTGTGTCCGAGTACTCTATTCAAAGTTATTACGTCTTAGCAACACAGCCAATTTTATTTTTCCAAGTGACCCTCTACCCTCATTTTTATATTTTGTCAATATTCCTCTTAGATGCTTTTAACGTTACCGTGCTATAAATAGTGAGTCCGTCTAGTTTTCTTGATTAAAGTCTTTTTGTATTTCTCACTTCTCATGTAAAATGCGTGTCCCAGGAATTTTTTCCTCTTAGATTTTAAAGCCAAAATAATATTTACTACGTGATTTTAATTTTGAAGCCCTTCATTATGGAAGTATCTAAACTTTCTTGCTCTTTCTCCAGCACAGTTTCCAATGTTTTCCTCAATACCTTGTCGTAGAACATCCTAAGTCTGCAGGTTTTGCAACTTCAGCGGCAGGCATTTATCGAAAGTTTACACCGAGTATATTTATAGATTACCAACAGCGTTTTCGAGGAAAGTTGACGCTGAAGATGGACGAAGAACATTCCTCCGAAATGCCGAAGTCAGTCTCCAAACCTACATGGGCACACAAGCCAGCAGAGTATTATGTGATGCACAGTCTACGTGTTCTTAACGTGGATCACAATCACAACAAAGTAACACGTAGAATTTTATTTGCAGATTGTTGTCTTCTGCCTTGTGACACCGTGTAGTTTCGTAGATGTTTACCGATATGTCAAAAGAACCAGTTCCCTCCACTGAAGGCAACAGGATCTTCTGAAAAGCGGCGAAATTTCAGTAGGTTAGAGAGTGCCACGTCTCTGAAAGCAGGAAACTTTGTTGTCACCGAGGTGAGACACTAAAATATGAAGCGTGAGGTTTGTGTACTTTACTCTAGACCCATATTGAAGATACAAAATGATAAGATAAACACATTGCACTGCGTATCCGCAAGCATTCCGCGCCTTCAATTTTCTCCTCTAGAAGTAAATTATATATATTATGGAATAAGGTCAGAATAACTAACAGGTTACAACATGGTTTAAGCTGTATTACGTATACGAAAGTATGGTTTTAATAAAGGAATTTTGTCTCATTTAAAATGCAATGTGAGTTAAAATTTATTATTTTAACGCGTCAGAATATTCTTGCGGTTATGCGGAAATACAGAAGGAGCGCGAAAATTTAACGATTTTCTGCAGACTGCTGTATGAAGTACATCACACGATGAATCAACTGGCAATAGCAATAAAAACACATCAGTCATACAAGATTCAATTTAATAAATTTTATTCGACATTGCTACACGTTTCGATTACTAAGGAATTGCCATCAAGGAGTTCATACAAACGTTCAAAACACATAATTTTTTCATGTTTTTGTTACATTTTAGTGAGACAGCTACAGTGTCCTTTAAAACATTACGAACTTTCCGGTAGTCTGTAGCAAGTGTAATATAGTTTTGCTCGTTCAAGGTTTTCCTCATATTGTTGTATATAAATATTGAATATTTATTAGTAAAACAATATCCTTAATTGCTATGAATAATGCAGTTCCTGCACGCGAATGCACCAAGGCGAAATGTTAAGTAGATGTTATTTGAAGAATAAGAGACCAACTTGATGTCACTAGTTATTAAATTTTATTTCACTTCATCTGTGCTCAACATGTTGCGGACATTAATACATCCATCATCAGGAGCCTGCGACTTTTCTATTGTATCACCACATTGGTCTGTGTTCTTGTTTCGATGTGTGTTGGAGTTTCGGTGTGGCTGGGCTGGGGTGGTATACGTGTAGCAGTCTTCAGCCTACCACACGGATACCACCCGAACCCAACAAGGCCCCTGATTATGGATGTATCAATGTCCGAAACATGTTGAGCACAGAAGAAGTGAAATAAAACTTAATAACTAGTGACATCAAGTTGGACTCTTATTCTTCAACTATCACAAAGATGCACGGTCCAATATACATAACATTTGCAGATGTTATTTCTTGGACGTCCTTGTCAGACATGTTTCTCGTCAGTAATACATACATAAATAATAAATTTTTCATTATCCAAACACAACAATAGGCAAGAAACCTAAAACGAGAAAAATGTATATTGCACATTTTGACAACTAACGGAAAGTTTATAAGGCTTTGAAGGAAATTAGTGAGACCTCACTTAAGTGTAAGGAGAGAAACTGAAGAACTGATGTGTTGTAAATATTTTGCTTGAATTTCCTGGTGATGCTTCTTTGGGAATCGAAACATGCGGCAATATAGAGTGCCTTTTATTAAATTGTGTTGCGTTGATTCTGTGTTGTTATTTCTATTTACGTGAAAACTGTAACACAACTTGATGATTCAGAATAAGGTCACCTACCGATATTTGTCAAGTCCTTACCTTAAAATAGGCCAATTAACATCTCTGTCTCCTTGATTTACACGTGACCAAAATTAAACGTCCGCATGAACTTAATTTTTCGAAACATTTCAACTTTATTTACAGGTTTTTCTTTGAGAATTTTAAGGAAGAACTATTACAAATACCTGGAAAGCTCATTACATATGCATATAAAATATGTCCTTCATTCTCCAGTTCATTTACGCTCTCTGAAAAAGTAGAAGTGATCATAACAGTAAGAATTTTCACAGCAGAATCCATACTGACGGCTTCTTGATTTCCAAATTTAGAACTCAGGATGATCCAATCTGCAGTAATTATATGGACAAGGGAACAATAAATTGCAGTAAGAGTAATCTCTAATTGTCGACACGCCTCTAAACTGTAGTATGCCGGAAGTTACATTTTGCATTTAGAGTTCATTTACTCGCAGTTTTATCTTGCTGTGACAGTAGCAATTAAATTTAATTTCACAATACTAAGTTCAGATTGTTATTGATCCACGCGTTCCAACTTCTACAGGTTCCTGCAGTATACAAAAGCACTAAGCTTAAAAGCATGTTAATGCAGAAGAAGGACAGACCCTTTAATTCCATGAAACTAAGTAATAAAATCTCTACAAGAAGAAAGTCGCAGAGAAAAATGAGAAGAGAAAACGTGGCGGAGAAAGGGTACTGTTTCGTGACGTCACACGCAAAATAATCCTTTATTGTCAAAGACGTGTCAACGTGAATTAGATCAACTCACTTTCTGTAAAGTTAAAGCCGATATCAGTGAAGTGCAAATATATGTAGAGTCACATGAAGTTTCTCCACGAATGACATTGTATATATCACGGCTAACGTAAGAAGAAGGGAAAGTTTCACGGACCCTCAAAACTTCAACTAATATGAAAGTAAAGGAAAACAGGCTATATTAATTACGAGCTGTGTTCTGTCTCGAACAGTCACGTGACGTAATCTGACATTAAAAGTAGTAACTGTCCACTGAAAATGTATCTGAGAAGTTTTGCCTGTCCCAACATTGTCTCTCAATAGAAAACTCGCTAGTGTTATTACAGATTGTGTTGGACATATCAAAGGCTAGTTTTGCTCAACAGCTTCTACAAAGTTAATAATTACCTACCAAATTACTTAGTTTATTTTTTTAATCTTGTGTTTATTGGAACGTGCATCATCTTGATAGCTGAATAAAGAAAGACCAACTTGATGTCACTGGCTTTATTATTTTATTATTTAATGCTCAACACGTTTCGGATGTTAATACATCCATCCTCAGGGGCTTGTGACTTATTTGTTGAGCTATTTCATTGCTTGTGTTGCTCTGGTTCCATGTGTGTTGGTGTTACGTTGTGGTTTGGCTGAGGTGGTGTGGTATCCGTATGCGGGCTGAACAACGTAACACCAACACACATGGAACCAGAGCAACACAAGCCATGAAATAACTCAACAAATAAGTCGCAAGCCCCTGAGGATGGATGTATTAACATCCGAAACGTGTTGAGCATTAAATAATGAAATAATAAAGCAAGTGACATCAAGTTGGTCTCTCTTTATTCAACTACTTAATTTACTCTACTACTAATATTTTCCTTTTCACTGACTGTTCTCTTTACACTCTGCTTATTTACCGACTTTTCTCTTTACACTCTTCTTCTTATTCACATATACACCTTTTAACGTCTCTGTCCATTTCCAAGACCACATAGAGCAGATCTTCTCCTTTCCTAATTGCAGTATTTAACACACTACTTTACCTTGACATCAATACTATTGTCTTCTTAATAATTTCCTCTTCCCTTTCCACGAAATCTTCTCATTCTGTACCATTTCCTTTTGCATTTCAGCTTCTCGACTTCGTCTCTCCTGCTTCTAATACCCTTCAACATTCGCTTCATTTCCCCATCGGCTTTCTCCGCTCACTACCCACCCTTCAGTACTATCAGAAGTCTAAAGAAGAAAAAGGAAGAGAATAAACGATGGCATAATAAGAATAAGATTTTTACGCCATACACACGCCTTATTCTTATTACATCCTTTCTTTGCTTTTATCCTCTTCATTCTTATTAGTACTGCATATCACTGAATAAATGAAGCTATAACGAGAGACAAGTTTTAAAGGAATGCCACTGAACACTCCATACCAATCGACGCAATGGATTTCAGTGACGCTTCCTCCTATATTGTGTCTAATAATATAATATATGGCGGGTTGTTCAGACAGCGCGACCGTAAAGAAAACTTACGCGTTACCGATCAGCCTTATATAATGGAAGAATAGTCCGATATTTCCGGCAAGTCTTAACCTTTGGATCCCACTGGTTGTTATATGTAACGCCAGTTCTGACACTAGAACTCTGCATCTCGCACGTACTGTGTATTTTGTATTCCGTATGGATCTTACAATAAACAGCCATTGTAACCCTAGAGGCTTTCGCGGATTTGCTGTGATAATGGAAGCACATTTTGGTCGCATTGAGGTGTGACTAGAATCTTTATGAATAAAGTAGATTAATTTGTGTATTTCAAGGCTGTGGTGGTTAGTTGAGGGCCTATCACTACGGGCAGCTGCTTACGTTCCCCTTATATTCCATGTGGGTACTTCGGGTTTCCCTTTTTACTATTATTCCAACAATGTTCAATACTTATTTTCAACTCCAAACTACTCTTAAAGGAAGGACAAACAGGCGAAGCCAGAGAACCTCCTAAAAAAAGCGATACACTGTCGGAAATTGAGGAATATCAAAGAAAAAATGTACTTTCAGGGCGTTTACTTTCAGCACATTAGTTTTTAAAGTGTTAAAAATTATTTTTGGAAAATTTGTCTACCCCTACGCTGAATGGAATTTTATTTATCGAGAACCTGCAATAGCAAATTAATTATAATTTCTAATAAAAGTGGAGTGGGACAGTGGTTTATCTTCGTTCTGCTTACGCAAGCTATTTAGTTAATTCTTAAGTAAGATAAGAGTAGACCTACTGCATTTATTGTAAGACGGAGATTAAATACCTCTATTTAAACCAGACGACTGTACAAATTTTACGCATTACCTTAACAATTTTAAACCGTCACTAATAGATTTCAGTGGCCATGGAAACTGTCTCTGGCTGTAAACCTCCTAAAATTTTCTGTCTTCACAAAGACGAGTAAACAATCTTTGCAGTGACAGCTGCAATCGCCAGCATGATACAAGCATTCGTACTTAAATCCTTTCCTGTCTGTTGCCACGCTTTTCTCCCTCTGCACATCAGGAGATCAATGAAAAATGTGTGATCAGCTGGCAGTGACATGTTGATAACTTTCCTAAACGTGGGCAGAAACTTAAGGATTTGGAAATTCTCACCGCATTGAAGTGGCTATCTTGTGCCTTCCGCTTCGGGAAAAGTTTCCAACTCAAGAATTAGCACTCTTAAATAAGTTTCGAAAAAGGCTTCTCTACACGATTGGCCTGCGTGTAGCATGCAGTTTTATAAAATGTAAAATGTCTGTATCATATTTTAATTGCTTACAGGGAAATCAGCGGTTTTATATACGCTGTAACACTGATAGTGCTTTTATCGCCGGACTGCTTATCGTAAAGCGGAAGACATCGTCAATGCATACGAATGACTTTGTCGGCAGCTCTGCGATGTTTAGTCAAAAACAAAAATATTCTCTGTATATTTCACACTATTGAGTGAAGTTCCTGATTGCTTAATATAGACTTATTAATTGCCATAATTTCCTGACTGTGAAGTATTGTCCACAAGACCATAAAGTCAACACACACATTTGTTCTGTCGTGAGTACACATATTGTAGTCCATATATTAAACAGTAAATTCAGTCTTATTTTGCTAATAATCTGTTTTCATTCATTAATGAAAATAAATATCTGCTTATGTATATATATATATATATACAGACATGTTTACACATACACATATAGCTAAGTATATAATTATATATATATATACACATATTATGTATTTTGAGTTTGAGATTTGAACATTTATAAATTTACTATTTCTGGAGGGCAAAATAATTCAGATCATGACCTTTAACACTTCAAAGACTAATGGTAACTACGTGCACAACGCGCTGCAACATCAAATATCTTAATTTTTCATGCAGTAAATGTATGTGCTCCGTATAATTGTCACAAGCCACACGGAATATTTTTTCCACGCAATACTGCAGGACTGGTGTTCCTAATGGAAGAGGACTCTGTTGTCTGTGCGGTACGAAATATATATTTCATTGTAATTACATATACGACAGTTTTCGGTGGTCCGCGACTCACATTGCCGTCGTCCAGGTTCGAGCCAGGGCAAATAATGTGGGGCTTGTGCTGCACAAAATGTTACTGGGATAGGTTTTTTGCGGAGTAGTTTGGTCTTCTATCTCAATATAATCCAGCAGTGTTCCATTCTCATCTTATTCTTCAAAACCCTGTTCCCAAGAAGAAAACCACTTTGAAAATGAGAGTTTTCAGAACAGAAGCAGGTTTGTTTTAGAAACTGAGTACATCAAGAAGGAAAATTATTTTTATTGCCAGTATTCGAAGAATAATTATATATACATAACTCTTTCCCTGTCCGAATATTAATAGTTAATACTAAACACGTGTGACAATTTTGTATATAGAATCAGCAAATTGATAATGCGAAAATATCGGCTTTAAGAAGCGGCTGTTATCGATCTGCATGCTTCCCGTATAAAATTTTACCTGACATTCCTTAGTAACTTCTGGCCTGATGGTGATTCTATGCACGATTCGAAACATGTAGCACAATACAATAAATGTACGAGAGGTGTTGTGACTGACGGTTGGTTTTCTTAAACTTGTAAAGGAAGAGGTCCATAAGATTCCTTATAAAATAATCAACGCTTTTCCCAAGACCTCAACGTAACTAAAGTGAATGTGACATGCAACAGTGCGTATGGCTACCTTCGGTTACAAGTTCAGATACGCTGAACGCTTCAGACGATACAGTGATGCGTGCATTCTTGAACTGCAGTACGCGCTCTAGAAATAAAATTGCGTTATATGGATTGGCTGAGTTATTAAACTTATAGCTGAATACGTGTGCCTTATACCCTGAGTATACCAAATTATCACGTGAATTAAATATATTCTATTGCGGAAGAAATTAAGAACAGATTGAGGTCGGGGAATGCTTGTTATCATTCGGTGCAGAATCTTTTGTCTTCCAGGTTGCTATCCAAAAATTTAAAGATCAAGATATATAGAACTATAATTTTGCCTATTGTTTTGTATGGGTGTGAAACTTGGTCGTTGACATTG
>Ga0123355_10020656_pt1 | contig 10524 bp, 8 predicted proteins | sample TergutEmb28metaG_3_FD_89872 | JGI IMG/M metagenome (GOLD analysis project Ga0123355, IMG submission 89872) | Embiratermes neotenicus P1 segment gut microbial communities from Petit-Saut dam, French Guiana - Emb289 P1 | ecosystem: Host-associated > Arthropoda: Insects > Digestive system > Gut ... | reverse complement strand
GCGGAAGACATCGATCTTGAGGTCATTCTCGATGATCTGCACGTCCACCGGGTCGGCTTCGGGCGTGACCAGCACGCCCGCCGCAGAGGTGTGGATGCGGCCCTGGGACTCGGTGACGGGCACCCGCTGGACGCGATGCACGCCGCCCTCGAACTTGAGCCGGGACCACGCGCCCGTGCCGCTCTTGCCGGCCTTGACCGCCATGGTCGCGTCCTTGACGCCGCCGAGGCCGGTAACCGTGGAGTCGATGATCTCCGTCTTCCAGCCGTGCCGCTCGGCATAACGCTGGTACATCCGGAGCAGGTCTCCGGCGAACAGCGCGGACTCGTCGCCGCCCTCGCCCGCCTTGACCTCCATGATGGTGTCGCGGTCGTCGTTCGGGTCCTTGGGCACGAGCAGCATGCGGAGCCGGTCCGCCAGCTCTTCTCGCTGCTTCGCCAGGTCATCGGCTTCGGCGGCGAACGCCGCGTCCTCCGCCGCCAGCTCGCGCGCGGCCTGCTCGTCCTCGCCTGCCTGCTGCCACTCGCGGAAGGTGTTGACGATCGGGGTCAGCTCCGCGTAGCGCCTGGCGAGCGTCCTGGCCTGATCCGCGTCGGCGTGCACGCTGGGATCGGCAAGAGCACGCTCAAGCTCGGCATGCTCGCTCGCCAGCTCACCAAGCCGCTCGAACACGGTCAAAACCTCCCGACTGACATTGCTCCCAAGGACTTAGCCCTATACGGGCGAAACGCCCGTGTGCCACCATAACGGCACACGGGCGCTTCAAGTCGCGCTACTTCTTGTTCGACTTCCCTGCAGTGCCCTGGACCTTGCCCTTGCCGAACCGCGCCTCGAACCGGGCGACACGGCCACCGGTGTCGAGGATCTTCTGCTTGCCCGTGTAGAACGGGTGGCAGTTCGAGCACACGTCGGTGTGGATCACGCCGTTGGGCGCGGTGGACCGGGTGACGAACGTGTGACCGCAACCACAGGTCACGGTGGTGACCTGGTAGGCCGGGTGAATGTCTGGCTTCATTGCGTTTGGCTCCTTGCCTCATGCGGTCGCCGGGTCGTCTGCTCACCAGGGCGAGCGGACGTGAACCGGTACCGCGTACTAGCGGCTTTCTAGTCTGCCACACCCCATAACCGGCTGTGACAGGCCAAGATTCCCTGCGGGCTCCGGCACGGACCCCGCAGGGGACGTCAGCGGTCCGTGCCCAGGGTCGTCTTCTGGACCTGGAGCAGGAACTCTGCGTTGCTGCGGGTCTTGCGCATCTGCTCCATGAGCAGCTCGAGCGCCTGCTGCGGCTCAAGGGCGTGCAGCACGCGGCGGAGCTGCCAGATGATCTTGAGCTCTTCCGGCGCCAGCAGGATCTCCTCCTTACGGGTGGAAGACGCGTCCACGTCCACCGCGGGGAAGAGCCGCTTGTCCGCGAGCTCACGGCGCAGCCGCAGCTCCATGTTGCCGGTGCCCTTGAACTCCTCGAAGATGACTTCGTCCATCCGGGAGCCGGTCTCGATCAGCGCGGTCGCCAGGATCGTGAGCGAGCCGCCGTTCTCGATGTTGCGCGCCGCGCCGAAGAACCGCTTCGGCGGGTAGAGCGCGGTCGAGTCGACACCGCCGGACAGGATCCGGCCGCTGGCCGGCGCTGCCTGGTTGTAGGCACGTCCGAGCCTGGTGATCGAGTCGAGCAGCACAACCACGTCGTGGCCCATCTCGACGAGCCGCTTGGCGCGCTCGATGGCCAGCTCGGCGACCGTGGTGTGGTCGTCGGCCGGGTGGTCGAAGGTCGAGTGGATCACCTCGCCCTTCACCGTGCGCTGCATGTCGGTGACCTCTTCAGGCCGCTCGTCCACGAGGACGACCATGAGGTGGCATTCCGGGTTGTTCTTGGTGATCGCGTTGGCGATGGCCTGCAGGATCATCGTCTTGCCCGCCTTGGGCGGGGAGACGATGAGGCCGCGCTGTCCCTTGCCGATCGGGCTGATCAGGTCGATGATCCGGGTGGCCAGGTTGTTCGGGTCCGTCTCAAGGCGCAGCCGCTGCTGCGGGTAGAGCGGAACGAGCTTGGAGAACTCGGGGCGGTGCACCGACTGCTCCGGGTCGAGGCCGTTCACCTTGTCCAGGCGGACGAGCGCGTTGAACTTCTCCCGGCGCTCGCCATCGCGCGGCTGGCGCACCGCGCCCTCGATGACGTCGCCCTTGCGCAGCCCGTGCTTGCGGACCTGGGAAAGCGAGACGTAGACGTCGTTCGGCCCTGGCAGGTAGCCGGTGGTCCGCACGAACGCGTAGTTCTCGAGCACGTCCAGGATGCCCGCGATCGGGATCAGCACGTCGTCGTCGGCGATCACGGTCTCCGGCTCGCCGCCCTGCCGGTCGCCGCGGCGACGGTTGCGGTTACGGAACCGGTCCCGGCCGCGCCGCCGGCCCTGACCGTCCTCGTCGTCGTCGGCTCGGTTGCCGCCGCCCTGGCCGCCGTTCTGCCCGCTCTGGCCAGCGCCCTGAGCGTTCTGCCCGCCGCGCCCGCCTCCCGCGGCCTGGTCGCGGCCATCCCGGCGCTGGTCGCGCCCGTTGCCGCCGCCCTGCTCGTCGCGGCGCCCGTTGCGGCGCCGGTCCCTGCGGCCGTCCTGGCCCGCAGTGTGATCCTGCCCCTCGGCTCCAGCCTCGGCAACCGACTCCACGGAGGGTGCCGCCTGGCTGGCGGCCGCGGTGACGGTGACATCGGCCGTGCCCACGCCGGACTGGCCGGCGCTGACCGGTGCGTCGCCGATGCCGCTGCCCGCTGCGGGGGCGGCTTCGCCGATGCCTGACCGGACGGATGTGTCTGCTTCCATAGCATCCTGATTCAGGGGGCGAGTAGCGTCGGCTCCCGCGGACGCAGCTCGCGTGGCTTCCTTGGGGGTCTCAGCGGGCCGTGCCCCTGAGCTGGCATCTGCGAGGGCCCCGGAGGTCCGTCCCGCCGTGCTGGCGGAGCGGGGGGTTCCGGCCCTGCTCGGCGCGGCCTGGCCGCCGGTCCGCTCGTTGATGGCGGCGACGAGATCACCCTTCCGCATCCGCCCCGTTCCGGAGATACCGAGCTCCTGGGCGATCCGCTGCAGATCGGCGACGAGCAGCTTGGTGAGGTCGGCGCCGCTCCGCCCCGGAGACCGAGGCGCGGCACCGGCGGGATCGGCGGCCGGGTGACCGATGGGGGAGTCCTCAGAAGCGGGGGCCGCTCCGCTGAGGAATTCGGTGGTGTCGCTCACTAATGGTCCTTCCATTATGATCCTCGGCCGCCTGGGTGTCTTCCCGACCCGGGTTTCAAGGCGCCAGAGCCGATCCGTGCCGCTCGCGAGACTCTCATTCGCGGATGATGACGCTCGCGCCGCGGTGCTCGGCAACTACTCCAGATCGTCGCGGTACGTCCGTGTCCGCGGTTCGTTTCCAGAACCGCTGACGTGAAGATATGCACTGGGGTAGCGCTCAGGGGAACGTGCTGCTCTCCTGGGGTGACACCAAGAACCCGATCCCTGGGCAGGTATACGTTACCCCCCAGGCGATGCGAAGATGACCAGCACCTGCCCCGCATCGGGGCGATCGATGCTGCAACCAGCCTAACACCGACAGGGCCCACGGCATTCCTTCGCAGCCATCCATGTCGCAGAAAAAAAGGGGTTGACCGGCCAGATGAGGATGGTCCAGGCTCACCGGGCAGTAGGGAGGCCCGGCGTCGCACTGGCGCCACGTCGCTCGACGTCTAGCGGGTTTATGCGCCAGTGCATACCCGTTTCCCGCGCGATTGAACCAAGTGCTTCCAACTCGTCCTCCCGTACTTCCCCGATGCGGAAAGCGAGCGCTGTCGGGCCCGCGCCGGAGACAACCGCCGGCACGCCTGCCGCCCGCAGCCTGCGGACAAGGTCTTGCGTTGCCGGCATCGCGGGCGCCCGGTAGTCCTGGTGCAGGCGGTCCTCGGTGGCGTCGAGCAGCGCGTCCGGCCGGGAGGTCAGTGCGGCGACGAGAAGCGCGGCCCGGCCCGCGTTGCCCGCGGCGTCGGCGTGCGGCACGATCGCCGGCAGCAGTCCGCGCGCCACCTTGGTGGATACCGGGGACGGCGGGATGAAGGCGACCGGCCTGACCTGCGGCAGGGTTTCGAGGCGCACAGCTCGCGCGCCCGCGTCCGTCATCCACGCGATGGTGAGCCCGCCGTGCAGGCATGGCGCGACGTTGTCCGGGTGCCCTTCCAGCGCGTTGGCGAGCGGCAGCGCGTCGTCGGCATCCAGGCTCGCGCCTGCGAGCGCCCGCGCTGCGAGCACCCCGGCCACGATCGCCGCCGCCGAGGACCCCAGGCCGCGTCCGTGCGGTATCCGGTTCACGCAGCGCAGCGCGAGCCCGGCCGGCTGGACGGCGCCCAGGTCGTCGAATGCGGCGCGCAGCGCCCGCACGATCAGATGCTTCTCCCCCGCGTCCGCGACGTCCTCCGCGCCTTCGCCGGACACCTCGATGTCCAGCCCCGATGCGGTGACGCGGACCTCGATCTCGTCATGCAGGCTCAGCGCCAGCCCGAGCGCGTCGAACCCGGGACCGAGGTTGGCGCTTGTCGCCGGCACCCGCACAAGTACCTGCCCGCTGGGCCGCCCCATCTAGGCGAGACCGAGGGCGGCGGCGGCCGCGGCCGCGTCGACCGGGACCGTCGTCGGGGCGGGGGCGCCGGACAGAGCCCAGTCGGGGTCCTTGAGCCCGTTGCCGGTTATCGTGCAGACCACCCGCGAGCCGGCCGGGATCTTGCCCGCCGCGGCCGTCGCCAGCAGTCCGGCCACACTCGCCGAGGAGCCCAGCTCACCGAATACCGCCTCGTCGCGGGCGAGGGTCCGGTAGGCGGCGAGGATCTCCCGGTCGGTGACCTTGTCGATGAGCCCGCCTGACTCGTCCCGCGCGGCCTCGGCGAGATGCCAGGAGGCGGGGTTGCCGATCCTGATGGCCGTCGCGATCGTCTGCGGATGCGCCACCGGCACGCCGTCCACGATGGGCGCCGCACCGGAGGCCTGGAAGCCGAACATCCGCGGCTTCCTGCCTGCAAGCCCTAGATCCGCGTACTCCTTGTAGCCCATCCAGTAGGCGGTGATGTTGCCGGCGTTGCCGACCGGCAGGCAGTGGATGTCGGGCGCGTCACCGAGCGCGTCGACGATCTCGAACGCGGCCGTCTTCTGCCCCTGCAGCCGGTCCGGGTTCACCGAGTTGACCAGCGCGACCGGGTAGTCGACGGAGAGCTTGCGGGCCAGTTCGAGACAGTCGTCAAACGATCCGTCCACCTGGAGCAGCTTCGCGCCGTGCACCAGCGCCTGGGCCAGCTTGCCGATCGCGATCTTCCCCTTGGGCACGAGCACGGCGCAGGTCAGTCCGGCGCGTGCCGCGTAGGCGGCCGCGGACGCGGACGTGTTTCCTGTCGAGGCGCAGATAACGGCCTTCGCCCCCGACGCGGCGGCGACGGTGATGGCGGTCGTCATGCCCCGGTCCTTGAACGACCCGGTCGGGTTGAGTCCCTCAACCTTCAAGTACACGTCGCACCCGGTGCGGGCGGACAGCACCGGGGCTTGCAGCAGCGGCGTGCCGCCCTCCTGGAGGGTGACCGGCGTCATCCCGGCGGTCACCGGAAGCCGGTCGCGGTATTCGGTGATGATGCCCCGCCACTGCGCACGTGCGCCGGTGGCTAGCTGCGAACCGTTCATGCTGTGTTGTCTCCCGCTCGCGCTGTGTCTGTAACTCGCGCCGGGGCCCGCTCGCTCATGCCTGGTCTTCCTCCCCTTCGACGCGCATCACGCTGGCCACCGCGCGGACGACCGGAAGTGCCTGGAGCTCGAAGACCGTGGCGGCGAGGTCGGCATCCCGCGCCTCGTGCGTGACGATGATCAGCAGCGCCTCGTCGCCACGGCTCGTCTGCCGTACCGCCTGAATGGACACTCCATGCCGCGCGAACGCCTCGGCGACCGGCGCGAGCACGCCCGGCCTGTCGTCGACGTCCAGGGACACGTGGTACCTGGTCAGCGTATCGCCCATCGGCAGCACGGGCAGGTCGGCGTAGGTAGACAGTTCCGGGCCGCGGGTGCCGGCCAGCCGGTTGCGGGCGACGGCGACGATATCGCCGAGCACCGCCGACGCCGTCGGCGTGCCGCCCGCGCCCGCCCCGTAGAACATCAGCCGCCCGGCCGATTGTGCCTCCACGAACACGGCGTTGTAGGCGCCGCCCACGGCGGCGAGCGGGTGACTGCGCGGGATCATCGCCGGATGCACCCGGACCGCCACCCCGTTACCTGACCGCTCGCAGATAGCCAGCAGCTTGACGATCCGGCCGAGCGACCTGGCGGATGCGATGTCCGCGGCGCTGACCTCGGTGATCCCTTCCCGGTAGACGTCCGCGGCGGTCACCCGGGTGTGAAAGGCGAGCCCCGCGAGGATAGCGGCCTTGGCCGCGGCGTCGAAGGCCTCCACGTCGGCGGTCGGGTCCGGCTCGGCGTAGCCGAGCGCCTGCGCCTCCTCGAGCGACTCACTGAAGTCGGCGCCCGAACTGTCCATCCGGTCAAGGATGAAGTTCGTAGTCCCGTTGACGATGCCGAGCACCCGGTGCACGGTGTCCCCCGCCAGCGACTCGCGCAGCGGGCGGAGGATCGGGATCGCGCCGGCCACCGCGGCTTCGTAGTACAGGTCGGCGCCGAACTCGCGGGACGCGGCGTGGATCTCCTCGCCGTGCTCGGCGAGCAGCGCCTTGTTCGCGGTGACCACGGACTTCCCGTTCTTCATCGCGGCGAGCAGGACCGAGCGGGCGGGCTCGATCCCGCCCACCACCTCCACCACGAGATCGACATCGGGCCGCGTGGCAAGTTCCATCGGGTCGGTGGTGAGCAGGCCCGGGTCGATGCCCGGCCGCGGGTGGGAGAGCCGCCGCACCGCGATGCCGGCCAGCTCAAGCCGCGCACCCGAGCGGACCGCCAGCTCATCGGCCTCTTCGCCAAGCAGCCGCGCCACCTGGGAGCCAACGTTGCCGCACCCGAGCAGGGCGATTTTCAGGGTCTTGTCCGCGCTCATCCGACATCCAATCGCAGCAGGTCGTCCAGGGTCTCGCGGCGGACGATCTCGCGGGCGGCGCCGTCGAGAACCGCCACCACGCCGGGCCGCGGCAGGTGGTTGTAGTTGGACGCGAGCGACCGGCAGTACGCGCCGGTCGCCGCAACGGCGATCAGGTCGCCGGGCGCGAGGTCGGATGGCAGGTAGCAGTCCCGCACCACGATGTCGCCGCTCTCGCAGTGCCTGCCGACCACCCGGGACAGCATCGGCGGAGCAGCCGACGATCGCGAGGCGAGGACGCAGGTGTACGACGCGTCGTACAGCGCGGTGCGGATGTTGTCGCTCATCCCGCCGTCCACGCTCACGTAGGTCCTGATCCCGTCGACGTCCTTGATCGTGCCGACCTCGTACAGCGTGACGGTCGACGGCCCGATGATGCCGCGCCCTGGCTCGATCGTCAGCCGCGGCTCCGGAAGGCCGAAGGCCGCGCACTGGCCGGCGACGATCGCGCGCAGTCCAGCCGCCAGCGTCTTCACCTCGGGCGCGTCGTCCTCGGTCGTGTACGCGATGCCGAACCCGCCACCCAGGTCTAGCTCCTCCACGGCGACGTCGTGTTCGGCGTGGATCCGCGCCGCCAGTTCGAGCACCCGCCGTGCGGCCACCTCGAACCCCGCGGTATCGAAAATCTGCGAGCCGATATGCGAGTGCAGCCCGGCGAACTTGAGCACCGGCAGCGCAAGCACCCGGCGGACCGCCTCGTCGGCGTCGCCGGACGCGAGCGAGAAGCCGAACTTCTGGTCGTCGTGCGCGGTCGCCATGAACTCGTGGGTGTGCGCCTCGACGCCGGTCGTCACCCGGACGAGCACCCGCGGCCGCACTCCGGCCAGCTCCGCGTAATAGGCCAGCCGTGCTATCTCCTCGAAGGAGTCGACGGCGATGTGCCCTACCCCGGCGGCCACCGCGCGCTCAAGCTCAGCGGGCAACTTGTTGTTGCCGTGCAGCGTGATCATGGCGGGGTCCACCCCAGCCGAGAGCGCCACCGCGAGCTCGCCGCCGGTGCAGACGTCGACCCCCAGGCCTTCCTCGGTGACCCAGCGGAGTACCGCCCGCGAGCAGAATGCCTTGGACGCGTAGAAAACCTGAGAGCTCTCGCCGAACGCCTCGACGTACTCCCTGGCCCGGCTGCGCACGTCGGCCTCGTCCATGATCAGGGCCGGCGTGCCGAACTCCGCGGCGAGGTCGCGGACGTCGATGCCGCCCAGCGTCAGCACGCCGTCGGTGCGCCCGGCACCGCGCGGCCAGATAGCCGGATCGAGAGCATTAAGGTCTTCGGGCGGCGCCGGCGGATGATCCGCGGGCAGCACGTCACCGTGACGCGGGCCAGCCGGATGGGCGACACGACTCACTGGCTATTCCTATTCTCTGGCATCACAGACGGTCTGGCGCGCTAACCCCAAGCAGGCCAAGCCCGGCCGCGAGACCGGTCCGTGCGGCGGTGGCCAGGGCTAGTCTGCCAGTTCCGGGAGCACTCGCGGTGCCGGGGTGGCTGGCAACATAACCACTGGCAGCATGACCACCAGGGGAGCTGAGCGCGGCGATCGTCACGCTCGCCAGTTCCTCCAGGTACCGGGCGAACTCGTCGGGCCGGTCACGACGCGCCGCGATGGCGACCCGTTCTGGGAGCCACGACAGCGCGTCAAGCAGCGCCCTTTCCACCGGGTCAGCGGGCGGGCGCCGCAGGGCCGCCGCCACTTCTGATGGAACCGCTGCCGCGGCAGTTTCTGATGCCGCGTCCGCGGTGACGGCCGCCCAGCGCACCCCGGACGCGGCGCGGGCGTGCGCATACCTGACAGCATAGGCGGGGTTGCCGAGCACATGCCGCGCGATTATCGCCGGGTCTATCCGCACCGGTTTCCCCGGCACCGCCCTGGCCAGCGAAAACAGGACCGCATCGGCACCGGCGAAGGCGACCGCGGCTGCGATCGCTGTCGTCTCCCGGGGAGACGACCCCTCGTACCCCCCGGCCGGCTGGGAGGATCCCGCAGCCTGGGAGGATCCCGCAGCCTCGTCGAAGGATCCCGCCGGCTCCCGGGAGGAAGGGGTCTCTGGGGCCGGGCGCGAAGCACGGGACCGTTCGGTCTCGTCGGCGGCGGCGACCGTCGCGCCGGCCGCGGCGGCGAGCCTGGCGGTCAGCCGCGCTGCGAGTGCCGACCTCGCCTCCTCCCAGCTGGCGGCCGACAGCGGATCTTCTCGCGGCGGGGCCGGGACCGTGCTGCCATGCAGCGCGTCACTGCTGACGCAGGCGGGGCCGAGGCTGGTGACACGGTCGGCGACGGCGGCGAGCGCCTCGCAGGTCACGGTGATCGTGAGGTAACCGGGGCCGGTGACGTCGGCCGACCTGACCCAGGGCAGCGCCGTAAGGGCGGCGGCAAGAGGGCCGGCCGCCGCGCGAGGGCTCGGGCTGACGGAGAGGGCGACGCTCGCGGCGTACTGGCCCGGGATGCCGGTCGGGCGCAGGCCCGGGTCGGCGGGCGCCGTGAACCCGGTGGCAGCGAGCGCGCGGGTCACCGCGAGCCGCACGTCGCTTGTCAGCACGCGCTACGCCGACGGAGCGCCGGCCAGTTCGCGGACCACCCGGATCATCTCGCTTGGGTCGAACGGCTTGGTCAGATAGGCGTCGGCGCCGACGTTCCTGCCCCGGAGGATGTCTTCCTCCTGGGCACGGGCGGTGATCAGCACAACCTTGATGTGCGCGGTCTCCGGTCCCTTTCGCAACTGAACCGCGGTCTCCCAGCCGTCAAGCCGCGGCATCATGACGTCGAGCGTGATCACGTCGGGCGCGATGGCCTGCACCTTGTCAAGACAATCCTGGCCGTCGACCGCCGTCGCCACGTCAAACCCCTCAAGGGTGAGGTTGACCGCGATCAGCTGCCGGATCACTTCGTCATCGTCGACGACGAGTACCCGCCCCAAACCATGCGTCACGCCGGTGAGGCTACCGCGTTCGGCGACATAATGCCTACTGAGAGTCCAGCTCAAGCGCGCATGTCACGAGCGGTGTTGGGGAACTGGTAACCTTGCTGCGTTACCGAGCCCCCATAGCTCAGGGGATAGAGCACTGGCCTCCGGAGCCAGGTGCGCAAGTTCGAATCTTGCTGGGGGCGCTTCAATTCGGATCCTGGAATCTTCTCCAGCCTAGGCGTTCGTCATCTTCTCGCGCCAATCACCACACGCATCGCGGTAGGCACCGCGGACCACTGTCGCCCCTGTCGGTGGACGCGATTGTACGAAGCGTATGAGACGTAGATCAAACCTTGGGCAACCAACCCAAAGACGACCGTGCCTGCTGCACCAATACTGGCCGATAAGTACAAGGCCGCAACGGGGAGGAGCGCACCGATGACACTCGCCGGCAAGTTCTACAGGATGCACAGCTTTCAGGGGAAGCAGCTGGCGTCTACCCGTCTTGAGGCATCCCTCTACGACGCCGAGATCATCGGTGAGGT
>Ga0123355_10020655_pt1 | contig 10524 bp, 7 predicted proteins | sample TergutEmb28metaG_3_FD_89872 | JGI IMG/M metagenome (GOLD analysis project Ga0123355, IMG submission 89872) | Embiratermes neotenicus P1 segment gut microbial communities from Petit-Saut dam, French Guiana - Emb289 P1 | ecosystem: Host-associated > Arthropoda: Insects > Digestive system > Gut ... | reverse complement strand
GGTATTACCCCCCCAATACCCATGGTACCCACTATTGAAACAAACGAAATTTTGCCCCCCCCCTCCCCTCCCCCACCCAACCCCTAATACCCCAAAACACCCCACATTCTTGTATAGCGGCCCCTGAAAAGTTAGATCGCAACCTGAAGCTGGCCCACATATAGGGCCAAAACATGTAGTTGTATCCCTACTGTACTACTAAGTGAAATATAGTTGTGTTCGACTGAAGGTATAATACACTAAATTCTTATTCGCTGTACCCTGTCTTGAACCTTGGCACTAGATGGGGGGTGGGTGGTCAATGCCACACCCCAGCCACTTTACCTCAGGGGAAGGAGACCTGGTACCCATTGTACAGGAGGCTGGGTAGTCCCCAGGGCTGGTCTTGATGGTTTGCGGAAAATCTCCCCCCTACTGGGATTCAGTCCTCAAACTGTCCAGCCCATAGTGAATCACTTTACCGACTATGCTATCCTGACCCCAGATGACTGTATGAATTAATCATTATTCAATCAATTTCAGTAATATATACCTTTTAGACAAAGGAAATTTGCCAGTGTCCTATTTCCATTGATAACTGTTGTTGCAAGTGTTCATAACAGCAGTTGCAAAAAAAAAAATGTACCTGTTAGCTTGACCATGTTATTCTGTTCATATGCAACAAGTTAGGAACTGCCCAACAGATTTTCATGAAATTCAATATTTTGGAGCTTTACAGAAACTGGACAATAATAATGGACATTTGTCATGAAGATGGACATCCTTGTCTGCACACTTTTCAAGCTTAACTTTTTAAATGTTTGTTGGAGTGAAACATGTGTTTAAAACAGTTGTATAAAAATGGAACTGATATGTACTGTGTTGTAAGGCAAGAACTGTTTCACTGATTTTGATTGTATTGTACCTTGGTGGCCTGTGATCATGTGCCTTAGCTGCTGTACATTGTTCACATGACAGTGCCAAAACTTGGTGTTTATGAATTGAAAATACATATTGTGCAGTGTGTATGTCTTTTAACTTGTTGTTTATGTGACCTTTGTTACTAGGTCATAAGCAAGTGTCATGTTTGATTTTTGATTTACTTAATCATAGTTTCTGAACTGTCTCATTTATGTACATAGTATAACATTAACTTCGCCTACCGGCGGCGGCCGCTCTGTCGGTATGGTTCGCTCGCGGACTAAAGCCACGGAGTTTATTTTTTTTTTAGTATAACATGGGAGGCTGATTGTGAATGATTAATTTGGAAGACTAGGATAACTGATAATCTAGGAAAGGTTTGAATTTGATACTTTCTGAGTACAAATTTTGAGAGTTACCACTATAATAATTTCCTCATTGGGCCACTATTCTTCTGGGATGTGGTTGTCATATCACTGGGTAATTGGTGCCCAAGATTTTGTTGGGTTGAAATTCCCAGGCATAAATTCTTCTTGGACATTTCTTTTCAGACATACTGACCTTTCGGAGATAAGACCACTAGGCTGTCTGAAAATGTCAGGCACCAATTACCCAGTGACGCAACCCCACATCCCAGAAGAAGGTGGACATCAAACACAATGCTGTAAAAGCCTAATTAAACACTTGTAACTTCCTCATTGGTTTGCATTAAGAGGATCTGTAAATGAATCTGAAGTAAATAATTAGGGGCACATATGTTGCTGTATTTCATACAATGCAGAAATTCAGTTATCTTTTCTGTTGCACAGAGATTGTGAACCTGGTCAGACAGATACCCGAACAAGGTCAGGAACCTTTTAGGCCAAACTTGCAGGTGCTGCAAGAAGTGGATGAGGAGTGTCCAGATTACATAATCTCCTGCATGCAGGACTGCTGGGCAGACAACCCTGACTTGCGACCTGATTTTGTAGTCATTCGCTCACGTCTTAAAAAGATGAAAGAGGGCATGTGAGTGTTGCCATAACAACCTTGTGGTCATTGGTTACAATTTCTCCATATTCTAGGTGTCAACTGTGTGTTGCATTCATTCTGAAGTTGTTCAGTTTCTAGTCTGTCAGGGAAGAAATTGCAGACGGTTTCAGTTAGGTATGTCTTGATTGTTTGTTCCTTTGCAAGTAATGTTGCCAAGTCACTGGGACTAATTTTAGTGAAGAATCAGTGTAGTGAACCCACATTAAAGTTAGTCACACTGTGCTGATGACTGTGGTTTAGTTTGAATCATTTAAAGAACACTTAAAGGACCTCAGTTAACTTTACTTACATTCTTAGAGTTCTCTATCAGATTCTTTTCAAAATTTGATTTTTGTTGTACATTTTTTATGATGTATGAGTATTATGAACTTTTAATATTTTAAGGTGATATGCATTTTAGGGAATATTTTAGTTCAGAATATTTGGCACTCATTACCTTACATTTGACATTACTGATACTCTGTAAATAGCAGCAAGCTTAAACTAGTTGGATAAGCTGACAAATGTGATTTTTTTTGGTTTGTACCTGATAAATAAAGTAAAAACTATAATACAGAGATAAACTTTTAAATAAAATTAACAGCCAATACAGACACATGGAAAGTAGTATATACATATGTTAGGTAATCTGTGTAAGGTATAATAGCCTTACAAGGCAGTATTTGATTATTCATATTAAGTTTGTAGTGTAATGATTAATTTCCTTGGAATCTACAAAGAAATTTGTGCCACTGTAGAGCATACTGGCACCATTCTTTTAAATACTTAGATTCATTTATATTAATATGGTGACCTTATGATTTCTCAACATTGAGGTAATGTCACCGCATTGTGAAATAGTGAACCTCACTTTGTAGGTGTATTAACCCATCAGCCTTACATTTGTGGCCTCAGTGCACTCTGTGATCATGAATACAATTAAGGGCACAAAAATTTTAAAACCTGTCTATCTTTTGCAGTAGATGGAATTTAACTCTTATCTTATGAGACCATGTGCTGGTCTATGAGGGTTGGCATGGTAGCAATTTAAATGTCCACGCTAAGCCAGAAAAACTCAGGGCATCAAGAAATAAAACTGGGATTTAATTCTTTCTCGTAAAGGTAACCCTTTAACGCCAAACGACCCTTATAGTGGTCGTACCACACTGCTAACCTCTAAATGTTGCATTTTATATATTTATTCAACAAATATAGGTACTGAATATTTTAAACATGGTATATACTGTCCGTCTTTTTCTCTACAAAATGCAGTTTGTTTCATAATTCTAACATATTTGGTTCCTGTATTATTCACATTTTATATACAGAGTGTGCTAAAATTTAAAAAAATAATTCCAGCGCCGAAAGGTTAAACAGCATCACTGAAGAGTTCAAAGTACATGACTTTTGTTGAAATAATTGGCTGTTACACTCATCAGATGTGTGGGTACAGTATGTAGAAGGTTTATGAAATGATTGACATCCCAGTTCTTATCTGTTGTTTTTCAGGCATCGAAACATAATGGACCAGATGATGGATATGATGGAGAAGTATGCCAACAATTTGGAGGATCTAGTCAGTGAGAGGACTCGACTTCTAATCGAAGAAAAGCAGAAGACTGAAGACCTCTTGAACAGAATGCTACCAGTGTAAGTACCACACTCTTCATTTTCCCATTCATTTTTTTTTAATAGAGAAAATACTGCAATAAAGATATAAAGTACTCACAGTGGTGTTTAATGTTGTCCTGCACAGTCTTGTTTCATTTTAACATTGACGAATTTTAGTTACCAGTGTTTCAATGAATGATCACCAGACTCAGATTAACACTGTTTTCATCAGCATCCAGGAGGATCTTAAGTGGTCAGATGCAGCAGATCAGTTGCTATTTTTTGTTGCTCCATTCTACATTCTTTTGCTCTATGTTGTGATTTTCAAGCATTTAATCCCACATGAAGAATATATAAATTCCTTTGAAAGCTGAAACAAAATTATGACTGCTGAAAATCTCAACATGTAGATATTTAAAGAAGTTTGTGCCTACAGATGTTTGTTTCTATTACAGCCCAGTTGCAAGACAGCTAACTAGAGGTATTGGAGTTGAACCTGAGTCATTTGATTTAGTCACTATATACTTTAGTGACATTGTTGGTTTCACAGCTATGTCTGCTGAGAGTACCCCATTGCAGGTAAGGACCATCTGTGTCATTGCAGTATTGGATTTTGAAAGAATATGAAGAGATTACCTTTATATATTCCTGTATGATAAAATGATTCAGTTGCATGTGTGGCTTTCTTGAAAGCTACAGTAGAATTGAGCCAAGGTAGTTAATAATGTACATGAATTTCTGTAGCCTGGATGACCTATGTTCAAATTCAAACACAGGAAGGGATATTTCTGTTCACAACAGAATTCCTTGAGTAATTTGATATTTGTATTGCAACATATTGTGGTGTGAGAATGAATTTGTTATTAAAATTTTGTTATATACATTTTAATTTTTGTAGATCAGAAGACTACTGAGTTTGCTCCTAACTGCTTTCACACCATTTTTACAACCCACTAACGCAACAGCAAAAATTTCAAACCAGTTGTCAAGAGTTTTGTTTCGGGATATTAGGTGGCACTGTAACAGGCAGTCCTTAAGAGCAAGAGTGTTGGTAATTTCACTGGATATTATGTATGTGAGATTTGCAAATGGATATAAGTTTTTAGGGTACAGTTTATGTTGCTCAAAGATAGTCTTTGGGATTATTGCGTTGTGTACAATAATAAACTTCTTTCAACATGTTGGAGGAACATGCAGCCTCCACCTTCAGGGTGACTGAATTAGGTTCAGGTGGCTCTTGAAGTGATTAGGAGATACAAATGTGTTACTGACATAGGAGTTGACACATAACCTCCTCCCATTCACCTTGAACCTGATTCAGTCACTCTGTAGATGAAGGGAACATATTCCTTCAAAATGTCAACACAGACTTAATTCATCATCTCCTCCCCGCCTTCTCGAACACTACATGCAGTTGTGGACCTTTGCTTCCAAGACAGTCTTCTTCCATTCCTCCAGGCCTCTGGCCATTTTATTCCAATTTTTTATTCCCATTATCTTCAAATCCTCTTCAACCTCATTGGTCCATCTTTTCTGTGGTCTTTGTCTTTTCCTTGTTCACTACATCCTGACAATTACTATTTGTTTTGGCATTCTTTCACTATTCAATGTGTCCATACAATCGTAATCTAAGCGATTTTATAAATTTTACAGTTTCATCCCCATGTAATATATCCCCTATCTCCTCATCTGTTCAGCTTTCATCTTTTGTAACAGGACAATAGATTTTTCTTACAGTCTTACATCTTCTTAGGTCAGTGCCAGGCTTCTGCTCTTTAGCTTAGGATGTGTCATATTAGAGTTTTATGGATTTTAATTTAGTATTTTAGGACAGAAGTTGAGATCAGAAACATTTATTATGTCCTGAGTATGCACAGAACTTAGTCCCCTACATGGTGTAATAATCTACAAGACTATAATTGAAACAAATGGGTGTTGTTGATTTGTCTGAAAACTTACAGCAACTTTGAATTTTTGTTTCCACAGGTGGTGAATTTCTTGAATGACCTGTACACACTATTTGACAAAATCATCAAGGGCTATGATGTGTATAAAGTAGAAACAATTGGTGATGCTTATATGGTGGTGAGTTGATTTTATTTATAAGTACACCTTACATGCTAAAGCTGCACATGACTTTGGAAGTGTGTTGTTGCATGGAATTTAATTTTTGTATTTGTAATATAATATGCATATGCTTACATTTTTTACAACTTCATTATGTAATCCACAAATTCAGTCAGTCATTCTTCACTCTTTTTATCTTTGTGTGTAGAAGTGTGCTTATAAGCAATGAAGTGTTTGGTCTGTCAAATTTAATACTAACTCCTGCAGTTTTACCCCATTTATAACCAAGCATAATCCTGTTATCTACGTAACATGTTTACCTAAATTTGAATGAAGTCATCCCGTTGTGTATCTATATATTCACTTTATTACTATATATTACCGTCAACATAACTACAATAGAATATAATGTTAATGCAACATGTTTCGACTTACAACAGTCATCTTCAGGCTAAGCTAAGCATTAACGGTTCTTAGCTTAGCCTGAAGATGACTGTTGTAAGTCGAAACATGTTGCATTAGCATTATATTCTATTGTAGTTGTGTTGACGATAATATATAGTAATAAAGTGAATGTTTACCTAAATTCTAGTTGAATACTATGTTTCTCTCCTGTAAGTCCATCCTATGTGGGTGATTTCTAAGAATTGTCCGAACTAAAGTTCTGCGCTTTTTATTTGCCCCATCCGAGTCACAGGCACAGCCCATTACAAGAACCTTGACTGCTCTACCCTAATGGTAACGTATTATGTAAGTCATGAAGGTTTTTGTAACATATTATCTTAAATTTCCCACTCATTGAAAAGTGTTGAATTTTTAAATTTTATATGTCGTGGTATTTTTAAAAGCTCTGCATTTTGATGTAATTTATAGTAATCCAGACTTGTGAAACATTGCTGACAGTCCCATTCTTAATGTGAAGTGCCTCATTGTCCAGAGTAATTTGCCCTGTATCATGTGTTTGCTTTTAGTGAATAATTGAACCATATACAGATCTTGATAGTACATAATTTTGTATGTTCTGTGCTATGGCTGTGTAAATTACAGTTTATTATTGGTAACACCTCCAGATACCACATACCATGACAAATCTCAGTCAACCCATGGTCCATGTATAACACATCGAAAGGTCATGTTGATATTTTGTGGTTAAATAACTGCAGTAAACAATGTGCATATTTTGTTCACATTTTTAACTCTATAACCCTTACTGCCAAGAGAGAACGAGGATCTGAAAGTTCACATTATAAGATATAAATTAAATTCTGGTAAACACAGATGCATGGCAAAAGCACATGAAAAATATGAAACTTACTTAAATTATATCATTTAACATGCATGCATGATAACACTGCATTGTGTTTACCTGGTTTGCTAATATTCCAAAGCATCCTGACCCACTGCACTGAAACACCTGTCAAATTTCCTGATTTCTCTCTTAAGAAGGTTCCCTTTGTCAAGTGGCTGTAAATTTTTGTGATGACACCACTACAAATCAGAATATTAAATCTTATGTTTTGTGTGTATCGGTATAATGTTAGCCTGATTAGAAATTTTGTTTATTGTTTGATCTGAAACATAAAGTTGTTTTTTATTGCTTTTAGGAGATCAAGTGCCAACATTTAAGGGTAACTGATGTGCTCACGATTCTTCCTTTACGTACGACCGTGCCACTTTCCATATGTTTGATGACATACTTTTCACCCTGAAAGCAGAGACAGCAGTTTCCTCTGAAACTGCTTCACCTATTACCAAAATACATAATATTATATTCCAGAAGACAGCAGTATTTACTCACTGCTGTTTGTGACTGTGAATGTGTTTTAGCTGATTCTGGCCTGTTTTCAGGTGTCAGGTCTTCCAATTAAGAATGGTGATCGGCATGCTGGTGAAATAGCTTCAATGTCGTTAGATTTATTACAAGCTGTTCGTAACCATCGGATTGCACACCGCCCCTGTGAAGTTTTGAAACTTCGAATTGGCATCCATACAGGACCTGTAGTAGCTGGAGTGGTTGGGCTCACCATGCCTCGCTATTGTTTGTTTGGTGATACAGTAAACACTGCCAGTCGCATGGAGTCAAATGGTGAACCCCTGAAGATTCATATTAGTTCACAGTGTAGAAATGCCTTAGACAAGATTGGTGGATATGTTGTTGAAGAGAGAGGCCTAATACAAATGAAAGGCAAAGGTGCAGTGAACACATTTTGGCTGGTTGGAGCAACTGAAAAAGCCATCCAGAAACGAGAAGTATGTATAAACCTCAATGATTCAGTTCATGCTTGGTGTGCCTGTTGTTTCACATAGTATGAATCTTGTGCTGACAGGAACTGAAAATGCCATGACCAAGGTGTTTTAATATAGGCCTACACATCAGTAGTACTTCTCCAGTTGTTCCATAACTGAACAGATGGAGAAGTAAGGCTGATGTGTACTATTGTAAACCCATACCTAACACTGTAACTTCACACTGAAAATCAGTTCATATCATTGGATTCACATACAAGAGGACATCTACATAAATATTTCCTATAAAAGCAGACATTCTATGTGAAAGTAAAATTAATGCCCTATAATGGGACATTTCCAATATGTGGTGACCACTCACCACATCTGCTGCTGAGGTTAAGAATGAGTGGATCCATACCACCACTCTCCTTGATCCCTTAAAGTTCAATCAGATATATGTGTGTGTGTATATATATATATGTGTGTGTGTGTGTGTGTTTTCTGTCATTTAGTTAATGGTGATTATAGACGTTCATCCATTTTTCTGAGAATCAGAAGAAATTCTTCCCTCCACCTATGCTACATTAACCTTTAGGCATCATGCATCCTATATATAGGACAGTTGTACAGCTTCTCTCCAAATAACGCTTCTTATATACTTAGTCAACAATACATTTAATGATTTTTTTTTAGACTTGCTCGCACAATCTCCGTTTATTCCTCCACAAAATGTCATGTATTTCAGAATGTTACCTTTTTTGGTTCATAAAATATTCACATTTTACATAAGTGGTGTGCTAAACTGTAAATGTCCAGCTCCGGGGCCAAAGGGTTAATGACTGTACTGTTTTAGAATTTTGAAGGGGAGGAGCTCTTACCAGAGTGGTCCCTGACAAGTATTGGTTGAAGACAATGCCACATATTTTTGTTAAAATAAAATAGCTGTAATAACTGTTGCCCGTGTTTACAGGTTGATCTTGCAGAACTCCCACCCTTGTTTAGCCGGCCTCGACGCAGTCCTAAGCTGAATGCAGACTCCAGACAGGCGTCAGTATGTGGAGGCAGTCGTCGTCAGTCCAGTGTCCCACGGGGTACTGGAACAGAGGCTCATGACAGCACATCCTCCCTTCACAACTCCAGTCCAGCGACACGTGGAGGACGTTTCCGACTTCCAGCATCCCCTCCCCCACCAATTGACACCCCCACTTCGGCTGCATCACGGACTACTTTGGATGCTGGTGCAACAGAAAATACTTCTATGGAGCATTTAACTCCACCAAGACACCACGTAATTCGAGAGTCCCGGTCACTGGATCCATTTCCTGACGGACGCACAGACCCAGCCCCTCACCTAATCCTTCAGCTCCCAAAGAGTTCACGTTCACTGGAAAACTGTGTGGGTAGCAGTGGGTATAAACTTCCTTCATCCATCAAAAGTAGCAATGTCATAAATAACAATCGTCCTAATGGTGATATACTTCCTGCTACAGGAGACATTAGTGCTGAGGATGTGCGGGCACCACTGTTGGGAAATGACATTAACAATTCTCCTGTCTTACAACATGAAGCATTCCCAGATTTCATGCCAGCAAAACGATGGCATTCGCTTGAAGAAGTTCCAGGATCAGACTCAATGGTTGTAGTAGCAGAAGGAGGTGGCAAAAAAGCAGCAGTATCACGAGGGTCAATTCGTAGCTGGCTGGCTGGTCTCTTCAATGGCAATGGACTACGTACTAGTGATACATCTCTGAGGAAGGGGATTCATGGACATGCCTATGGTGATCTGCAGTCTGAGAAAGAAAGCATTGTGTGAAATGCACACCATTGTCACGTCTATTAAAAAAAAAGGCTCCATAGGCAGGTAGAGAGATATATACAGAAAAAGAAAGAGGTTATCTGGTCCTTAAACTTAGCATTGGTTGAGTTAACAATAGTTGGTTATGATCAGGGGTCCACAAAACTCAGGTACCAGGTCACCCAGGTGACCAAATTTTGTATGTTTTCTCAGGCAGGAACTTACTTTATTGTGCTTTTCTGGTGCAACGATTTCTTGGCAAATGTTTGCACCCCTGGTTATGATGTAACTTTATCAATATTGCCATCACATAACTGAACTTAAATCCCTCCTGTACACACAGTGATAGTTAAGCTATCCAAGACAACACAAAATCTGAGATTGTATTTCATCCCACTTGTTTATGTTTTCTCACATTTACAATTCTTACCATTTACAGCAATTTAAACAGTTAACTCGCTATAGTTTGCCACTCTCAGATTCCACTCCAAAGCTTTTACAGCACAGGGCTTATTTATCGTGAACAGGTAGAGAATGGGATAAAAACTAAGATCTGTGAAGAGCTATGCTATGCCTGGGAGGCTTGGTTGCATCCTCTGTCTAGTCTCAGTAGCATTCTGCTTGGGGTTTAGAAGTTTGATTATAGAAGACTGGAAATCTTCCTTACTGTTAGTGTGTGTGTGCATAGCTTCATTAGCGAGTAAATGTTATTAAAAAGGGAGAAATAAGCCAATGAATGAATGTGCACTCTTTAATGTAATTCATGTCATGTCATAATAATATTCTTTTGGTAGGGATGTGTGAACAGTTTAAGTTTGAAATACACCAGTGCCTTGTTTTAAGGCCTAGCTTTGTTCCTGAAAAAGGGGGCATAAATCAAAAAAGAAATTCCCTTGGGGGGGGGGGGGGGG
>Ga0123355_10020654_pt1 | contig 10524 bp, 7 predicted proteins | sample TergutEmb28metaG_3_FD_89872 | JGI IMG/M metagenome (GOLD analysis project Ga0123355, IMG submission 89872) | Embiratermes neotenicus P1 segment gut microbial communities from Petit-Saut dam, French Guiana - Emb289 P1 | ecosystem: Host-associated > Arthropoda: Insects > Digestive system > Gut ... | reverse complement strand
TAGTCTTTAGTACCCAAGGATGGGTGTTCAAAATCGGCCGAAGCAGGCGGATGGTGAGGGGGAAAGGGGCGGGAGGACGCATGGACTCAACTTCTGACTCAGGATATGGACAGGTGGCAAGCACTTGTGAATGTGGTAATGAATTACCAGGTTCCATAAAATGCGGGGAATTTCTTTACTAGTTGAGAAACGGTGAGCTTCTCAAGAAAGTCTCTCCTCCATGGGGTAATTAAGTACATAATTATGCTGTCCCTAGCCTTGATCACTCACGTAAACAGTGCATATAAATTAAGTAACAACTGTCCTGGACATTAGTGCAAGTGATAAAATACCGTTTCCTAAATCTGTGACTATCTACTCTTCCTCATGCCTGTAATCTATAACTCGTCACTCATCTTCGTAGGTCAGTCAAATCTTGTCCCAGTTCCGAAACATCACAAGTTACATACGTAGTAGCACTCTCACCTGTGTTGGAACAGTTTGTATCCACAACCGTCGGGGTGTCATCAGGTGCCCAGTACATGGTATTTTTCGTCGCAACAAACGGGAAGCTGGAAATAATAAAACTTTGTTCATATGACATGACTCACGGTTGTACAGACATATTCAAGCAATAGTCCCAGATACCTCACCGTTTTCAAAAGATTCTTTTGCAGTTGACAGGAGTTTACGGTAACGTATTTTTGCATTCTCCACATCTTCATCTGTATTGTGTTCATTCGGTTCACCTTCCAGGGTTTCCATGATACAGCTCACAAAAAAAACCCTAGATCATTCAATGCGGATATTCAGTTCAATCTCCTAACTCGTAAATAGCGTGAAAGAGTGCTGACAAACTATCACTCGCAACTTATAACACGCCATCGCATACTAATTCGCTTCAAACGCTCATGCGCTTGACGTTCCCAAACCGCGATTGGCAACTTTCCTTGTCGCCACACCATTCCCACAGATTATATATTAACAATTCCGTCGCCCCACAGTTACAGACCATCAAGTATGCAGTTAAAAGTCTACTCATTACGGGCCGTGACACGCACAGATGTCACCTCCGTGAAGACTCCTGCGTCGCCTCGATCGTTGATCAGAGGCCTCTGTTGAGTTTTAAAGGTGGTTACCGAAGTGTGCTCCCGCCCGCGAATCGTTCCCAGGGGATCCGTGGATACATTTTTGTAGTGGCTACTGTCACGTTAGCCTTTCTTTCAATGAAAGTAATAATGTTTTATTAAAAATTATTCCTGGTCTTCTTTAACTGGCGATATGTTTACTTCGTATGACCGTTATAATATCTGATTAAGAAACTTCCTGCGCCCACTAAGCGAACGACAATTAGTGATTAAAGTTATAATGTACAATACACTTGTACGTATGACACTGGTATTTATTTATTTATTTATTTACTTATTTTTGCATTATATAATCCCATAAAGGACAACCTGTTAGATACAGAATAAGTCATAAATGATTGTTACCTAAAAAGTTACAGCAGTATAACATTTTAAAATACAAGAAAATATAAACCCCAGTTACAGAAACATTATTAATAATTTATATTGTAGATAGTTTACACTCGATATGTTATAACAGAAATATACAAACATTTATTCTTGTTTAAATGAAAGTATTCATCTAGAAAGTAGAAAAGAATTATTATACAAAAAACTCTTTCAAATTTGAATGGTATGCATTTAGATTATTAGACACATCCTTGACATAAGAAGGCAGCCCATTGTGAAACTTTATACATAGATAGTAAGTCCCGTTCTGATATTTAGTTAAGTTGTGTAGAAGTTGATGAATATTTGTGTGTTGTCGAATGTCTCTATGATTAATCTCGGAGTTAACAAAATATTGGTTTCTATTTTTGATCACAAAGTGAAGAAAAAATATATTGTGATGGGCAGAAATATATATATGTTGTGACGTATTCGTAGTTATCTGAAATAAAATATGAGATATAAATTTTAAATTTTGGTTTCCTGTCATCGGGGCACTATATGGACGTGTGTAAGGATGTGAGGATCAATGGCTATTTTTCGTTGCCAAAAAGTGACTAAAAAAAAGTTTGGGTATGACCGAGTTATTCCGTTGTTCTATACTTAGGCGTCCTGGATTTCTGAACGTTGCCGAAGGTAGGCCGTTGCTATGGTTACACGTAATGGCTTCGAAATGGTGTTTATGAACGTTTTAGTATGCTGGGCGTTGGTACAAATTATCTCATTGACCTATGGTTTCTCTGGAGAAATGCTGCCATATTCAGATCCGAACACTTGTGCGGATAATGAATATTTTGACTCAAGTTCGCTTAAGTGCATTCCTTGCAATGAAGTAGAGAACCTGGAACCTACTAACGATAGTGAGTTGTTAAGTAAAATAATTATTTTAACGAATAGTTGTTATCTTAATGTACATATAGAGTGGTCTTACCGTTTCAGAGTTGTCATGCACATGTAACATGCAGAGTAAGATTGTGCATCTGAATGGTAGCCAGTTTCCTGTCTGTGAACGGTGTCCAGACCATCATGTTCCAACAACTGATAAATTCGACTGCCTTCCATGTTCAGCTACGACTATCAAAAGAAATGACACTGTGGTTTGTGCGACATGTGGAATTCAGGAGATACATGGTATAATTAATTATTTATATTATTAGATCAGCAGAGCACAAATACAAATGTTGGAACATGTTTTGACTGGTTGCTTCAATCTGTTTCAGTTGAAAGACATTACAATGGCACTCTGAGCGATGCATTCCATTGTTTGAATTGCACAGCAGGAACAGTTCCTTCATCTGATGGGAAGGTCTGTGTTCCCTGCTCATTCCCTTTTCACAAATGTTCCTGTCCTGCTGCCACCCACACACTCTCAGAAGGGGTTTGCATCCCTGTCAGTAGCATCTCCACCTGGTCAGATGATACAAACAGTTATGTTATAGAGTTTGAATCGGGTGAGAAGATTGATTCATATTTCCTTAGGCGGTACTTAAGACCATCAGTGTATTTATGCAAGGTAAGTGCCATATGCTACTTCAAAACACTCACATTCTGATTTGTCATATCTTGATAGATGTAAGATGGCATTCAAGTATACTTAATGTCCAGTTTTTCAAATGAATTGGCTGCGATGCTGATCACTGTTTCATGCTTTCAAAGTTTATTGAGAGTCTGTCAGTAAATGAACAAGCATTATAGAAGTTTGATATGGAGAAATTTAATCTTAATAAAATAACAGAGGTTGAAATTAAGGAACAGTATCATCTTAAAATCTCAGATAGGTTTCCTGCTTTGGAGAAGGAAAATTAATAGGGCTTTTAAAAACTGAGAGAATATCAAAATCTCTTCTAATAAGAGCTGAGTTCTGAATGAATAGAAGATGAATAATGTTCAGATTTAGAGATCAAAGGAAGCAGACTAAACTGCAATAGTCACATTATTCACACCAAATTAATGCAAGTAATATGAGTCACATTAATATGTGCAGCCAGTAGATATTTCTCAGGATCAAATAGAGGGAATATTTCGAATGTAAAATTAATTAACTTGAAACAAAAAGTAATAACACAAATATTAAATATCTGAATAGAGTTCACCCTAGAACAGGCTACGAAGGCCCAGAGAGGGAGTAGAGGTATAGCTCTACTCTTTCTTTAACCTCGGCACTTAATGGGAGTGGGTGTTCAATTCCACGCCCTGACTGCTTTACTCCTGGGAAAGACCCTGCATCCATTGTATAGGAGGCTGGGTGGGCCTCAGGCCTGGGCTGGACAGGTGCAGAAAATCTCGCCCCCACCGGGATTTGAACCCCAGACCGTCCACCCTGTGGCGAGTTGCTATACTGACTATGCTGTCTTGTCCCAAGATTTGTATAGAGGCATAAATGAATTTGAGAATGGTTACAGTTTTATAACTAAGCTGGTAAAACACATGAATGATGATCTGCTTGGAGATTTGCACAGAATTTCAGATATGTTAAAGAACTACTTGTGTCAGTTATTGAAGGTTCATGAGGGTAATGTTGTTAGGGAGACTGAAACACAGCCTTTGAAGTTGAGGTGGCTATTGGAAATCTGAAAAGATATAAATTACTAGGTATTGATTAAATTCCAGCATAAATTATTCAAGCAGGAAATTGGAGACTACATTCTGAGTTACATGAACTTATTAATTCTGTGTGCAATAAGGACAAATTGAATCAACAGTTGAAGGAATTAATCATTGTACCCTTTTTAACAGACAGCATCCCAGTGTGTTTCTCTCTGTTCTTACATTCCATTGTGTTGCTATCTGTTTTTATATTCTGTTGTGTGTCTGTCAGTTTTTAAAATTTGGTCTGTTTCAACCCAAGAAGTCATCATATGTTACGTAATTTTTGTCTGATGTTGAACTCTTAGGTTGAGACTTGTAGCAAAATGTAAAAACAGATATTGATTTATAATAAAAGGAGAGTTGTGTTAACTTGGTTATTCTTTCTGGATTATTCCTTGATATATTAATCTTTGTATCTGCTTTTATAATGGTGATAAAGTAATCTGTAGTAATTGTTGGGGCACATCACTCTTATGAACAACATACAAAATAGCATCCCACTTTCTTCTCTCTAGATTTACTATATGTATAGATAAAATTACTGGGTATCATTGTTATGTATTTTGATGTAACAGATCAACTACTATCACATATTCTTAATTCACCACATTTTTGAGAAAGAATGGTACTACAAACGGACAGTACATAAGCTTGTTATTCAGTCTGGTGGCGGGTTGACATGGAATTTGGTACACTGACAAAACTGTTAGGTCAGTAAAAATGTATTGGAATTAAACCTATGTTAACATTCAGAGAGGCATGCATTCTTTTCACATATTTCCAATTGAAACAATGAGATGCTTTATTACCATTGCTTCCCAACTTTGCTTTATAAGATGCCATTAGGAAAGATCAAGCAATACAAAAGAGGCAAAGTTGGATGGAACACATGAGCTTCTCATCGATGCTTTTATTGCTTTCTTTCTGGGCAAAATATTCGTACCATAAAGTGAGACACAGAAACTGTATTAGTCACTGATAAGGATGGTCTAGAAGTAAGTGATGTGAAGACTAAGTGTACATTCATGCATTGTGAACAGAACGCAGCAAGGAATCATAACATAAAGATGGGTAATCAATCCTTTCGAAGTGTGGCAAAGTTCAAGTATTTGGGAACAGGCATAACAAATCACAATTGTATTCATGATGAAATTAAGGTAAGATTGAACTAAGGAAATGCCTGGTACCGTTTGATCCAGAATCTTTCGTCATCATATTTGCTCTACAAAAATATAAAGACTGAAATATAGAAGACTCTTATTTGGCATTCATTTTATCAAATTAACGTTACCTGCAATAAAATACACATTCTTATTTTGCATGTTGTTATATATGGGTAAAATACTTGGTCTCTTACACGGAGGGAAGAATACAGGATGAGAGTGTGTGAGAATATGGTGTTGTGGAAGATATTTGGATCTTAGAGGAAGGAAGTACAAGGAGGATGGAGAAAATTACATAGTAAATAGTTTCATGACTTCTACTTCTTGTCAGATGTTGTTACGGCATTCTTGTCATGGCAGCTGAGATGGGTAGGGATGTGTGGCATGTATGGAGAGAGAAGAGAAATGCAGATGGATGCTTCATGGGAAAATCTGAAGTAAATAGACGAATAGTAAAAAGTCCAACTAAATACACTTATGGTATTTTGTTACAGTGACATATTAGTTTAGTCTACTACTATAAGTGTATTTAGTTGGATGTTTTGATGCATGGAAATAATAGAACATACAGTGATATGATGTGACCAGTTTGGAAGACCTGGGTATAGGTGGGAGGATATTATTAAAATGGTTCTGAGCAGGCATGAACTGGATTAATCTGCCTCATGGTTGTTTCTTATGAAGAAAATAGTGAATCTTTTGGTTTAATAAAGTATGGGGCTTTTCTTGACTAGCTCTAACTAACAGCTTCTCAAGAAGGTCTTTGCACCATGGGGTAATTAGTAATTTAATTAGCTGCTTTTTCGATGTTCACTCAGAACACTGGTTGTTCACAAATTATAACACATTAATAAAGCTAAGGAAACCTACGAAGCAGTTTTGGGGACTCATGGTTTATCTTTTGTTCATACACTCAAAAACTGAAAAGCAAGTTTTGCTTGAATTATAAACAAGATATTTATTTGTATAATTTCTCTACTAAACTGGCCAGAGGTACAGATTTGCTATGCAGCTAATGAAGCTTAAGCTTCAGGGCCCTTCACTTGCATGGGCCCCTTCCAAGTCTCTGGTAGGAGCCCTGAATAAATATTCACTTTTGTACGAAATTTTTTATTCATAATTTTGAATTATTTTTCTCAAAGAGGGCCCCAAAGTGGAATAGGCTTCAGGCCCCACAAAACCTGAATCCACTCTTGACTGCCCAGTTTTCATTGCCTAAAATTTTCCAGCTATATTAACATTTCAAACTTAAGCAGCAATTAAAGTTATCAAACCTGTTTGGTCAACAAGCTGTGTCAGTTCAGGAGTAGAAGTCTTGTATTTTGGATGTCAGAGTGATGAATCATTCTGCTCTAAATTTGTTGTGGCTCCTCACTTGACATCACTTTATCAAGATACAAACTGGAAGCTTCATACAAAATTCGTAGGTATATTTATTATCTATCCCTGTACTGAATTGTACACCCAGTTATTTGTAAATTATGTGTCAAAAGGAATCCTGGGGATTTTATGTGGCCTTCATATTTCATACTTTATAGACTGTAAAAATAATGGTTTGCCTTGACATGTTTTCCAAATAGTTTGTTTTCAAGAACGTGTTATTTTATGTTATCCTTGTAAGGTAACATATATTTCCCGGTAAGATTTGGTTTCAGTATCCTAATCTTTGGCAGTGTGGAAAGTAAGAATTTATGCTGCACATATGAAAACATGTGAAAGTGAAACTTTGACTCAAAAACCAGTGAGATTCTGTAGATTACAGAAGCAGTAACAGAAAGAACTGACCTTACTGATGACAGAATTATGTGTTTTATCTGTAACAGATTCTGTGCTTGTGTACAAAAAAAACTGGAAATGACAGGTTCAAAAAATGATCATGAATGCAATTCCTCAGAAAGTGTAAAATGAAAGCCCATAGGAAGAGGACACACACAGGCTTGTAAAAGGATGCAAGGATGCTTTTACAGTATGTTATGAATAAATAATTTAAGTCAATTACCATTTACACTTTTGTGTACTGGAGTTGACTTCCTGGTTCTGTATACTGGCATCTGACTTAGAATACTAATCTTAACAGTGCAACATCTGTACAGTGTATGTTACACTCTACATAATACTAAAAACGAGTCTACCCCTACTTCTTCTTGTTAATCTAAACGTATTTGTACTCAACACCTGTGTGTTTTTACTATTCTCCCCATTTTATGTAATATATTGTGTTACACATATAATTGGGCCAGATGTTGGGAGCACTGATAATAAAGCAGCTGAGAGGATATGCTCTTCTCAGGCAAGGAACAAGACTGCTTGCCAACTGGTGGCCAACATGTGTACACTGGTGTTGTTCCGTGATGACTATGCTGGGAGCCCGTGTAAAGTGTTTCAAGATTCAAAACACATCCCAACCTCTGATAGCAGTTCACTGCCATGGCTGTATTATGGGGAGGGTGATGCACAGACTGTACTCTCTAGGAAGAAGATAACAGCAAAGTACAGCATGGATCAGAGCTCTAAGGTAAGTAATTTGCGTAATGCTGCAGGAAACAATTTTTTAGGGATGTGATACTGTAGTCTGTTAGTGAAGTGCTAATGTTTTAGACAAACCTACTGTCTTCCTCCTTACTTTTCCCACCCTGAAGACTGAGGCAGGAGTTTCCTTTGAAATTAGACTACATTGTGTCACATCCCAGAAAACTAGAATCGTAATATATACTGACATGAAACATCAAATTTTATACAAGAAAATATATGAAGATGGAAAGAATATGAGTAATAAACTGTGGTACTGAAGAAAATAAAGTAATGGAGAAATTTGTGATTTATTGTGAAGGTAATTAAATTGAAGAGAATGAGGTTTCATGAAGCAGAAGGGTAGTAACAATTCAGATAAATTATTTCATGCAGGCAAACAGGCTGAATCTGACTGTTGTACGCTTTACACCTGAAGGCCACATGAAGGCCATTTCTTCTGCCAGTGGCAGTTTTCTGCAGCTATGTCCTGATTCGTGGACATCCTTGGACAAGGGGCTGCGGTTTGGTGCCAAATATCAGCATTCCTGCAGGTTGCCTGCCCGTCAGCTGGTTGAAATCAGGGACACCGAGTTTTTAGACCTGCATTTACAGTACTGGGAAGGTGGAGAGTCCATACTCTACACAATCCCAGTGCTGGTACTGGACAAGTCAGCAAACAAGGTACAAAATGAATTAAACTTCCACAAGCTACCTACTTAATTGTACTGTCAACGTTCTCAAAAGCCATCACTGTTTCAGTATGAGAGTTTTAGAACACAACAGTCATACCATCCATAATCTTTTGCAGAAATATCTGTAGAAATTAGTGATACACTAAAACTCCTAAATTACACGCATGTTTCTTGTATTATGTGATATTACATACTCTGTAAAATTTTGACCAAGTGCCCATAAGAATAATGTTAAATGTTAATGGATTTAACATTTCTTCAGTTTCACATTTTCATGGAGTTCACACTTCATCTTCCTAGACCTGACTTTGAAAATTTATCCAATTTCATGTTTCATACATTTATTCTTTTTTTTTTACATTGAAGTTAAGTGTTGCTGCTAGGTGTGAAGATTATGTAACCAGTATAAGAATACATGCCACAGACCATCTTCATATATATATAGGTACATTAGGTTAAATGGATGGAAATTAACCTAAGACACATTCTCCTGAATTATGGCATATTGCTCCTGAAACACCATGCATATTCATATACATGCCACAGATCCAAAAGTTGGTTAGTTTGACCATAGGATGTGTAATAGTCAAAAGCACACAGAAAAGTAAAATTTTTCATTTTCACTGCAAAAATACAAAACGTACAGACAAATACAATTTGTAATTGGCACTGTCATGCCAGTAACAACAGTGTATGGAGATAACTCATAGAATATAGTAGAATATAATAAAATACATGAAGGATAGGCACATTAGTGACCCATGCACTTTGACCACACTTGATCCTTTGTGCAGCCCTTATGCATCCAGTAGCCCCGAACCATGAGCAAACTACAGTATCCTGCTGATAGATATGTCATCAAAGTCACCTGGTTGCATCAAATGATGATCCAAGTGCCTGAATCTTAAATGTGGCTAAATCCTCACAGTCACACAGAATGTGTGAGGCTGTTTTGGATGCCTGCTTACATCTGTTACACTCAGAACTGTTTACTAGCTCCAGTTGAAGTAAATGTCCTTTTAAGTGACAGTGTCCTGTTAGCAACCCTGTCATTATTCTTAGCTGGTTGTTATTAATTGTTCATATTTCAGATCGTCTTTTTTTTTTTCTTTCTTATGAATATTTTCTGGATTCTGTTTGTAGTGGTCAGACGTACTGGAAGTGAGTAAGATAAGACCACTATGAAATAAAGTAAATGTATTTATTAAATTGGTTAGAAATTTCATTGATTTAATAGTCTACTATTGATGTGGACTTCTGGTTTCTGTGTGCCTCATGCTATCACTATGCAAAATGACCTTGAACTAACATGATTTGCTTGGCATATAGTGAGAGGTTGAGAGTTTGATGATGTCACTTGTATGGTCTACTTGTATTTTATCAAGGGGTGGATTTTCCTATATAGTACATTTGTCATTTATTTGATTATTCCTTGTGGTTTCTAAGAGTGTTTGTGTGTGTTTTGTATTATATATATATATATATATATATATATATTCATTCATTCATTAGTATTCAGCTTTGAAGGCCAAGCTTGGCAGGAACCAGAGCCCAGTCATGTGACCGGTACGGCTCTGGCACACTGCATCCTGGGCAAATTCTTGGGGGTAGTTTGCCATTGCTTTCCCCCGCCTTTAAACGTTCCCACTTTAGCCGCCAGGTGCCTCCGTCTGCAACAACGTGAGAGATCCTAGCAGCGAAAGGCGGAACTGTGGACGAGAAAGATGTCCAGTAGTAATTTTGCCTAAATTCCGACTTCCACGTAAATTTAGAGATCTTTTACATGCCGCAAATCTACGACATGGGACCGACAGCTTTACTTCCCCTCTGAAGGAAGGCATGCTGAGGATTTTTTCGCCCTAAAAATCCAACGGCTTCGGCCGGGTTTGAACCCGCAAACTTGGGTACTAAAGGCCAGCACGCTACCCCTAGACCACCTAAGCCGTTTTATTTATATATATATATATATATATATATATATATATATATATATACATATACATATATAAAATTATATTTAAACACAACAAAAAAACACAAAACAAAAAAAAAAAGTAATAAAACACATTAGTA
>Ga0123355_10020653_pt1 | contig 10524 bp, 7 predicted proteins | sample TergutEmb28metaG_3_FD_89872 | JGI IMG/M metagenome (GOLD analysis project Ga0123355, IMG submission 89872) | Embiratermes neotenicus P1 segment gut microbial communities from Petit-Saut dam, French Guiana - Emb289 P1 | ecosystem: Host-associated > Arthropoda: Insects > Digestive system > Gut ... | reverse complement strand
GAACAATACGACCAATGTGGTGATTCGACAGAATTGTCGCAAGCTCCTGATGATGGATATATTAATGTCCGAAACATGTTGAGCACATAACAAGTGAAATAAAATAGCAAGTGACATCAAGTTGGTCTTTTATTGTTCAGCTCTCAAGGTTTATAAAAATCAGAGTATTTATGAACTACATGAGGAACATTCAGTGTTTTCAAGACGGCATCTGCTGTTTGCAATCTGTTATTTACTTACTTAACCTCTTTTGAATGATTTGTAAAAGGTGTCATATTCTAGCGCCTCACAGAACCGATAAACTCGAAAAAAAAATTCTTCATGAAATTTAAGCTTCTTTATCTTAATCTAATACTTGTGTTTTTCTGTAATTTTGCAGCCAGAAAATGGTAAGAATGCCAGGCTACTGACATTTTACATCTATGAGGGATCAGTCTTAGCATGGGAGACATCGAACAGCGGGCGTGCAGGTTTAAGAGCAGATGGTACATTGACGATGCAGTGTGAGGTAGGTCGGTAATATGTTATTTCCTATCAGACTTTACCCAGAAGGAACACTGGACGGTTGGTTTGCAAGAACTGGCCAAATGTAAAGGGAAAGGAAGAAGTGAATTCGATAAAGTGTCATTGTTTTGGTGATGAACGTGAAAATGTGGATTTTAGATGATTGGTCATAGCTGAAAAACACTTTTGTCGATTTTTGGTTCTAACTTTTCGAACTTGCGAATTTTGCTTAAAACTAGCCTTATTTTTACTGTGGTATCTGTTAGTGACATATGTCTCTTAGATTCTGCGCCTCCTAATCCTTTCTTCGAACGTAAAATAGCAGGAATATTAAAGCTCCATAAATCTAAGGAAACAAAGCCGTATTCTATCTGATGGTTCTTATAGTTATCCCGAGCCATTTTAGGCAAATATGGGTGGTAGTATTTTGGGATAGGTTAAGGAAATTTGCTAAGTAAATCACAAGATATAGTTAAATGTCTGTCTTACAAGATTAACAACATACACAGCATCACATCCTTGACGATCGTGGTATTCATATTCGCAGTTTTTTTCTTTTGACTTGACTCTATACGATCGTGCAGTTCAAACACTGTTCGTTAACGTCAGTTGATTCAATTATATTTGTGTATGCGTGCTTTTATGTATGACCTTAATTTCTTCGGTCGGAAATAATATGACGGACACCTGAGTTGTTGTCCTTGCTATTGCAGGCCTTACTATTACTTAAGCTGTGAGGTATTTGTCTATAAAGTAAGCAAGTAATCGGGAGTATGACCGATGAATTATTGTCGATCTTACTTTGAAAAACACAGGGATGGCGCATTCCTATTGGTAGTCTGTTTCTTTGGACGTGCTCTTATACCTCCCCGAGCAGGAGCCTCCAACAGCTGTCTGCTCTGGGGTCACTACGTGAGGGGAATTGCAGTGACACGAGCGTGGCTGGGACCCCAAAAGATCAACGTGTTGCGATAGTACGACCAGTCAGGCTGCGATGGTAATATTGTAAAGTCAGATTTCTTAAAAGGAGAATTAAATTTATTATTTTTTATTTATGACGATGTGATCTAACATTAGGCACGCGGGCAACACGAGGTTTGTTACTTTGCCAAATGTGAGCGCGTGGTCGTGTTATCACTGTGATTTCCCAGGCTAAAACTAGCCTGATTACCTTACAGTGTGTAACGTGTGTTAGAAGCGCTCACAATAGGCGACACATATTTGAGTGTTCAGAAGGATTGGGATGTTTAAATGGTCAGGTGCTTTTTGTTGGGTCGATAAAGTTGGTTTTCTTTTTCGGAAAACGTATGTGCACTATATAGAATGCAGTATTAATCTTTTGACGCCTAACGACGACTATAGTGGTCGTACCGCACCGCTAATCTCTAAATGTTTTATATTATGTATTTATTCAACAAATACAGGAACTGAATATTTTAAACATTGTGTATACTCTCCGTTTTTTCCTCTTCAAAATGCAGTTTGTTTCATAAATCTAACATATTTGGTTCCTGTATTATTCACATTTTATATACAGGATGTGCTAAAATTAAAAAAATAATTTCGGCGCCAAAAGGTTAATTATATACAGGGTAGTAAAGAAATTATTCTAGGAGTAATTATATGTGAAATTAAATATCTTGCAATATATACAATTCATTAACTACTTACGCCCTCTTAATTAAAAAATGCGAATATAAATTCAGTAATTGTACTCCAGATAGAGGTTAGGTGGTGATGCCTTACAAATTAATTATTCATTCATTTTTTACGAATATATTATTGCTACAATATCATACACTTAGGAATTCATGTGTGTTTGCTTCTGATGTTTAAGGAAACACAGATTTGTTGCAATCTTAATAAATTAATTTGTCTTATATTTTGGATTGTGCATTTTATAAGGAAACTGTTAAGTGGCATAATGTGAAGTAAGTGGAATGTAGTGAGTATGGAACTGTGTTGACCAGAGAAATTATGTCATAATTTACATTTACGTTTAGAGATTCTCCGCCATTGAATAAGAAAGATAGCTGTTATTATTTTCTCCACTACTAACAAAGTTGACAATTTAGTACTGAATTGTGGGTACAACGAAGGTAATCCTTCTTTATTCACCGTATACTATAAGTATAATGAATATACAAATATAAAAAATTAACTAGCGAAACTAAGCGTTCAGATAAACATAAGTATAATTAAATATAATTATATAAAAAGAAATGGGCGAGGCTGATATGGAAATGATTACATAAGTTAGTAAGGCCCCTGGCCCCTCTGAGCGGATCTAGAATATTCACCCTGACTTCCTGGGTAACCTTGAGCTTCCTCGTACCGGATCATTGGTTTAAAACCTTCCTCATCGGCTTCATATTCTACAATCTGCTTACGCCCGTCAGGAAGCAGGACGAAGTACGTCCCTTTGGCGTCCTCGTCCTGCCGGCTCTCTTCGTGACCAAAATCACTTCCAGAATCGAGGTCGTTAACCTCGTAAGAGAACTCATAATGAGCTGGTTCCTGCAACAGAGCAGTATACCACAATGTACAATATGCATGACACAAGATACATTCAGTATGGTACAGTTTCCAGTACGCATGACAGGAGAGACAGACAGTACATCATAAGTTACAATAAGCATGGCAGGAGAGAGAGACGTTGCAACATAATTTACAGTAGGCGTAAAGGAAGGAAAGGCAATATATTTCATTTCACGTAGACTGTATTTAATGACAGATCCATAACCTCTTCCAAAGCTAATTTTCCAGAGAGTGCGATCTATTATTTCGTATTTCAGTTTACATAATCTTATCGTTTTCTTAAGGTTATCCAGTAGCTGCTTGTGTCTCCTTTTCTCGTCTTCCCGCCACTTATACCTTTCCACGTAGCTTTCCTTCAATGACGTGTTTTAGAAGGTAGTTCCTACGCGAGATGTGACCAGCCCATTTAGTCTTCCTTCATTTCATTTTATGTATGATGTTCAAAAAATATCTATATTTTAAAGCGGGCAAACAGAAAGACAATATTCCGTAGGTTAAAATAAGATGCGGAGTAGAGACAGCCGGTATGCCACAATCTGCAATAGATTTAACAGGAGAGACAGTATGCAAGTTACAGGAGGTTAGAAATAATAGGAAGTCTGTATACTGTCATTTACGACATTTTAATTCGAAGAGACAACATGTCATAAGAAAGAGTGGACTTGACAGTACAATCAGGCTGATATAGTAGTTTTGCCGGTAAAACGTATAAGTAATACGACGAATTTAGTTGAAACTGGGCATAGCCTTTGTATTTTTTAAGTGTTTCATTTTCCGAAGCTTAAAATCAGCTAGGATTACATAGCATCGGTGATAGATAAATGAGTATGAAGCATTAGCAAAACGATACTGACAGTGGAAAATTGAAGTACTTGGAGATAAACATGTCCCTGTTCCACATTGTCCACAATAAATCCCACATGATCTAACCTGCGATTGAACCGAAGTCCCGGTGAGAGACAGGGAACTAACTACCTAAATAATGGCATGGCACTCATACACGTTAATCTGATGTAAGGAGCAGAACAATTGCGCAATTAAGGTTTTATTTACTGCAATACGCTAGTAGGTGAAAAACTGTTAGACTTACAGATAGGTCGTCATCCTGCTGTCCGTTGCGTCCTCGAGAGTAGTCGTATCCACCATTTGAAGCCTGTGGTCCAGATGCTCCATTACTACCTCCAAATCTGCTGGAACTGGAAGGAGCGCTGTATCTGGAAGAGGGTGTGCTGCCAAATCCACCGTTAGATGGTGTACCATATTGAGTAGCGGGAGCACGACCGAAGGATGAAGAGGCACTGTACTGAGTCGAAGGAGCCCCACCGAATCTATCTTTAGCGGATGGCGCTCCGTACTGGGAGGAAGGAGTGCTACCGAATCCACCGTTCGTGGAAGGAGCCCCGAAATGGGAGGAAGGAGAGCCACCATTACGGCCAAATGCAGGAGTTCCATGTTGATTTGAAGGGGCTCCTCCAAATCGTCCCAAAGCAGAAGGGGTACCATACTGTGGTGATGGAGGACCACCATTGCGACCGAAAGTTGAAGGAGTGCCGTACTGATTGGAAGGTGCGCCGCCAAATCTCTGGGAACCTGAAGTGTCACCACTGCGATCGAAGGGCGAACCACCAAATCTGCTTGAAGGTGAAGGAACACCGTATTCTGAAGAAGGACCACTACCACCGAATCTGCCTGAGGCTGAAGGAGAACCATATCTCGAAGATGGAGTAACATCACCAAATCTGCCTGATGTTGAAGGGGCACCATATCTGGCAGAAGGTGCAGCGCTTCCGAATCGACTTGAGCCCGAAGGAGCACTGTACTGGGTAGAAGGAGGACCACCAAATCCAGCAGAAGCTGACGGAGCTCCGTACTGAGTGGAAGGAGTACGACCAAATCCGTTGGATCCTGTTGAAGGTGCACCGTATTGACTTGCGGGATAGTTTCTACCGCCAAATCCATTGGAGGTGCCAGATGGTGGCCCATATTGGTTGGACGGGTGTGAATCTGCGAAAGCCACGCCAGTTTCTTGACCTGGTGGCAAGTACGATCGGTCCACTGGGGGCTCAGCAATCGCGCAAGCTACCACCACCGAGGTGAAAATAAGAAAAACCTGTTATAAGGGAGAAGTAACAAAAAATTAGTCCAGCGGCTAGAGTAGTTGTAAAATCAACTAAAATTTGTAAATTTCAAAACGTTGGAGTATTTGCTGAGAAACAAGAAATATCTCCACACACTCATAAATAAAACTGAATTTGAAATGTGCTAGGCTTGTAACAGTCGGTGACATGAATCAGCTTATGTGCATCGAACATTATTTTAGGGCTCTAATTGCCTCACGAATTTAATATAAACACACTTTTTAGATTTGAAAACTCCGATTTTAAAATACAGAATACCTTTGGGGCATTTGTACTCTTTTCCAATTATGTGAGTAAGTTCTGTGATGCATGAAAAATTAATCTGTTTACTTCTTCAATATAAATACCGCCTTTATTGGATAGTATGTCATTCTTAATAACTTGCTAACAAAAAGTTTTAAAGTTGTAAGAGACCAATTACAAGTAAAATAATACGAGGCAAAAGTCGAGTTTTTATTCTCCTTTATTGACAACACTCCATGAAGACACATGCGACAGTGAGGTGTAACTCCAAATTATCAGAATAAAGAAAAATAAAAATATCAAAATTATGTATCTCGACTAGTATTTGCCTCTTTCTTTCGTACTGTGCCTGCAGAACTTCGAAAGGTCTGTGTAACTGTATTACAATACTGTAATTACGCCACGAACATTTGGGCTCAGCTGAAAGGCGCTACGTATGTTATGCCACCAAAAATTATACTGCTCATTTGTGTGTTCTTAAAATCCAAATATGCACAAAAGAGAGACGAATTTCCCCCGGAAAATTGACGCTACCTTTGCCATGCCTGTTCTGATTTCTTATGATCCTTCTGTGTTCTGATGGATGCCAGAAAACGAACTGTGGATGATGCTGAAGATGCTAGCAGCATTTATATAAGGAGGCACTTGCAGGGTTTATGTATATCCATTACATATGTTGCAGAACCTATAGAGAGTTTTCTCCCCACTACCTCATATCTAAACTGCGTGTAAGCAGTAGTGGACTGAATTAGAATGTAATGGCGGCTAGGTAAGGGGAGGGGGCACTCAGATACGCATTATTGTCTAGGATTCTCCTATTGAGATTGCTCAATATTACTGCGAAAAGAGTTGTTTAGGTTTTTCCTCACATCTTTCTCCTCTCCTTTTTCGTGTTGGCTTCGGGTTAAGTTAGCAAGACGCTGGCTGCACGATGCGTCACTGCCCTTGCTGTACAGCGCCTGGAGGTCCGGCAAACATGATTCGCGGGTTCTGTCTTTACGTTTCGCAATACGCTGATACAGTTACAAGTTGTTAATGCATCTTTTGCTACAGGCAAGGCGCAAAATGTATTGTATTTCAATATAAAAATGTAATAGCCTGATTTTAAATGCAAATTTTGCTGCTGACGGACACTTACTTGTTTAGCTATAGGCAGTACAGTACATGGGAGTTTCAGTTCAGAAGCACACATGAATCACACTATTTGTTATTTGCAGATTGAAAATAAGTTGTATATTGGTGTATACTTCGTTTTGAAACTTAGACTTCTACTCGAAAAGAAGGACATAAATTGAAGTTGTTTGACAACTGAGTGCTGTAGGGAATATTTGAGATTAAGAGAAAGGAATTGACGTCCCATAATGAGGAGCTTTACTGTCTGTACTCTTTATCTATTATTATTATTATTATTATTATTATTTCAGAGTAATGAAGGAGACAAAACGATGGGTTGGGCATAGAGAGCGTGTAAAAGTAATAAGAACTGTATTTTATGCAACGCGAAAGTGCATTGCCGCCTTTAAAAGTGCGTGTCTCTAAGCTTTATTCTGAACCAATTGTATGATTTTGAAAAAGTCGTGCTCTGTTTCTTGTTAATCTTAAACTTCTAATCCTTGCCTTGCTTTCCAGTGATGTTTGCTTCAGATTTCCGAAAGAAATTCTGTGAGGACATGTATTTCCTATCGGCCTGTCATACCGTCCATCTGGTTTCCCTTGCAATGGTAATTCAAATAATGTTTGGAGAACCGAGCAATTCACGAAGCACCTACCTGTGGAATTCCTGGAATGCTATTATTCCTCCTAGTTTTTATTCTCAGTGTTTTATTCTCCGACCACCTCAAACTCTGTTTTCTCCTACATTTAAAGACAACGTTTCACACCTACATTTATTGTCGTGAAAAATTATAATACTCCTTGTAGTAAGGTTCTCAATTTAGTGTGGATATACCTACATAAACATAACTTACATATGTACACATATCACAAATACACATTTCATTGTATTAAGAATATCGGTAGCAGTCATCACAAATGTTGGATGAAATGTTTCAGGTTTTTTCTATTGTCCACAGAAAGTATTATAAAATGTTGGTGATGTGTGTATAAATTATATATCTCGTTTAATGCTAATGGTAATTAAAAAGTTTTCTGAAGGAAATGAAGCGACTAATGTCGGAGAAATTGCTAGTAACCTGAATTAATCTGAACTGCTGTATTAATATCAAGATCTTAAGTGCTGACCCATTAGCAGAGTCTTTTTGTTTACGTATCAAACACGTGGGAGAACGTCATTATTGCTCTGTCAGAAACATATAAATTTTATCACTTCAACTTTAAATTTTGATTGTTATTTCTATAGTGATAACTTCTTTGCGTGTGTAAATAGTGTTATGATTTACTAATATTATGTAGAAGTAGGCTTAAGCTTCCTAGTTCTGAAAATCGGTAAGCTTCAAAACACAAATTTATATTCCGCAGTTTAAGTCTGCCCTACTTCAAAATGATTTCTCAGATTCGTTAAAAATCCTACAATATTTTACAGAATATCAAAGTAAATGCATAAAGAGGAGGGTTTACCGTCTGTCCGAGTATATAATATCTTAAGGTAAATTAGAGATTTTGATGTTATTAATATTTTTAGATTGCAGGAAAATTTGTATGTCAGCTCAGTTTTGGTGAGAACTAGGTCACATATAATTTTGCATCAGAGACACTCAAAACTAAGTATGTTTTGTTGGTTGTATCAGAACCGATTCTCATGCATGGAAAAGTGAGGGTTTGAGAAATCACTTTAAAATAGGATAGAATCAACCCATGTGAGAATTATCAGTGACGTAGTCAATGTTTACAGAAAGAATAACGTTAGAAGGGAGGAAAAATGGCAGGGTCAACGTGAGAAATTATGGTGGAACAAATATATATCTACTAAACGGATTGGAGGGCGTTTGTGGACCGAATGGAGGGTTACAGATTGCCAAAGAAAATGCTGGACTCTAGATGCGATGACTGTCGCCCGACTGGAAGACCTACGAAGAGAAGACAAAATTTTTACGGAGCGTGGAACCGGACCGATAGGACCGTACCGTAGCAAGGGGGTGGAAGAAGAAGAAGAAGCAGATATTAATGTGTATTATCCCTGTTGTGTTAATACAGTAGTAACGAAGTGCGTGTGTGTGTTTGTGGACCGTTTGTCTTATTTTTGAGAAGAAGATGATTTTAAGCAAATCTTCGTGAAATAATTGTTACTTAAGTGTTCTGTTACAATCGGAATAAATATATGAAATATTACTAGAAAGGACGTAAAAGTGAAAGGCAAAATGTAAAATTCATCCTGGAACAGGCCATGAAGGCCCGGACTGGGAGGAGGGTTATGGTTCTACTTGTTCTCTAAGCTGGGCCCTAATTGGAGGTGAGCGATTAAAGTCACGCACCGGCCGCTTAATCCCCGGGAAAGACACACTGTTCCCATTCCAGAGGAGGCTAGTTGGGCCCCACGACCTATCTGGATGGGTGCGAAAATTCTCGTCCCATCCGTATCCGATCCCCGGACCGTTCCGATCTTAGCGATTCGCTACACCGACTGAGCTATCGTGGCCCATCGGAAAGGATGTAGGGCGTAAACAATAACGTAAAAGAAAAACAAAAGTTAAGCGTGTGGAATGTAATTTACGTAGTTACTCTTGATTACCTTCTCTTGTCAGCAAATATGAGTATGCAGTTCAGTACCTGCACTGCTGATTACTCTGTCAACAATGTTATGCTAGGTCTGTCTGCCTAGCTCGATAGAGACTAATCAGTGACGCATAAATGCAAATAAACTACTTAGGAATTCAGTGTAGACGTGTTTACTTTTTGTACTCTTTTTTCGCTGCGTCTTGCCTGCTACAAAGTCAGATACTGGCTGAAGCCACGGACAAGACTTCTGTCTGCAGCTGAATCTCTCTGTGCAGTCTCGTTGGACCCTGGATTAATTACGACACCATTTGTGAAGAACCTTGAAACATCTTTACTTCTTGTTGGACTAATATACTTTTGGAAAGTAACATAATTAAGATTATGGTAGACTGAAAGGATTTTAATTTCCTATATAAACTAATCCAAGCCACCTTGAATGTAAATTACCGGTTACACACTTCGTGATTGCAGGGTATGGGTTTATGTAATCCATCAGAAGTCGTGAAGACGCACAAAAAGTTGCTACTAAATTCCACGGTATCATCTGCTATTTGTATCAGACGTGATACGACAGCGGAAATTTAGTCTTGGCGTACCGTGAAATTAAGCGATTGGTGTGCTGTATCTGGTCTTCATTTCTATGTCCGTCCATTTCTTTATCAAGCTAGATTTGTTTTTTTAGGCTTTTTCGCTTTTCTCCATAGCCATCGATCACATTATAACGTCTTCTTTGGGCCATGAAATTATCCTGGACGAAATTATGATATGAATAATAATTTATAATTTTCTTTTAAGTATCTTACTTGTTCACTGAATTATGCTTACTAAGTGAAGAAGACGAAGGACTGTAGTGTCACAATTTGGGCAACTAGTGTCCATTGTTTTGCGATCTGTTGCCGGGCCATACTCCAGAATAAAGGAGTCCTAACCCGGAAGGCTGGGAAAACCTAAAATCTCGCATCCGTATTCGGTTTTTTTTGTCACGTATGTCTTAACTCTACTTTCATCCAGCAAATAGTTTTGCACAAATAAAGGTAAAGCAGTTCCGTTACAGGCCTGGAGTGGCCCAGAGGGTTCCAGGAAGTTAAGGTTCCCAGATTTCATGACAATGGCACAGGAAAGCGATAAGGTTGTCAGCCTTACGCACCGGCCGCTTTTTATCCCCAGGGTATACTCCTGGTACTTATTTCTGTTAGAGGCTGAGTCGACCCCAGGGCCATAGTGCGATCGGAAGGATTTTATGTCAATAAAAAATTCCAATGACACCAGCTGGGATTTTTTTTTTTATTGTCTCTTCCATTCTTTATAAGTACATACAAACAGCGTGGTTTTCTGGGCCTTACATTTGTATTTATACACTGGCCCTTTCCTATTTGTATGTATATTTCTCGTGTTCCTACAAGACTGTTGGTGAGGGTACAAGTGT
>Ga0123355_10020652_pt1 | contig 10524 bp, 4 predicted proteins | sample TergutEmb28metaG_3_FD_89872 | JGI IMG/M metagenome (GOLD analysis project Ga0123355, IMG submission 89872) | Embiratermes neotenicus P1 segment gut microbial communities from Petit-Saut dam, French Guiana - Emb289 P1 | ecosystem: Host-associated > Arthropoda: Insects > Digestive system > Gut ... | reverse complement strand
GAGTCTTCTAAAAAAAAATTTAATATTCCCTTTTAAAAAAAAACCAAACCCAAAAATAAAAATGTTTTGCTATGGTGAAAAAAAAAAAAAAAAAAAAAAAGGATACAAATGTTGATAAGTACATTATATTATATGCATAGTATACCAAATACATGTTTCTGCCACACTTGTGGCCATCCTCAGGGAGGTGCATTACAGAGGATATATAACAAAAGTACTGAATCAATGCAGAAATGTAAAATAGCAAGTTTTAAAATAACTCCTACACACACATACATTCCTTTCATTTCAGGATACTGCGTAATAGCTACATAGAATTTATCACAAGAATTTTAGCTGTATTTCATACTTTAATATACATATTTTAAACCAATAGTTTAAAACTTAGTATCTTACTTTTGTGCTCTGATTCAAAAAGTTTGTAATATATCCTATGTACCGCATCTCCATGAGGATGGCCATAAGAATGCCTGAATGATGTATGAGGCATACTTTGTATATAATATAAAATACTCTTCAACATTTATATGCATCTGTTGGTTTCATCACCATATTTAATATCCCTATTCTGTATTAATGAAATTTATATTAATTCTTACATTAATTATACTACTTCTTGCATGGTCATAGGCATAGAAAGGATCCATAATTTTTGAATCACTGCATCCACAAACTTAATTACAACGAATTCCAAAACATTTGTTAAAAATTACAGTATCCAAAAATTCAATTTTTAAAAAAGCATGACTTTTGGAAGCCGGCTCTGTTTCCAACAAACGAAAGGACACAGTATGACTGAAGTTAACTGACATAAATCTTCTTTTTTTCATATTTATTCATCATCTAATTTTTTAAAGAAACACAACATTTTGGAAGCCCAGCTCTGTTTCTATATTCAGGCAAAGAAGCACCTAACTGGGTGGACCCCTCAGCTAGAGCTATTCTAAGTCACTGGGCACCACAGAAACAGTAAACATGTTCAGATATGCATCCGAGAACAACAGGGGCAGTAACAGGAAAATGGTTACTGAAAAATTAAAACTTCACTACATGACTCAAACTTAAACCTGGACCAATCCACAGCACAAAAATCCAGAATACACACTTAAAAATTCTCTAACACCATCTGTTGAAAAAATTGTGGATTTCATGGGTTCAAACAAGTTTATAAACCAAGAAATATAAATGTATTACTTAATCAATGTGGATCATAACAGCATGGCAGCGCATCTCACCAGAAGTGACTGTGAAGGGCTTTAAAGAATGCTGTATATCCAACACAATGGTTGAAAGTGATGATATGTTGTAGATTGGCAGGGACGAGGATGGGAATGTTAGGAGTTAAAGGGAGGAAGATGAAGGTACTGACTGTGGAGATGGAGACAGACTGACTGGTAAAGGCAGAGAGAATCTGACATGCTTTGTGTATTAAGTGTATGAAATTCATAGCAAAATATTTTTTCTCAGCACACATTTTATATTTGGATAAATACATTTTCCCGTGGCAGACGTGTTTTATTAGAGGGGGTGTCTCAGATTAGAATCGTCTTGCATTTGTGTAAATAAAGTTATGTAGCAACGGTTTCATATTCCTGCAATAATATTTCTCTTGCAAGCACAATGCTGCCACTCATGCTAATCTAAAAAGTTCATTACCTAGGCATTGTAACACCTCATATGTAATGGAAGAACAGCAACTGCATATCTCTAACTCAGAGTATCATATAAAACAGAGGGCAGTACACTTGTACTGCACATTTATTACTGCTGGCTTACTGAGCAAGACATCAATGACGAGGTTAAAAAAGTCAAATATACCACAAAATGTGACTGGAGATTTCACCCACACATGCAAATGTTTTCAGCAAACTATTTCACGCACCTGACACTACAGTAACAACTGAAAATGATGCATCGAACATCCTTGCATATTTCACACCTATGAAGGCTCTCCAATGACACCCAAGAGCATGTCACACTTACATTTTGCCAACACTTAATGAATGAACCCACACGAAATAAACACCCACTATTCAAAATCGCAAACGATGCCCTAGTAGACTTACCAACACCATCAACAATTAGTGGCTGATGAAATTTTGGATCACTACTAGGGATCTGCCTAGTAGCACAAATTGCAACAGGGTTATTCCTGGCTACACACTACTGCCCAAACATCGACTCTGCATTCGACAGAGTAAGACATATTTGTCGAGATGAATAAAAGACGAAGCCTTGACTATTCCACAAAATCATGAAGGTGATTATGTTTAAATTTTTAGTGCTGGCCTCATATCTAGTAAGGACTTGCATTTCATCACATGTCACAGACCTCCACATGTGGTATGGACCTGTGCAACTGCACATTCACCTTCTTCTTGTACATGCAGTTTCAATGACAGCTTGAAAATAGTGGAAAGTCTTTGCAAAGGAAGATATCAGCTTTCATATGATACTACTTTCAACTTGCTTTATGTCATCATGAGCTAATTTAAACCCATTTCATATTTTGCAAATAAAAAAATGGCTGATGCTTGTTACTTTTATGAACACCAAAACATGTTCTCTTCTGATTTCTCAAACGTTATTGCTGTAACATATTCCATGCTCAGATCACATACAGGAGGAAACATTGTCTGAGCATCGTCTGAATTGGCGCGATACAGAAACCCAAGTATTACACATTGCAAAAACAAGTTTTCCTAACACTGCCAATACAATACCAAAGTCAGCACTAAGGGCATGTTGTTTCTGTAACAGGTCTGGCCATATTAAAAAAATCTGGAAGGCAACATAAGTAGGAGGGACGTAAGTCTTCACATGCATGACTAGCGGTTGGTAAGAACTGTACTGTTGATGTCCCAAGTGTTTTGCCTCCCAAGGTACGAGTTCAGGTAACAAATGTATCTAAGCTTGCTCTCTTGAATTAGGTGCAACGAGGTCCTTGATTTCATACAAACAGTTTAAGCAGATTCAAGTGGATGATCATGAATGTATTTTGCCCCTGGTAGAAATGAACTGTTATGGCTTCAGCTTATAATTCACAGATTCTTGGACAAGTATTACTGCCACTTAAGTTCCATGGTTCTTCATAAAAATTCCATTAGTAAGCAAGAAACTCTTGGGTTTTCCTACTCTGGAGTCTGATTTTTTTCATGAAGATGCAGTTAGCTTTGGATTTGACTAGTTTTCAGTTTCAATGAGCATCTGCTCCTAATGTTCTGTTAATACTTGTCTGTGATAAGACCTCTAATCTTTGTTGTCAGAGTGTCAGCATATTGGGTGACACAGATTGACAGATCAGGTCTGAGAAACTTACACCTCAGCAAAAGGAAACCTTGGCTCAGTTGATCCAACAGTACCGGGATGTATTAACAGCTAAGCTTGGTTTGAACCATCTTATGAAGTACTGCATCCCGATCAATGACATAAAACCAGTCACGTTTGAAGAAAAATGTGAATTCCCCAATATGAATCCACAAGCAACAACCATCAGAGAGTTGATTAAAACTCACAAAGCAAACAACCCAATCAGACCAGCAGTGAAATGGAGAAACAAACCCACTTACAAACTTTCAAACCACATAACCAGAATATTAATGCACTTGCTTAATCTCCCCATTGCATTCACCATAAAAGAACAACCTAAGCCTCTCATAAGATTTAAAAGAGATTTCAATTTACAGCCCAGAACTGGCATACTGTGACACAGACAATATGTACACAAACATTTGGACAAACAAACTGAAAAAAATGTTGGTAAAGGTGAAGCAATTCCTGTACAGGCCTGGACAGGTCCTGAGAGTTCCAGGCAGTCAAGGCTCGCAGATTTTGAGACAGTCGAAACATGAAGGTTGTAAGATTGTCAGCCCTACCCACCAGCCGCCTTTACCACCCGGGAAATCTTTCTGGTACTCATTTCTGTTGAGAGGCTGAGTCAACCCCAGGGTCATAATGTGGCTGGAAGGATTACGTCAAAGAAAAATTCCAATGACACCACAGGGAATTGAACTCGTGACCTTACGGTTTGTAGCACAGTGTCTCAAGCAAGTGTACCACCACGGGCCCCAATTAAAATACTGATAAACTAAAACACAGCCCAATTACCATCATCACTACACAATACAACAATGAAAAAATCAACATATGCAAGATGCAAATCAAAATTACTTAACCCACAACATATGCTATGAACAAAAAGGACTAGCCACAGTATCAGTGACATCAGCAATGTTTTCAAAAATATAATCACAGTTGACAGGTACGAAAAACACAAAATATTTGGTTACTTCAGATATATTAATGACATTTTTTTCATTTTTGAGAACAGTATCATCAACATTACTGATGCACACAATGAGTTCAACAACTTAAACCAAAACTTAACCTTAAAAAAAACCTGAAAGAAGTCAGCTGGATGAAATTCCCTGGCTTCCACACAAAGAGACACTTCTCCATAACAATCCTGATCCCCATATAACCACTCTTATAGTGCATCAACTGCACCACTTTCATTCAGAATGTCTTGCCCAGTGCCCAGCAGTATCCACTTGTTGGACCATTAACTAAGCGCATCTAAGGACAACAACTTTCATATGGCAACTGCCAAGATACAACAGTGGGTGCTATTAGTGAAATGGATTTCTCTCCCATGAGAACTGAAGAAGTGGTGTGTAGCTGGGAAAACTGCCTCAATAGTTCTCGTGACTATAAGCAGAAATAGTGGTTTGTTACTTCTCATTCTGGTGGATAAATAAGTTAAAATAATTTTTGACTGTAATGCATCCTTGGATATTACTTACTGAACATTATTTGTACATAACAAATTCTGTGACACAGGAAGTATCCCCTTTGTGTGATTTTTAGAATAACATTCCAGACTTCTATTTGTGCAGCCTCAAAATGCTTGGAATATCTGCGTAGGTTTCCTGTTTCAAACGTCCATACAGACAACAAGACAGGCAATGCACATACAACGTAACACTGAGGTGCGTTCATGTAACCATTGCTGCAGTGGAAAATCAATAAATATTACATATTCTGAGTGTGTGTATTTTTAGACTTGGGTATCCAGCATGCAATGTGCATGGGTCATATTGTCATCTGTGGCCTGCCCAGATCTACTATATTTTTCCACATTATCTCATAAATGGCATAATTTATGAAAAAAGTTACTGAACATAAAATGTGTTTTGATTTTCTCTACAATAGTTGTCTGAAATAAATACATTCTACGAAGAAATGAGTGAGATATGATCAAAAATGTATATTGGTGTTCACGTACAGTACCTGTTATTCTTGTCTGATTGTAATGAACCTTGAATTTTCTTGACATTTTTGGAAAATACTCAAATATCAAATTTAATGAAAATCCATCCAGTAGGAGCCGAATTGTTCCACACGGACAGATGGGTGGATGAACGGACAGACATGATAAAGCCAATAGTAATTTATACAATTTTGCAAATGTGCCTAAAAATGACACTCGCATCCAGGATATGTAACAGTCACGAATCATTCATTAACATAACTGCTGCAAGAGTATGACCGTGTATTGCTCACATGAGTGAATCACTGCACATTTGTTCCTCTGTCAGATGTGAACACACTTTCCATTGGAGTTGAACCACAGCGATTTACAGTACAGAACAACATGCATTACTACTGTTGAGAATTAGTTATATATTTTCATTGGGACACTGCATTAGCACACAATACACAAAATTTAGTGTGGACTATTATCAGCCATTCTTCACGAACAAGCAATCAGTCAAGCATTAACGTTTCAGGTTCCCTGGATTGGAATGTATATAACCTTTATTTCTGGCAAAACCTGAAACAAAAGCCTACAGAAGGAACTAAGCATTTTGTAGGCTTTAGAGACTCATCCTCCCTAGGTGAATTTAAACATATCACAGAATACTCTGGTGTGAAAAGTTCACAGTTTCAATGCCAGTAATTTCAGACAGGAAGTTTTATGGGCAACAATTACTACACACAGATAGAACTTCCAATTACTGTACATCGCATATCAATATGTGAATTTTTAACCAGCAGAAGCCACCTACTGGACGATACCTCGCTCTATAAAGTGGCTGTACTAAGACGACAAAAATCTTTTGGGATGAAGCATCAAGTAGTTTGTTAGAGAGGGTTCAAAGGAACACATTCCTTTTATCTTCTGGGCCAAAATGTGAACAGGGAACTTAGCGGCTTGGCTTTCAGAGTTTTAAAGGGATTTGAACTGGAAAATATTACATACCCCCCCCAACAAGTCATTTGTGAGGCTTCAGGTTCCCAGGGTGATGAAGAAAAACATATTCTTCCAAAATGTTGGTAGCTGCATATAAAACTATATGGGATCACATCCCAGGAGACCATAATCTTCATATCTACCGCTGTCAGAACCTTCAAATCTTACAGGCCGTAATAAAGCTGCAGATAAGAGCACGAACTGTTGTTCATGCACTGTACATTTACCCAAAACAATTACTAAAATGAGTAAGAGGAAGCATCAGACTAAAATATACTACTATATCCATTCCTTTAAATTTAATGTTGTACATTTTCCATGCAACTATATTACATATAGAAAATTTAACACCAACATTGTGCAACAAGTTGGTGTTAAATTTTATATATACAACCCATTCCTCTCTGTCTGCCTTATGCATCCCAATTCACAAAATGTTAAGGTCATACATAAAATAAGTGCTTTTAGCAAAAAAGTATTTGTAAGAGCCATCACAGTAATTACAAATATAACATTCACGTCTACTTTAAGCTTCTTGTTGACTGATCAAATGATAAAATATTCGATCAATATGTAACCTTCCACCTCAGGAATTTTAGCCACACAAGCATTTCTGAGACCTGGTTTTCAGATATGACTTGCTTTTATTTACCAGGAGAGAAGAGTATACGGTCGGACAAACCTATCTTGTTACAACCTTTGGCACGGGCCTTACGTTCCCAACACACAGCAGAAAATTCAAGTTTAAACTTCATACTTATCATCATCACCATTATAAACACAATCATTCTGTCAAATTTCACTACTCTGAGATGCAGATATAAACTACTATTTTTCTGAATTAAAAAATAACAGCATTAACTCCTACTGCAGCCAAGCACACAACGTTCTGTACAAAATATGGACAACAGAACCAAAGATGATATCTGAACACACAACTGTGAAGTCCAAACTGAGTACCTCTATACTGTGTCAAATTTCATCTAGTCAACCCACATACATCTTCCACAGAAAGATGTCATATGATCGCTTATATTGGTCAAGATTTCATGCACAAGTGACACACACATTAGTCATCTATGCCTTCATCTGGAGTTGGATCTCCAAGGTGAAGGAAAGAACTACCCACACTCAACATTACCACCACCTTTGTGTATTTTATTCATTTGAATACCACATACAATTTTTCCACACATTTCTCTAAGTTCTGACAAACTGAAAGAAAGTTTCTTGGTCTTCTGTCAGTCACTCAGTTACAACTTAATTATAAAATATCTGAAGGCTGTTTTTCTGTTATCCCAAAGTTTACACACGTCTTTACTACTGCACATAAGAAGTTCCATCCACCACAGATAAGAATAGAATGCAGACAACTCTACAGATATAACACGTGTCTGTGTCCTGCCATCTGATGACTATGAACTAAGTTTCAACATGTTTAGGTCACTTTCACTTTGCTATCCTCTGCCACTTTTATTATAAGGTTTACTTTATTATTTTTAAAAAATGCAAAAACCTCTTGTGTTATTTTTTTCTTACATGCATCTTACATGGCAGGTTCATTACTGAGTAGGTATGTCTGAAATGTCTTAAGTGATTCTGGATGTCATAAAATAAAATCTGCTGAAGACTAAACCAATTCAGACACAGAAAACAATCTGATGGGTATGTAAAAAGCATCCAGTTTAGGCTAAATCCACAAGAAGGCCAAACACAAATATTTAAAATGATAATTATGGTGCCAGTATTTGGGTAAAATACCTTCAACCAAAATGTATAACTACAAATTTTTTAAAAAAAAAAACCTATATTTTCTCAGGGAATAATTGACAACAGATTACTCATTCTGACAATGTGGGGAAAAAAATCTGAACCTAATTACACAGGCAGATCACAACTAAACAAAATCACAACCTGCACGAATCAGATGGATTCAACATGCACCAAACTATCATGAGACATGACAGTAACATGTACAGGTCAGGCTCCAGCTCTAAAACCACAGTAGGCATGTGGAAAAAGTAGTGTGGATGATGCTGAGTTACAACATGAATGGCTCTGTACAACTGTGGCTGTTCTCTCTTAACTACTCACTGTATCTCAACCTGCAGTTTTGAAGGCAAGGACCAGACTGTATACTGATAGCCTTGCACTCTGTGGAATGGTTGAATGAGCTTCTTACAGCTTCAGCATCATATATGAATTACATGGATGGAAAAAAAGGTAGCTGTGACTTTTTACTGGCTGTAATGTAAACTACACAAATGCAAAAAAATAATTTCCCTTTAAGATACACAGTTAGTGCAATATTCAATATGTTGAGATATGTCATGTTGGCACCCCCTGCAAATGCCATAATCACAGCCCAGTCCATTTATGCAAGGTACTCATTATGAACATGTGGAAAATGGGAAGTGTCCATTTAATTTCCAAAGGTTCATCAAGCTTCTGTACATATGTGGTATTCAATTGAAATCATTCTTGCATTCACCCAACCATAAATAATATTACGAACCCAGCTCTTAAATTACAAGACTACTATACTTCGTATGAAGGGCTTTTTAAAATCTTTAATCTCACTTGATTTCTTCGGCAGCTCATGGGGTTTGGTGCATAGCCAATGGTTCCCTGCATTTTCATGGTTCTCAGTATCTCTAGATCGATTGGCGGTGTTCGCCTGAAATAAAAGTTAGAAACCGTTGATATACTGACGGTACAAAAATATAAAACTTCAGGGTAATAAGAAACAAACAAGGCTGAATGTGAACCATAAACACATGTGCAGGTATCTTAAAATTTGGACAGTGTCATCAGGATATACAAAAATGATAATCCTGTGAAGTGTTTTTATTTTGAAAGAACAATGTAAAAAAAAAAAAACAAGCATTTGAATACATTCCATGGAGCACAGTCCTTACTTATAAGCTCCTAGTTGTACAGCTGGCCAAGGGTTTCATTACTATATTCACAATGGAGCCACACAAATCCAGTCCACACACTCCCAACCTAGTGAATTCAGATCCACTTTAATATTATCCATCCATTCCACTCTGTGCTATGATCTTCCAGTTGTCTCATTCCTTCAGGTCTTTTGACCAAAACTCTGTACATACTTCTCTTCTCTCCCATGTAGGATACATGCCCCCACCCACCACACCCCTTTCACCTCACCATCCTAATAACACTGGATGAGCAGTACATAGTATGAAGCACCACACTATGCATTTTTCTCCAGTCTTATGTTCCTGCATCCCTCTCAGGTACAACTATTCTCCTCAACACCCTGTTCACAAATACCTACATTCTTCCCTGAATGTGAGAGACCAAGTCCTGTATCTGGACAAAAGACAAAATTATAGTTTTACATATTTTACATCTTCATTTTAATCTTTACACTTTTAGGTAGCAGATGGGATGGCAGATGATTCTGAAACGAATGGTAGCAAGAATCCTTGAATTCCAACTGCCCTCAATTTCTCATCCGTCAGTGTCACTCCAAAATATATTAAGGTTGTCATACTGTATTTTCAAAGACCTGATTAGCTATCCTTAAGATAAAATCTTGTCCAGCTGACACCAGCAACCACCATGACAATGACCAAACTAATATTATAAATTTATTAACAATTCCATTATGTTCCAACATTTGATTCTGCAACCTTTTTACTATCATCATAATCATGTATCACAAAACATTAAAAAGTGAAATGTTCATGAAATTTCCACAACTTTGTAACAGTAAAATCATAATGACTGCAATAAGCAATAAAAAGAGTGGTAAAAAAGCTTAATTACAACTACATTTGTCAGAAAAATGATTAGTTATCCTTAAGATAAAATCTTGTCCTGCATTATGGCCATAAAATGTGCAAAGATTCTTATTTCTCTCTGTTTTTAATTCACATCATGTATGCTGTCATAAAATAATCTGGTAGTGCCAGTAGAACAGCCACATCCCATTTGTTACGTACTGGGTGGGTTATGGTATTCATTCTTGTTTTTAAGCTTTCGCCGTGTTCTAAATGTAATTTATTCCTTTTTGGGTAATTCCCCGGCATCTGAGTTCTAACTGCCGACGTTTCGGAACTCACTATCGGTTCCACCTTCATAGGCAGGTGAATGAAGTATGTCAGTGGCAGGATTGTGCGTGGTATATATATCTGGTTGGGTTTGGAGCGGGGAAGTGGCCGAGCCAATAGGAAGTGGTGTGCCCATGCGGGGCAGTTAGTGGTCAGCAGGTAGTGGCGGGGGAGGGTGTATATAAGTGCGGT
>Ga0123355_10020651_pt1 | contig 10524 bp, 4 predicted proteins | sample TergutEmb28metaG_3_FD_89872 | JGI IMG/M metagenome (GOLD analysis project Ga0123355, IMG submission 89872) | Embiratermes neotenicus P1 segment gut microbial communities from Petit-Saut dam, French Guiana - Emb289 P1 | ecosystem: Host-associated > Arthropoda: Insects > Digestive system > Gut ... | reverse complement strand
CTTTCTACTATTTACAACACCATTGATATTATATCAAACAGATTAATTTTGTAGTAGTTACAAATGTCACTTTTTGTAGTTACACATGTCACTTTCTAGTGCACGTGATTAATGATTTTCGAAACTTTGCAGCACAAAATATAGCTGCAATGCCTAGATCCTGCCATTCATTGTGCTGATCTAGATGCTTTTCGAGATATTGCAGCTCAAAATCTAACTATAATGCCTAGATCAAGCTATTCATTGTGCGATCTAGTGCCCCAACTCGCAAGTAACGACACAATACCTGATAAAAATTCCAAACTTCTTCGTCAGCTCCTCCTAACGTACTTTCCTAGTACGAGTCGTGATTGAATCATTCACTGGATGATCCAAGCTTCCTCGAATTTTGAAATTTTTCTTTAAGCGTTATTGTACCGTTACTTACGAGCCGGGGCACTAGGCATTTTTCGAAACATCATGTTGCGGATAGTATTTCACCCAAGGTCACGCCATAAGGCTTTAATCCAATTCCACCAAAAGTACGTAGTCAATAGAATCTAACCCATCCACAAATTCTAAAACTTCTTCCCCCGATGAGCTATCGTCAACTACGATCCTGATTAGATCTACAATATCTGTGTAGGTTAGTAATCCCTCCTTAGTCTCATCATCAGTATCATCAGTGATTATTTCAGAAATTCGCTCAAGCTCTGCATAGCGACTAATATATTCAAATGCACTTACAAGCGGATGGTCAGCAACTTCCCTTATAACGTGAACGATCTCCTCATCACTTGCATCTACATTAAATTCAGCATAAATTACTGTGCTATTTTCGTTACTACATGACCCTAACGCGAATCCAAACATAAATATAAATAAAATTGATAATAATCTCCTCATTTCTAATTCCCCCTTTAGAATTTCAGTTGATTGCTATAAAACAAGCATTTTAACTAATTTTATGATTTTAGATAAATTTCTGATGTTACTACGATTTTTCATTAAACTCCTCAATAATTTTTTTAATTTCAGGTTCAGCAATAATTTTCCCTGATATTTTGACTCGACTTAAAACACTCCTAAATTGCTCTGGATTTACATCTTTATCTATTTTCAACACACCAATAGCGCGGATATTAAGCTTTTGACCAGTCCGGTGTGCCTCTTCAACATGCTCACTCCCTATTCCTAAGATACCCAAGCCCCACACAAGGGAATCTGTGATAATTCCTACACCTGCAAATGTTCCTTGAACTGATGGATCAACAAATTGCTCAATTTCTCTTTGATGCGACTCCGTTTGTTTCCGAGTTGCTAATCTAATAAAGTCTGAGCGACTAACATACAATCCCTTCTCTACCAAAAAATCAATCTGAGCTAACTCAACAGCACTTAAATTAATCGTAACTTTTTCTGATTTCATTACAAACCCTCCTGATATTACTAATCTTTAGTCTATCACAAGTTTTCTAAAATATCAGCAAATAGTTACTCATTTCGCTTGCATTTGCACCTAAATTCATACAAAAACCTCCTCTAAATTCCATCCGTTTAGATGGGTATGAGAATATTATAACACTTATGAATTGCAAAGTCAACCTTTTACTTCTATTTGGATGGTTATTAGAAGGAAAATAATTTGAGTTTAATTCTTCCCCGCTGTTACTCTAACGGAAGCACATCATTAATTTTATAGTTTTTTCTTTGTAAATATGTTTAATAATTTGCGAAATTCCAATTTTTGAATAACAAAAAAGCTGCTTCGCCATTTTATGGCGAAGCAGCCCGTTTGTATCAAACAATGCAACTTACTGTCGGAAAGTTTCACAATGTGCATTTGTATTATCTATCCGAACAATTTCTGCTGTACAATCTTGATTATTATTATAATGGCAGTTTCTTGCTTCACATTTTATATTACGCACACTTGATGGCAATTTATCTGCCTCCATAAACTCATTCGCAAATTCGTAGTTCTGCGAACCTTCACCTGGAACATAGCTTTCACAGGTTGTTTCAGTAGTGGTTTGAGCATCTATTTCACCTATTGCTATAGTTTTTGCAAAACAGTTTCCTTCTTTATTATTGTGACCGCAGTCGTAACTTTGGCAATTTAACGCCATATTGTAACCCCACCTTTACTAATTTTCTATTTGTATTATGGTGGTTTTAACTTAATTTATACACTTTCAACTATTTTAATTTAGTTCCTCAGCGGCTTTTTTTCTTTTTAGATGCAACTGCTAATCCTGAAGTAAGTAGGGCTGCCCCTCCTAAAACTGATAATCCTACGGCTACACCAGTTTGAGGCAATGCATTCGGTGGATTTGATTTTGATCTCGCTTCTCTTTCATCCGAATTCGAGTTTCTTCTTGAGCTTCGTCGCCTTGCTGCTCTTTGCTGGCCTGATGCTTGCTGCTCAGATGATGTTTGGTCAGAAGTACCCTGACCACTAGGCGGTGTTTGTCCGGATGGCACACTTGGTGGTGCTTGAGGTGGTGTTCCTTGGCCAGGCGGTCTTTGTCCTGGCGACACACTTGGTGGTGCTTGAGGTGGTGTTCCTTGGCCAGGCGGTGTTTGCCCAGGCGGCACACTTGGTGGTGCTTGCTCAGGAGTACCTTGGCCAGCGACACCTACTACATGGTACGTCGCAAACCGCGGAGGCTCTAATACATGATCATTAAGCTGAGCCATGTTACCAATAAACCTTCCTGCTGGTGCGGTCTCTAAGACAATAGTAGAAAGCTCCAAAGTAAAACTTTCACCTGGTTCTAAAACTCTTATTGTCCAATAAATTCCATGCCTCATACCACCGCCATCTTCACCATTCCAGCTTTCAGTAAGATGAGAATGACTTATTCCCAGCTCACCAAGATCAACTGCTTCATCTTCATTGAAGTAACCCCTTATACTAGCAATTCCCAAGTACATTGACATAAGATTTTGTGCCACAACATCTCTAACAGGTTCTTCACCTGTATTAGTTATAGTTATAGAGTAATTAATTACTGATTCTGGAAAAACCATCGTCGGATGCTCAGTGGTGCCGTTCTCCGGAGTAGATGTCATCGTAATTTTTACAGTCGACGTTTGCTCGGGAGACTCCTGATCTGCTTCTCCTACTTCATGATACGTTGCAACCCGCGGGCGACCCAATGCATGATCATTAAGCTGAGCCTCATTTCCGATAGATGTTCCTTCCTCCACTTCCTCATTGACAACCACTTCCAACACCAAAGTAAAACTCTGTCCTGGCGCCAAAGTACCTATTGTCCAATAGATTCCGTGCCTCATACCACCGTCATCCTCACCACTCCATCTCTCAGTAAGATGGTAATGACTTATCCCAAGCTCACCAAGATCCGCTGCCTCATCTTCATCAAAGAAACCCCTTAAACTAGCAATTCCCAAATACACTGACATAAGATTTTGTGCCACAACATCATTGACAGGATCTTCACCTGTATTAGTAATAGTTATGGAATAATTAATTACTGACCCTGGTAAAATCATAGTCGGATCTTCGGCGGTTCCAGAAGCTGGACTAGATTCCATCGCGATTTCTAAACTCCTTGATTCTGGAACTGGTTCTGCAACTGAAATCGGTTCAAATACTGCACGGATTACCCCTTCTGGATTCCAAACATCTGTCAACAGATGAGTTACCGGTGCGGTTTCATCTACAAATCTCAACGATTCATCTCCTGAGACAATCTCCCACCGAGCAAAGCGATAACCTGATTCTGGTTGGTTGGCGCGAATCTCTCCTCCATATCTGTCGTCTGGTAAGTCGTTTGGTAGCGTGGAATTCCCTGCGCTTACTAAAGTGCCCCCTTCTATTGATATCGTAGGAAACCATCCATAACTTATTTCTATATCCGATGCTGGCATGACAAATGATCTCAATTCTAAATCGCCAGATTCAACAGTAAAATCCACTGATGGATACGCCGTTACTTCCCTAAAATAAATAAATGGTCCACGGCACTCAGTTGTGTGTCTGTTGAATAACACAATGTATACAGTGGCGCCTGGAGCGAATTCTCTTGATTGCACCCTGTTATAAAGGAAGTTACCATCCTCATCAAAATCTGCTATATGAGCAGCATCCCCTAATATTGTTACGGTATACTGTGGCGGTTCTTCTACCAATTCCTCCACAATTGCATTGAATATAATATATGTGTATCCAGGTGGTAAGGTGGAAAATGTAGCTTGAATTTCTCCATCCACATACTCTATCACCACATCTTCTTCTATATTCGCAAAAGCGTCATAATTATCAAGCATTCGTGCCAAAAGTTGAACTGTTCGTCTTTGAAGTTGAATTGAACCCTCTACTAGTGTTATATGTCTTGGAAGTTCTTCATTGATAGTAAAATCATGAATATCAAAATCATTTGGATTGTTAATTGATAAAGTGAACTGAATCTCATCTCCAACTTGCGTATATTCATCTGCATCAGATGATCTAGTAATAATTGGATATATTGGCGTTTCATCAGTTCCTTCCGCTCTTACTACATGATACGTACTACCACTGCTCAACACAGGTCTTCTGCCGGGTTCATCACTTATATCTGTCTTAGCAGTAACACCAGCACTATTTCTAACTACCGTCTCAACTGGAACATCATCACTAACGACAGCTGGAATAATCACAGTAAATGACTCGTTCGGTTCTAAACTATCTATCTCCCAATGGAATGTCTGAAGTGACCTCTCATCATCTTGGTCAATAGAGCTTGCCATTGAAAACTGCACTCGGTCAAGTTCTTCCCAAGGTATCGATACCGCTTCGTCATCATCAAAATGAGCCATTATTTTACCATCTTGGGGCTCTAAGTATCTCGAACTGTGTTCTATTGCTGAGATATTTTCCACAACTTCATCGCTTACATTTGTAATGGTCACTGTATAAACAATCTCTGCTCCCGCTAAAACCGCTGCTGGCGCATCTTCTGTGCCACTGCCTGGAGTTGCTTCCATTGTGAGTTCTAGCTTTGGTTCTAAAATTGGTGCAAATGCTTCTGTATAGCTACTATAGGTGTCATACACCATTGCCGAAACAATCCACACCGCAAGAACAGCTAGAATTACTTTTATAATATTTTTGCTCATATTATCGCCCTCTCAATCTGATAATTTTTTCCCGATCGTGACTGTGCTTTTTTTAGAGATATTATCTACCCCATTTTAGCACTGCAAGATGTCGTCTTTTAATTATACCAGATAATGAGTTTGAATGTTGTTTTTGGTGATAATTTGTCGAAAATTGCGTTTAAATGATAAAAAGGTCTCATAGAGGGTTTGTTTCAGAAAATACAAATCTTTTGTGGTTATATAAACTCGAATTGCGCCAAACAACCAAACAATGTGCTCAATTAGGCAGTGGTTTTAAGAGAAAAATAAAAAGAAATTTTTTTGATGAATACAGAAATTAATGTCTAATTAGACACTTTAGTTTTACAATTAAAAAGGGTAATTCTAAAAATACAGTATTTGCAGCCAAAATCGTGTATTCAGGCTTAATAACCCAATAAGTAGGGTGGACTAATAAAATAGCTCTAACTATTGAGGTTATAGCCATTCCAAATAACTGCCATGTAGAAACGCATTAAACTAAAAAGCACCTTCCGAGTGCTTTTTTTGCGCTGCGGACCGGAGAATTAAAAGATTAGAAAACGTTTTCTTGCATCAAGGCGGTTGATATTAGCAAGAGAAATTGATATGATTAAATTAGAATCGACAAAAATATCTATTTTCTGACAAATGATTCGATAAAGAGTTTAAAAACAAGAAGTTTCTCTTGTTTCAAAGCAATTGTAACTCTTATTTTAAAAGGTGGTGAATTTTTAAAATTTTCTCAGATTAAGCCGAACTTTTGATATTTAAAACTAAACAAAAGGAGTTCTATTTATGAGTGTAAAAATAGTGAAAATATTACTGGTTTTATCGCTTTCAATAATGCCTGTTAAAACGCCAATTATAGCAAGTGCAGAAAGGATAGATGATTATCTGCATAGTAACGAAATTTATTCCAATGAGGATTTGCTAGTTGAAGACTTATTGGGTGAAAATTTACTAACATTTAATGAAGATGTGCTGAGTGAAAATTTACTAACGTTTAATGAAGATGTTATAGAAGATCCGTTTGAAGACGATTTATTCTTTTATTTAGAGCCTGACGAGCAATTTTTCTCAGAAGCAACTCTTAATGACGACTTCGAAGATAACGCAGTTGTTGTCGTGCTGAACAGAGCATCAAGTAGAGATAACAGAACTTTTACAACGAGTGATTTTCCAGACATAGGCGCTGTGTATGTTGAAGATTTAGACAGACTTTCTGATAGTGAGCATGCATATGCAGAGGAAGTATGGGAAGCTGAAAGAAATGTAGCTTTAGCTGAATTGATTGATTCTCCTGAATCCACTGAGGAACTTCTGGAAATTTACCAAGAGTATATAGATATTCGTGAAGAAGCAGAAGCAAATACATTGGTCAACTTTGATGAATATAGGCGGATCTTGCTAATAAGGTTAGATCAGAATTCAAAGGAGAATGTTTTAGATGTTATACAGCAGCTACAGGAACATGAATATATTCACATAGCAGAACCAAACTACATATTTGAATCTGATGAAGTATTTGGATTTAATGAACTAATTAATGAATTTGATGAACTATTTGAACCTGAAGCAATTATACCCAATGACTATTATTATCTCTTACCTCCTACCGATATACATCATCAATGGACTGTAGAAAAACTATCTCTACCACAAGCATGGAGTATTACAACTGGTTCTCCGAGTGTTAGGGTTGGAGTGTTAGGCTCGAGGATTTATACAGATCATCCAGAATTTTACGATCAACCAGGACTAAAGAGTCGCGTGAGAAATGACTTAGGTGAATTTTTTGCCAATGATGGAGGCATTTCAAATCCGAATCGCTATATATGGGCTACTCAACAAGCGGGAATTATTGGAGCGATGGGGAACAACGAAATAGGAGTTGCTGGAATCGCGTGGAATGTGGAATTAGTCCCATTAAAAGCATTAAATGCAACAGGTGGCATGTCAATTTCGACTGCGGTGAGTGCTGTAGACTACGCAAGGCAAATGGAAATTCCGATTGTTACTCGCAGTTTTGGTGGCGGAGGTGCAAACACTACTCTTTTTAATGCAGTCAGAAATTACACTGGACTATTTATTAATTCCGCAGGCAATAATAACCAAAACATTGATTCTAGTCCACGGTTTCCTGGATTACCAAACGCCATTATTGTGGGTGCATCGGATATAAATGATGGACGTTCAGTTTGGAATGCTTTACAAGCTTCTAATTATGGTGCAAACAGTGTTCATTTATTTGCTCCTGGTGGTGGAATAGTTAATGGCGTTCATAGAGACATAATAACAACCGCTCCTAATAATACTTTTGGATTTTACAGCGGAACTAGTGCAGCTGCGCCACATGTGGCTGGTGTTGCAGCGTTAGTGCTGAGTGCTAATCCTGGATTATCGCCTCAACAAGTAAGAGATATTATATTAGATAATGTAGACCCAATCGATGATTTTGCCAACATCAGCGTCTCTGGAGGTCGATTAAATGCATACAGATCAGTAAGCAGTGCTTCTTCTATACACACAGTAACATTCATACGTAACCATAATGCTGCTGATCTAGAAGCTGTAGGTACGGTAAATGTCCAAATGGGCTTAACTGTTGGAATTGCAAGCATGCCAGAACCAACAAGAGCAGGCTACAATTTTGAAGGATGGTTCACAACAAGAACAAACGGAACAGAATTCACGTATGAAGTACCAGTGACTACTAATATAACTGTATATGCGCGGTGGACTCCGAATCCAGACGTGGAAGTAACATTCATTAGAAACCATAACGCAACGGATTCAACAGTAGTAGATAGAATTGATGTCCAAGGTGGTTTAACAATTGGTGCTGCAAACATGCCACAACCGACTAGAATAGGTTACGAGTTCTCTGGGTGGTTTACAGCCAGAACAGGAGGCACAACATTTACTGGCACTACTCCTGTAGCAACCGATATTTCTATATATGCGCGGTGGACTCCGAATCCAGATGTAGAAGTAACATTCATTAGAAACCATAACGCATCGGATTCAACAGTAGTAGATCGGATTGATGTCCAAGGTGGTTTAACAATAGGTGCTGCAAACATGCCACAACCAACTAGAGTAGGATACGAGTTCTCTGGGTGGTTTACAGCAAGAACAGGAGGCACAACATTTACTGGAACTACTCCTGTAGCAACCGACATAACTATATATGCGCGGTGGACTCCGAACCCGAACGTAGAAGTAACATTCATTAGAAACCATAGCGCAACGGATTCAACAGTAGTAGATCGGATTAATGTCCAAGGTGGCTTAACAATTGGTGCTGCAAACATGCCACAACCGACTAGAGTAGGTTATGAGTTCTCTGGGTGGTTTACAGCCAGAACAGGAGGCACAGCATTCACTGGAGCTACTCCTGTAGCAACTGACATTTCTATATATGCGCGGTGGATTCCGAATCCGAACGTAGAAGTAACATTCATTAGAAACCATAACGCATCGGATTCAACAGTAGTAGATCGGATTGATGTCCAAGGTGGCTTAACAATTGGCACTGCAAACATGCCAGAAGAGCCAACTAGAGTAGGTTATGAGTTTGCTGGATGGTTTACAACAAGAACGGAAGGTACAACATTCACTGGAGCTACTCCTGTAGCAACCAGCATTACTGTATATGCGCGGTGGATTCCGAATCCAGACGTAGAAGTAACGTTTGTTAGAAACCATAATGCAACGGACACAACAGAAGTTGATCGGATTGTTGTCCAAGGTGGTTTAACAATTGGTGTTGCAAACATGCCAGAACCAACAAGAGTAGGTTATGAGTTTGTTGGGTGGTTTACATCAAGAACGGAAGACACGCCATTCACTGGGACTACTGCTGTAACAGCCAGCATTATTGTATATGCGCAGTGGATTCCGAATCCAGATGTAGAAGTAACATTTATGCGTAATCATAATGTTGATGATATAACAACAGTGACTACATTAGAAATTCAAGGTGGCTTAACTGTTGGTACTAATATACCTACTGCTCCGATAAGAGATGGATACGTTTTTGTAGGATGGTTCACAGAAAGAACAGGCGGAGCTCAATTCACTGATGAAACACCAGTGATTGCAGATACAATTGTCTATGCAAGATGGGCAATGAATTTAGAAGTAACATTCATGCGAAATCATTATTCAAATGATGCAACAACCGTGACTATACTAACAGTTCAAGAGGGCTTACCAGTTGGAGATAAAATGCCTACTACTCCGACAAGAGCAGGATATACGTTTAACAGCTGGAACACTGAAGCAGATGGAAGTGGAGAAACATTTACAGCTGCAACAGTCGTAGGTGCTGATATTACGATATACGCTCAATGGTCGGAAAATGATGAAGTAACCATAACCTTCAATGCTAATGGTGGAGTTTTGGATGGAGATGCAACAAGAACTGTCCGAGCAGGACAATCTATTGGCGTGGAGAACTTCCCATCCCCTCCAACCTTCGTAGGATACACGTTTGACAGTTGGAACACTGAAGCAGATGGAAGTGGAACAGCATTTGCAGCCGCAACAGTCGTTGAAGCAGATATCATAGTGTTTGCGCAATGGAATGCTAATCCTAATGCAACAGTAACTTTCAATACAAATAGTGGCACATTGATGGGAGTTGAAACAAGAACAGTCCAAGAAGGACAATCTATTGGAATTGCGAACTTCCCTAGTGACCCAATCTTAGCAGGATACACGTTTGACAATTGGAACACTGAAACAGATGGAAGTGGAGAAACATTTACAGCTGCAACAGTCGTAGATGCAGATATCACAGTGTATGCTTTGTGGAATGCTAATCCTGATGTAACTGTAACCTTTAATGCTAATGGCGGAACTTTAGACGGAGATGCAACAAGAACTGTCCAAGAAGGACAATCTATTGGAGTTGCAAGCTTCCCAAGCAACCCAACCCGAGCAAGATATACGTTTAACAGTTGGAACACAGAACCAGATGGAAGCGGAACAGAGTTTACAGACATTACAGTAGTAGATGTTGATATTACGGTATATGCACAATGGTCGGAGAATAATGTGACTGTAACATTTAATGCTAATGGTGGAACGTTGGTCGAAGATGCAACAAGAACAGTCCAAGAAGGACAACCTATTGGATTAGCGAACTTCCCTAGCGACCCAACCCGAGTAGGATACACGTTTGATAGCTGGAACACTGAAGCAGATGGAAGTGGATCGGCATTTACAGATACTACAGTAGTAGATGTTGATATTACTGTATATGCACAATGGTCGGAGAATAATGTAACTGTATCATTCAATGCAAATGGCGGAACTTTGGACGGAGATGCAACAAGAACAATCCAAGAAGGACAATCTATTGGAGTTGCAAGCTTCCCAAGCAACCCAACCCGAGCAAGATATACGTTT
>Ga0123355_10020650_pt1 | contig 10525 bp, 9 predicted proteins | sample TergutEmb28metaG_3_FD_89872 | JGI IMG/M metagenome (GOLD analysis project Ga0123355, IMG submission 89872) | Embiratermes neotenicus P1 segment gut microbial communities from Petit-Saut dam, French Guiana - Emb289 P1 | ecosystem: Host-associated > Arthropoda: Insects > Digestive system > Gut ... | reverse complement strand
TGGAAGTAACAAAAAACAATTGTTACAATCCGGCGTTCTCCTTATTTTACCCCAATTACTTTATGGAGCTGTACTTGCATACAAACATTTTTTAGGATTGGATTTTGCAAAATATAATCGGCTAGTTTTTTAGGGTCATATTCGCTTGCTACGGTAGTAGCAATCATTTCCGGATGGAATTCGTTAGCTTCAATAATTTTTTTTACTACTTCACTAAACTCTAACAAATCCTCATCGCTACCTATAACAAATTTAATGCAATCAGTACAATAAGTATGTTTAACAAAATTCTCCCATATCATTTTATTGCTTTGTCCGCTTGAAGATAATTTATAATCTACTGTAACCATATAGTCCAAGTTTTCTGCATAGTAGATTTTAGATAAATCTATAGAGCCGTTTGTTTCTATGTTTACAAAATGACCTGCTTTAAATAACGCTTTTAATAATTCCATAACACCATCATGCATAAGCGGCTCTCCGCCTGTTAGGGTTACTCTTTTATAGTTAGGATTAACTCTAGCGACAATTTTTTCTAAATCCATCTCTATAAAGTTTTTTGGATTGCAAGCGTACTTAGTATCGCACCAATTACACGATAAATTACAACCGCCTAATCTTATAAAGGTAGCTGGCAATCCTTGTCGTATTCCCTCGCCCTCTATGGAATCGAATATTTCTATAACATTAAATTTCATTTTTTGATTTTTTATACGAGCAACAGATTATTGCTCCTACTATTTATTAGAGATATGCTCTAATTGTTTTACTAACAAAGTGTGTATCGGTTGCTTCTTCTAAACTAAATGTAACTATATCTATACCTGCTCTAGCACATAAATCCTTAACCTTTTCATCTCTTGCTTTTCGTTCTGATTTATAGTGAGAAGCATCGTTAAGTTCTATTAGAAGTAGTGGTTCGCTTGTTCTTTTATCCACAATGCAAAAGTCGGCTATTCTAAAGAGTTCATTACGGTAGCTTGCAAGAGTTAACTTATCTATAACGCTAACAAGTGCTATTTGCGGAAAAATATCGTAAACGCGGGTATCAATTATATTCTTTAATTGCTCATAAAAAATTCTTTCGGGTTTAGATAATATACAAGATTTTTTAGCGTATTTAGGTATTAGCTTGCCGTCTTCGGTGAATTCAGGCAGTTTTTGCTTTTTGTTACGGCTAAAGTTAAATAATTCTATACCACCAACTATTAGTAGCAGTAATCCTATTATTAGAAATATCGTAAGCCCTATAGAGCCAAGTGAATCTATCACAATAAAAGCAGTAATAATGGATACTATACCTAAAATTATTAAAAGTAAGCTAGAAAATATTTTTTTCATTTGTATATATTAAAGTGCGGACAGTTAAAACACCGCCCGCACTCTGTAGACTTGCGTCCCTTTTTAATTATCGCTTCTAGCCGGATAAATCACGATTCTGCGATTTGGCTCAAAGCCTTGAGAGCGTGTTACAATACCGCCAAGCGTATCTAAGTAAGTATGAACAATTCTTCTGTCGCTACTACTCATTGGCTCTAGAGCAATACGACGATTTAAACCAAGACATTTATCCGCTTGTCTTTGAGCTATGTTTTGTAGCGTTAAGGTGCGTTTTACTCTGTATCCCAATACATCTACTGTAACAGGAATATATTTATCTTCGCCTTTATTAACTACTTGGCTGGTTACATATTGGATAGCATCTAACATATCGCCATGCTTACCGATTAAAATTGCACTTTCTGCCGATAAGTTTACAGTTAAACCACCTTCGGTGCTAGCTGATAATTCGTTTGTGAATTCTGTTAGTGCAAGAAGCCCACTTAAAAATTCGGTAGCTCTATTTACATGAACCTCTGTAACTTCGCCGACTTCCGCTCTTTTTTTAGTGGCTTTAGGGATTTCGTCATCTTTTTCTATGCCCATAGCAAATAATCTGTCTTTTGTGCTAGAAGATTGTTTATCGTTACCGTTTTTTTGTTTTTTGTTTTGTTTTTTAGATTGTTCGTTTTTTTTCTCGCTAGCTGTTTCGCCTTGAGTATTAGTGTACTTTGTAGCAAAAGCCGGGGTGGCAACAGGCTCTTCGGCAAATTTTTCAAAAAGTTTTTTGGGTTGCTCTTGTTGAGATTTTTGCTGTGGCTGTTTTGGTTTTTGTTGATGTTGCTTTTGTTGAGCAACTTTTTCAGCTTTAGCAGGAGTTTCTTGTTGAACAGGTTTTGGCTCTTGTTTTGGCACTTCTGCTTTTGGTGGCGAAGATGCTACTTCGTCCGGAACTTCGAGTAGTAATTCTACTTCTGCTTTTTTCAAAAAACCACCGCTAGAGATGATATTTATCTCTACTTCGTGTTGTTCTACCCCTAGTTGCTTTAGACCCTCGCTAATTGCTTGATCTACTTTTTTTGCTGTAAATTTGAATGATTTTATCATATTTGTTTATGCCACTTTTTTATTATCCTTTTTTGTGGCACCTCCTTGTAATATTACAATGAGAAATGAGAGATGAGAAATGAGAAATATTGTTTTTATTTATTTTATTATAATTTTGTTTTATTATATATCTTAAATAAGTCCTAAATTTCTCATTTCTCATCTCTCATTTCTCATTAAAATTGACTGACTATTTCTTTTTCCCTTTACCGCTGTTAAATACTTCATTCGGGTCTTGTCTGCCGTATCTAATAGCTCCTACTTCGGTTACTTTTTCTTTTTGTTTTCGTTTATCTAGTAATTTAATAACACCGCTAGCGAGGAATGTAATTACTATCATAAACATTGAGTTTACAATCATATAAAGAGCAAATGCGGCGGTAAAGAATATAGAGAAAATACCAAACATAACGGGCATAAGATACTGCATCATTTTACCACCCATACCGCCGCCTGCACCACCGCCAAACATTCCGCCCATAGCACCCATTCCGCCCATACCCGGCATTTGACCACTTTTAGCTTGCAGTTTTCGCATAAGTATTTGCGAGGCTATCATCACTAAAATAGACAATATCGGCAGTATCAATAAACCGTTTCGAGTGTTATCGGGAGAACTAATTAACATTCCCATAACTCTATCGTAGCTACCTATAACAACATTCTCAAAGTAATGTGCGTCTACATTTAGACCTAATTCGCTAGGGTCGCTAAAGCTACCAATAGCCGTCATAAAATCTTGAGTATTTCTAATAGGATTTACCCAAAAAACATCGGGAGCCCAAATATTTTGCACCCATAAAAAGCTATCTCTAACACCACCTACATCTTCCCAATCGCCTAATCCAAAATATCTATCATAAGCAGCCTGCTGACCTGCAAGCGTTGCTTCCCGTTGGATGTAGGCATCTAGCTGATTTCTAGCCCTTATTGCCTGCTCTAGTTGCTCACTTTCTTCTGTTATACTTATATCTCTAAAGGCATCTATACCCATAAGTCTAACAGAAACCACTCCTTCAAAATTACCGTTTGTTAATGTTATCTGTTCTCCGTTTTCATCAAACAAATAAAACACCATTCTATCGTTTTCTAGATTATCTCGTTCGGCAATTCTTACTATTTCCTCTTGTTCTGCTTGTATAAAGGCATCATATAAATGAAGATATTGCACCATATTTTGATACTGACTTATCGGATTTAAGCCTCCCATAAGAACCCAAATGGATATAATCATCGTAACAAACATCGGCAAACATCCCGCCATCATTTTAACGCCGTTCTTTTTATTTAATTCTTGCTTTTTGGCTTGCAGTACTCTAGGGTTACCGCCAAACTGCTTCTCTAATTTTTCTATCTCGGGCTTTAGACTTTCGGTAATGCGTTGATTTTTTTTCATCTGTACCCGTTGATAAATATCAAGAGGCGATAAAATTAACTTTAAAAACAGAGTAAATATAATAACACGCACACCGTAATTGATAATTAAGGTGAGCGGACTGCCCTCTGCTAATAATAGCCACGACCAAATAAACCTTATAAAGCCACCCGGTATTTCTGCTTGGTATGCAAGCGATGATAAAAAATTAAACATAGTTTTTATAGGGCATAGTGCTTAGGATATAGTGCTTAGTTGTTGACTTATTTAACTCACTTAAATGGTATTCTTATTTATTGTTAAACAAATTCTTCATTATGCACTATGAACTAAGCACTATACACTAATTAGTAAAGCCATTTCGCTTTACCCTTTGGATTATCAGGCACTTTATCCACCCCACCTTTAGCTAAAGGGTTGCAACGCAATATTCTAACTGTGCCTAAAGCTAACCCTTTGATAACCCCCCATTCGTCTAACGCTTCTAACATATAGGTAGAACAAGTCGGCGAATAAATACACGATTTAGGAAGTATAGGCGAGATTGCCTTTTTATAAAACCAAATAAGCGATACAAACAACCACTTTAGCGTAATGATATAGAGAAATGCTTTCATTGTAATTTAATAGAGCTTCGCCCTAACTAATAACTCAGTTACTTTTTGTTCTAATCCCCTAAAAGATAGCTTGTCCGATTCCTGCCTAAACGTAAATACAATTTGGGCCGTCTTAATATTTGGCAATAAACCTCTAACAATAGCACGCATTTGCCTTTTAAGCCTATTTCTAACAACAGCTTTACCAACTTTATTAGGTACAGAAAATCCCACTTTTAGATTTTTACTGGGCACATACACTAAAGCCACAAGCCCTCTACTTTGCCTAAGACCCTTGTTATAAACATAGGTAAACGAACCCCTTTTTGTTAAGCGATATTGTTTAGAAAGCATAGTGTTTGGTTAATGTTCAATGCACAACACTTAACGCACAATGGTTGATTTAGTAATAAGTAATAACTCTTAATTGAGCGTTGAACATTGTTTAATTGAGCGTTGCAATTACCCTAACGGTCTTACCGCTACATTTTTACGACCCTTACGGCGTCTTGCCGATAACACTTTACGACCTTGCGTTGTACGCATTCTTTGTCTAAATCCATGCACTTTATTTCTTGTGCGTTTCTTTGGTTGATATGTTCTTTTCATTTTGATTTTTATTTCCTTTTGATAATATATTTAAATGCAAATTTTTTGCAATAAAAAACTAGACCATAGACTTTACCTACAATCTAGTATATTATATAGTATGCTTTTATGCTAGTCAACGCTTTTTTATAACTGAAAAGCCACTATAACAAGTTTTTTATTTTTACTAAATTGCCATATATCACAAACCTAACTAAACACTCCGTCTACAAATTCATCGCTTTTGAATATTTCTATATCGTCTATACCTTCACCTACACCAATATAAACTACAGGCACTTCTAACTCGCACACAATCGGCAACACTACACCGCCCTTTGCCGTGCCGTCTAGCTTGGTTAAAATAATTCCGTCTATGTCGGTTGCTTCGTTAAAGACTTCTACCTGGCTTATAGCATTTTGACCTGTTGTCGCATCCAACACAATAAACTTTATAATACTCGTGCCTTCAGGAGCTTCTCGTTCTATAATGCGATTCATTTTTTCTAACTCGTTCATAAGGTTTTTCTTATTATGAAGTCTGCCGGCTGTATCTATAAGTAGCACATCAGTTTTTTGAGCCTTAAAGCTAGCGATGGCATCGTATACTACTGCTCCCGGGTCTGCACCTTCTGCGTGCTTTACTATACGCACCCCTGCCCGCTCTGCCCAAACGGTTAGCTGGTCTGCCGCTGCTGCCCTAAAGGTATCGGCGGCGGCGATAGTAACGCTTTTACCTGCTCGGCTAATTCTAGCGGCAAGCTTACCAATCGCCGTAGTTTTACCAACACCATTAACACCCACAACCATCATAATCATCGGCATAGGAGGACGAGGCAACGGATGCTCGTCCAGCATATTTTTCATAAGAGTTTTAAGTTCCTCTTTAACAGGCTCTGTTGTGCGGATATGCTTTTTATCGACAACTTCTTTAAGCTCTTCTAGCAGTCTATCGGTAACGGTTGCTCCGATATCACTAGAGAGCAGTATCATTTCTAACTCGTCGTAAAAATCGTCATCTAGCACTCCGCCAGTGAACAACTTATCAAATTTATATGATATGGCACTTTTAGTTTTAGAAAGTGCCTGCTTTATTTTTGAAAAAATTCCCATATTTATATTAAATTTCCGCTACCGATACAGCTTCGGCGAGTTTTACTGATACTATTTTACTTACACCTTTTTCTTCCATTGTTACACCGTAAAGAGCATCAGCCAATTCCATTGTTGGCTTACGGTGAGTTATAACAATAAATTGAGTACCCGCACTAAATCTACGCAAATATTTAGCAAACCTGCCTGCGTTAGCATCGTCTAGTGCGGCCTCGATTTCGTCTAGAACGCAAAACGGCATTGGGCGCAATTTTAATATTGCAAATAAAATCGCTATTGCTGTTAATGCTCTTTCGCCACCGCTTAATAGTGATATTGTTTGAAGTTTTTTCTCAGGTGGTTGCGCTACGATTTCGATACCAGCTTCTAACGGATTTTCGCTCTCTAATAGCATTAAATCCGCTGTACCGCCATTAAATAATTCTCTAAATATTGTTACAAAGTTAGCCCTAATTGTTTCAAATTGATGAGTAAATCGGCTTAACATTTCTTTTGATAGATCGGCAATTATTTTTTCTAAATCGTCTTTAGCTTTTAAGAGGTCTTCTTTTTGCATATTAAGTGACGAATAATCCTCGTAAAGTGCCTTACACTGCTCTATCGAATCAATATTAACATGCCCTAGACTACTAATTTGCTTTTTAAGCTGACTCGCACTCGCCTCGCCCGCCACTGCGTCGTAACCATGCTCTTTATGTACCAAACACGCACCGTAAGTTAGCTCATACTCCTCTAGCACCCTTTGTTGCATATACTCTAACTCTGTATCTACTAATGCCAAAAGCCTTTCTTGCTCGGCTTTAGCTTCGTGAGCCTCTTGAATTTCTACTAAAATCTCGCCTCTATTCTTTTCTAAATCTACCAAATTCTCTTGTAGCTTTTCTTTTTGACTCTCAACCTGTGCTAATTTAGCTTCGATTTCCGCTACCAATTTAGCATCGCCTTTTTTCTCTTTACTTAAAATGCCTTTTAGCTCGGTGTCCGTCCTTTTAATTTGCTCTTTATTCTCTGCTAACTGCTGACTGTTATATTCAATTCTAGCACACAAATTAGTAGCCGTAAGTTGTAGGCGTTCTATATCCTGATTTATATGTACTATTTCGCCCTCTATATTATTAAGAGCAATTTTTGCCTCGGTATCCTTTTGCGACAACTCATCTCTTTTTGCTCTTAAAACATCGAATTTTGCTTTTTGCTCTATGTCGTGGCTAGTAGCATCGCTACGGCTTCTATTAACAATTTCCTCTAGCTTTTCTACAGAATTTATATCGTTTTCTATCGCTTCAATTCTCTCTATCGCCTCAGTTTGTTTAATCAGCAATTCTTCAATTGCCGTTTGGTTGGATAATAAATTTTCGGTAATAGCACTATGACTTTCTTTTTTAGCGGCAATTGTAACATCTAAACTGTGAATTTTTTCGCCTTGAGTTTTAAGGCTTTCTTTAGCGGATTCTAATATTTTTGCTTTAGCGTCTCTTAATGAAGTTGCCGACTTTATAGAGCTTTCTAGCTCTGTTGCTTTAGCACCAAATTCGGCAATTTCTTTATCGTATATAAATACATTTTCTAAGCTACTCCGCTTAGAACCACCAGTAATAGCACCCGATGTGTTAATAATGTCTCCCTCTAGTGTAACAATCCTAAAACTATAACCGCTTTTTTTAGCAAGTATAACAGCCGAATCCATATCTTTAACAATAACGGTGCTACCTAATAACCCCTTAAATACGCTTTCGTATTTTTTATCAAATTCAATCGCACCTAATGCTTCGCCCAACACCCCGTTTAATTTTAATAACGGTAAATATTGATTATCAATCCTACGGGGTTTAATAGAATTCATCGGTAAAAATGTAACTTGACCGTATCTTTTCTCTTTAAGATATGCGATTAAAAACTTGGCTTCTTCCTCGCTTTTAGTAACAATATTTTGAATACTGTTGCCAAAGGCAGTTGCAATAGCTGTTTCAAAGCCGTTTTTAACTTTTACTAATCCAGCAACAACTCCTTCAATTTTATTAGCTAAATCTGATCTTTCCTTAGCATCTCTCAGTAATTTTTTAGTAGGCATACCCAAAGCATCACTACTGTCTCTGGCAGCCGTAACCATATCTAGCTTAGCCTTAACACTGTGATACTCGCTTGATAATTTATCTAACTGATTAGCACACTCAGCAATCGTAGCTACTGCCTCGTTATGTATTGCCGTTTCACTATCAAGTGTCTCTTTAGCCTTTTTTAAACCATTTGTAAAGGTTTCAATTTCGCTAAGTAACGACTTATCGGTTTCGCTAAGCCCCTTAGTAGATGAATTCAAAAATTCTAAACGCTTTGCTAAATCCGCCTTTGTGGTGTTTAGTGCTTCTTTTTCGGCAAGCAACCTACCCATGTTAGCTTTAATATCAGCTAGCTTATCGGCCGCATTAACAACCTCTTGATGCCATTTTTCTAACTCACTCTCGCCCTTAGCCAACTCCTCAACAACTGTCAAATAATTTGTATTAGCTGTCTGTGCATTAACCTTTGCTAGTTCTAATTTTTGCGATAAATCATCTTTAACAACCGTACTTTTTTTAATATCACTTTCGCAAGCAGAGTATTCTCTTTTAGCGTTTTCTATCTCTAGCTGTAATCTATGCGACAACTCGGTTGTATTGGTAAGCCTTTCGTTAAGTAGCTTTAACTCGCCTTCTTCACGAGTAATATCAACTGTTAAATCTAAAATCTGTTGCCTAAATTCGCCTACCGATCTATCAACACTACTAATTTTTTCTATAGTTTCGTTATAACTAACGCTTAAATTCTCATTAGCTTTATTTTTATTATCTAAATTCGTCTGTGCCTCGTGTAGCTTTTCGGCAATAACCCGTTTAGCGTTAGACGCATTATCGTGCTGATGAATATAAATATTTATTTCGTGATGTCTTAACTGATCTCTAAGGTTTAAGTATCGCCTAGCATTTTGACTTTGGCGAGTAAGAGGTTCTAATTGCGATGCTTTTTCTCTAAGAATATCGCTAAGCCTAACTAGATTATCCGCAGTTCTTGCTAATTTCCTCTCACTCTCTAGCTTTTTAATTTTAAACTGGGTAATTCCCGCCGCTTCCTCGAAAATCGCTCGCCTATCATCCGGCTTAGCACTAAGCAGTTCATCAATTCGTCCTTGACCGATAATTGAATACCCTTCCCTACCCATATGAGCAGTTCTAAGTAGTTCCGATATATCCTTTAATCTACAGGTCTCTTTATTTAATCGATATTCGCTCTCGCCGTCTCTACTAAGACGACGGCTAATAACAACCTCTTTATAATCCAGCGTACTAAAAAGTCTAACGCCACTCTCATCCTCGGCATTATTAAAATATAAACTAACTTCAGCGTAGCTAAGCGACTTTCTTTTGCCTGCACCGTTAAAAATAACATCTGTCATACTAGAGCCTCTAAGAAGCTTAGCAGACTGCTCGCCCAGCACCCATCTAATTGCGTCAGCAACATTACTTTTACCACAACCATTAGGGCCGACAATCCCCGTAATCCCTGCCCCAAATCTTATATCGGTTCTATCCGCAAAAGACTTAAAACCTATTACTTCAACTTTTCGTAAATTTCTCACAACGCTGTTAATTATATATTAACCTAACTTTAATAGTCAAATGATATTCTTGTAGGAATTTGTAGTTCTAAAAAATCCTAATACAAAAGGGCGATTGTTTGGTCGCCCTTTTGTATTATATTTTATTAAGTTAAATTATTTCTACCATGTAGAAGTCCAACTGGAAGTATGCCTAACAAAGTGATTTGGCTCTACATTAAATACACCTTGCTCATTAGGTAATAATACAGGCAGAACTAAAAGAGAAGTTCCTTCTATCCTGCCAACAAAAGATTCTACTGCTGATGTAGGGTTATTACTTGAAAAACCAGACCCAAAAGCACTAAAATGAGTAACATTAAAGATAATAGTATTGCCAACTATAGTATAATTCCCTCCTAAAGAATAATCAGCCCAACTCCAAACATCAAAACCTATTTCGTGCTGTATATCAAATCTACCGCTATCGCATATCCAAACATTACTAAAAATTCTAACCTCTCTTTCACCCCAACCTATATTCAATCCGTAAATATCCGTTACAACCTGCCCCGAAGACCAGTGGGTACGCCTTGTCGGCACTCGAAAGAAAGACCACCAAATTTCGTCTGCCATATAGTAAATTCCACGCACTATATGATAATAATTACGGCTTCTTATAGCATTAAAGTTGATTTCTGTACCGCTAATACCATTTAAGAAATTAACTGCCGAAACAAAATTGTCTACTTCATTACGCATTTCTGCAAGAACCTCTTCTCTGTTACTGTTAGATATATCTAATAAACGCACATAGCTTGTAAACACTTGAATAAACTGCTCTTGAGTAAGTCC
>Ga0123355_10020649_pt1 | contig 10525 bp, 11 predicted proteins | sample TergutEmb28metaG_3_FD_89872 | JGI IMG/M metagenome (GOLD analysis project Ga0123355, IMG submission 89872) | Embiratermes neotenicus P1 segment gut microbial communities from Petit-Saut dam, French Guiana - Emb289 P1 | ecosystem: Host-associated > Arthropoda: Insects > Digestive system > Gut ... | reverse complement strand
GTGTGTGTGTGTGTGTGTGTATATGTGTGTGTGTGTGTGTGTGTGTGTGTGTGTGTGTGTGTGTGTGTGTGTGTGTGTGCATGTGAATGCAGGGAAACTTCATACCACAATTGCTGTCAACAAAAGCATAAAGGTAGCTACGAACTCAGAACATAAGGCATCATGGTAGACCCAGCCTGCAGAATCAGAACCACATTCTAATATCAAAACAAGTCTTTATCTCCATTCCTGAACATTGTATGCAATTAGTGCACATTTACCTCAATAAAGTGTCTACTGACTTCTGATTTTCTGAATCCTCTTCTGTTGGGTTGGTGGGGTCATGTGCAAATTTTGGTGGGATGGGAAGGAGGGAGGGCACAAGCCATTTCCATCTTACTTCAGCCTCGCAGTTTTACTTCTTTGTTTACATAAGACGTGATCGTTTATGAGTAGGCGAGTCCATCGTGACATCATGCGGTGAGCTGGGTGGTGCTGGACGCTTGCAATGACGAGCAAACTCATTCGCAATAAACGTACTCAGTTCCAATGAGCGCTGACGCCTAGCTACACCCATTGTAGAATCTAAAAGAAAACATGGAAGTATCTGTCAGTAAGACTTCTCACTTCCAAGGCAAAAAGTTCTTCACACAGTTGCAAATCTTGATGGACATGCAGGGCACAAGTGCAGAGAAAGATAGAATTATTTAAAGCTCAAGAACAATGCCTTCTGGTGGTACTATCGTCTCATATTTGGTATTCACATAAAGGAGAACGCCTAAGGACAGCAATTATTAATCTGCTTGTTATTCCAAGCATGAGTAGAACATTCTGATAATGCCACATGCAACTAAACTAAGATATCTCACCAGCTGGTCAATTAACCCAATGGAACAGAGGCTTCATGAGAAGAAAGTCCCTAACTTTACAGAATCTGAACGTTCATTACAGCGTACAGTATTCACAAGACTGTGCCATACGTACCAATCCAGAGCCAGATGAGATCAGTCTATGTCCTCCCAGTCTACTACTTTAAAATCCACGTTAATCTGGTAACACAACGCAACATTATCATCCCAACACCTACATCTTCAAAGTGATCTTACATTTCCCCACCAAAACCCTGTACACATTTTACATTTCAGTAGCAGGCTAATGAACACATCCCACAATGCAGTGTAAACACTCCCTAGATGATGGCCCAGTGGAACAAAGAGTTCAGCTGCTATCCAATGGCACCTCTTATGACACTGTTCAAACTTACAACTGACAGTGGTCAACACAGCGCCCAAATATTGTTATCCTTCAGTCCTGTAACTATGTCCATGAGGACGTCAGTTTGTACTTCGGAGTAGAAACTGTCAGATCTTTACATAAGACTCAGCTGTTCACTGTTCACATAAAAGCCAGGGATCCACAAACATGTCTTATTGCAGCAGCCCACAATAAGCAGGTACCATGTCACTACTGTCCACAGGCTGCAGGTGGGGAAAGCCTCCAACAAGCAGGTCAGCTGAGCATATATTGAACCAGCAGTCAAGGACAAGAAAAAGATGGTGAGGGGAATGGGGAGGGGGGAGTCAGAAGAACCTGAACTTGAGCTTGATCCAGATCTTTAGGTACCAATACACATTTCAGTTTATCAGAGGCAAGGAATTTCTTGATCAGCAGAGTAACTGTTAACATCTGAAGCATAACCCTGCCCCATGTACTTGGTTACAACTCCTGAACAGACATATAGTGAATGAACCCCAAAACAGAATATGTCACACATATTATGACACACACTTCGATGGTTTGTGAAGAGCTTCTCAGTACTGAAGACCGTATTTCTGGGAGACACAATCTATTGGTACAGCCAGTTAACTTGATAGCTAATAGTGCAGGGGTAAAGAAGCAAGCCGGCGAAAGGTGAAGCACTGTACACGCAGCACAGATTGTTTCAAAAACACTGTCATATAAAGCACGGTACTTTTCAGTTGTTAAACAATGAAGAAAAGATTACTGTCAAAAAAAATACCAAAGATATTCACTTGGAGATTTTAATGCAAAGGTTTGTAAAGAAAGCATATACAAACCCACCATTGGCAATGAAAGTTTACATAATGAAACTAACAGCAATGGAATAAAAATGATTCAGTTTGCGATATCTAATGGTTTAAATGTAAGAAGTACAACGTTTCCACACAACGATATTCACAAAGAGACACGGTATTCAGCAGATGGCAGGACAGCGAACCAAACAAATCATGTTTTAATTAGTAACAGATTCAGGAGTGCAATAACAGACATCAGAGCACTACGGGGACCAGACATTGGATCAGATCACAATTTACCGAATACAAATTTTAAAGTGAAATTAAGGGCAAAAATTGGAAGTAAATATGAGAAAAGAAAAATGGTGAATATTTTTCAAAATCCAAAGTGGGACAAGAATATGCTATAGAAATTAATAATAAGCTTGAAATACTGGAAAATTTGGATGATGAAGATGGTGCTGAAAATAATATTAATGAAAAATGGGAAAACATTGAAACAATAATCAAGGAAACTAAACAGCAGCTTATAGAAAAGGATGAATGTACAGAAACATTTAAAAATAAATGGTACGATGAGGAATGCAAATTTGCAATAGAAGAAATGAAGAAAGCAAGAGAAAAGTGGTTGATAAAAGGAAAAATGGAGAAGGAAGAGCAGGAGTTTCACCATAAAAGAAAGAAGCTCACAAAATAATTAGGAATAAGAAATAATAGAATCAAGAGAAGGAGGTCAGAAGCATAAAAACACAAGGAATATGTATCAAACAGTAAACCAATTTAAGAAAGGATATCAACATAAATTTAGCATAATTAGGAACAAAAAAGGAGAACTGGCAATGAATACAAAGGAGAAAGCAGAAATATGGAAAGAATATTTTGACAAATTACTGAACACAGAAGAACCAAGGGAATTAATTAAAAAAGGAAATAAAGAAACTAGTGAAGTTGAAGAAGTCACTATAGAAGATGTAAAAAAGGCAATAAGAAACTTAAAAATAACAAGGCGACTGGAACTGATGGAATACACCCAGAATTAATAAAATATGGAGGAAATAAACTGCTGAATAGAATGTATGAACTAGTAAGACAAATCTGGGAGGAGGAAAGGATACCTGAAGAATGGAAAGAAACAATATTAGTTCCTATACACAAAAGAGGAGACAGAGATAGGTGTTAGAATTACAGGGGAACAGCACTGGGAAGTGCAGCTTACAAAATTTTGTCGAATATAACATTGGGAAAAATTAAACCATATATTGAAGAAGTTATAGGGGACTATAAGAATGGATTTAGGGATGGAAGATCTGTAATTGACAACATACTTGCACTGAAAATAATAAACGACAAACTTTGGGAGTATAATCAGTGTACAATATCTATTTATTGATTTTCAAAAGGCATGTAGAGATACACTATGGGAATGTATGAAAGAATTTAAAATCCCTACTAAATCAATAAATATGTGTAAAACACGCATACAAAAGACAAGAAGTGCGGTTAGAATAGAAGGAACAGTGACATCTTTTTTTGAAAATAAAACAGGCTTGCAACAAGGTGACCCTTTATCATCAATATTATTTAATTTGGCATTACAAAAAGTGATACAAAGTATAAAAATGGTTCATAGTGGTATAATGATTGGTAAAGAACAACTGAATGTATTAGCATATGCAGATGACATTGCATTAATTGGAATAAATGAAATATAAATAAGAAAACTTTTTGTAGAAATGGAAAACACTGCCAGAAAGTTCGGACTACAGATAAAGCAAGAAAAGACAAAATATATAATATTGGAAAGGAAAAACAGTTTAAAGAAAAATAAAATAGGACATTTGAAAATAAAAAATTACAAATTTGAATTTTAAAATTTTAAATATTTAGGAGTTATACTTAGTGAAGATAACAATGACCAAATAGACTTGCAAGAAAGAGTAAAAAACGCTAACAAAACATTTTATGCTACAAAAATATTTTAAAAATAAAAACATATCAAAGAAACTAAAATTAAGAATAAAGAACACAACAATAGACAAAACGTTAACATATGCATCAGAAACTTGGACAATAACAAAAAGAGATAGAAAGCAACTGAACATTCTTTAAAGGAAAGTGTATAGAAGAATTTTAGGCCCAGTATATGACAATGAAGAAGAAAATTGGAGGATATTAACCAATAAAGAAATTTATGCAAGTGTTAAAAAACTTACTACAATAGAGACAATAAGGTTAAATAGATTATGTTGGTTTGGGCATGTACAGAGAATGGAAGAAAATAGTATTCCCAAAATGGTATTATATATGAATTTGGAAACAACAAGACTGAGAGGTAGACCAAGAAATAGATGGCAAGATGAGGTGAGAGAGGATGGAAGAATAGTTGGTAGAAAAGGGTGGCAGGAAAACATACATAAGAGGGAAATGGAAGAAACTCCTGAGAACGGCAAGGATTTGTCGCATTCTGCACATGCCAGTGGAATGAATGAAAAGATATTCACAACCAAGAAAGAAAGAGTACCGGAAGTGTAACAATGGGGCCCAGCCAACACACTGTGGCAACGTACTCCCAACAGAACAGAAGTTTACAAAAGAAAGTATAACGCTTTGTGGCCATTCTGAAGTCAACCATGCAGTGGCCAGGTCATGCCACAGTGTTAGGGGGCTAAGCCATCAAGAAAACTGGCTATAATACACAGCATGTCAATCAGCAAACTGCTAAAATAATTTAACACACTGGTAGCAAAACATTCAGCACTGCCAATACAAAGCTCATCACTGGACACGATCCTGAGTCAGTTCCATCCACCTCCCACCCTCATGACGTATGATCAATTTTAACATTATCCTCCCCATCTCTGGCTCAGGTATCCCATTCAGACATCTTACAACAGGTTTCCCACTCAAAGTCTGTATGTAGTTCTTGTCTTCCTCATCCTAGCCACACTCCCACACCACTATAACACAGACTTCACAATCCAGATCGAGCAGACAACCAATATCAATAACATCAGTCAAATCAATCACCAAGGCTCCTCGGCATATGTTACAATAAATTTTTTGTTTACTTTATCCTTCTTAAGTCCAAATTTTTTCCCTTGGTTTCTCCTTATCATTTTAAGTACTTGTCTCAAAGGAAGCTATAACTATGTGCTGTTAACACTACACTTCAGGGATGTAATTTACAATCCAACAACACAATTCATGTTTATTTATGGGCTGCATGCTGCACTCATGCACATACCATCACAGTTTTAGGCAAGTCAAAATGTCACTACTTGCTACCGTTAAATGAGCTACCAATCTTTAACACCATTATTTTGGATGAATTCACAGTTTGCATATATCTGTCATGCATGGTGGCTTACAAACAATATTCCATGCATAATTTGTAGATGTATTTATGATATATATCCATCCCAATTTTCAAATATGACATGGTTCCATAATTACTGCCATCACACAGAAATGTGATAAACAGGTGACCTGTTACATTAAAATACACTCTTACGATTATGTCACGTGTTCACTCATAAATGGTATTCACCAAGCCAAATAACAGCATAAAACAGTTTATTCAATGACAAGAGATATTCTTCAGAAATTAATGAAGTCAGTTTTCTGTTTTAAAATTATGGACTATGGACAATATCTGGTTCTTTCCATTGCTCTGACAATACTTCTCTGTTCCAAAGTTCACAAGTGTCCTGCCACCCTCCAATATAGCTCAGCTTCAATGGAAATGACCAATGGCTCGTACTGTTAAGATTTCTTAATAACAATGGTTTGACAGTATATATTTCAGGGTCTCTAAACTCCGCAAACACATGCACATGTATTTCAAGTTATACCCTCTCTATATTGCTCCAAGTCTGGCCAGTTTTGCATTTTACACCAACATAGTTGTCCCCCCCTTACAGAACTTCATTACAAACCAGCAATCACCGGACGCTACACTCTACACTCATATCCCAGAGCAATCTTAAATCGTGGTTCAGTCAGCAAAATTCATATTACTGCAGACACTTTTCAAGGCATTATTAACGCCAATTTCAATACTCTCTGTAAAGCATTTTGGATTCACCAGACAAACCTATTCAAATCTTTGAAGTGCTAATGTTATTTATCCTGAAAGCCATTAAAGGTTTTTGACATTCAGTTCCTCCACCTTGAGCACATCCCAATCTCTAGCAGGGAGTTCAGCATTAAAATTCCCTAGCAAACTTTAAAGGCAATATCTAACAAACTGATAAAAACAAGTCCTGTCATTCCCCACAAAACTATTCTTTACCTATCTGCTTTGGTTACAACACCAAGTTTTATCATGGCAAAACTGTGCACCACTGAATTCCAAGAGTTAAGTATGGCATATTATCATTAAAATATCCTACCCCATTAACTGCAATTACAAGGAACATCTTCATCAATAAGGTAGCTGTTCCATTTCTACGATACAACATACAATTTCCTTCTTCAAGCCTCTAATCAGGCAAATTCATATCCATTATTCCCACTGTATCCAAATTCTACTTCATTACATTCATATTCACATAACCAAAGAACCTACAAGTGAACATTCCATGTACCAATTAAATTGTCTTTCAGTCACTGCACACATAATTCCCAAGAATCTATAAAATTTTATGGACTTGTAAAACTTTTATATACAGGGTTATTTGAAATGATTGTCGGGATTTTAACAACTTGTCATGCACAACACACTTGAGATAGGAGTATATGTATTTTTTATTTAATAGAACAACAAAGTTTTTGTTACATACCTTACAGGTGCTCTATATGTGCACCCTTTGTGATTCCACAAATATAAACATGATAATCGAGTTCGTTCCGAACTGTTTGTAGGATGTCAGCGGTGATGGTTTCAATGGCGGTTCTGATTCATACCTTCAGTTCCGGGATACTTGCGGGAAGAGGAGGAACATAAACCTGATCCTTGACATAACCGCATAGAAAGAAATCACATGGGGTTGCATCTGGAGAATGAGGTGGCAAGTTGTTAAAACCCCGACAATCATTTCGAAATAACCCTGAATATACACAACCTCTGGACCTGGGACACTGTAGTCAGTACAGTGACTAGGCTATGGGTTGCATGGTCTGGGATTTGAATTCATGCAACGGAAACAGATCTATGTCTTCCAAAACATCCAAACTGACTCTGGTGCCCACCCAGCCTCCTATTCAAGGGGTACAGGGGGCTCTTTCTAGGGGTAAAAAAAAACCAGGGCATGAGGCTGAGTGCGGTAATGAACCTTCGGGTTCCGTGAAATGCGGGGAATTTCTTGACTAGCTGCAGACCAGTTAGCTTCTCAAGGACTCTGCACCATGGAGTAAGTAAGTAAGTATGAGGCTGTCAACTCACCTCCATTAAGTTCCAAGGTCAAGAGTGACTGCAGCCAAACCTCCAGTCCCTTATGCTTTCATGGCAAAAATACTGATTTAAAAATTGCACATTTTACGATGAAGCACTGTCAGTGCTACACCGACCCCCCAAACCAACTAGCTGTACACAACTGCTCACTTATAGTTATTCTCCATATTTTGAAGCAATCTCCCCCATTCACAACCTGAACATGTGCCATGCCACGACAACACATAATGCCCTTCATAATGTTTCATGATGGCATTCATAATTAAGTTCGCAACAGTGAAATTTAGGTCACCCTCTTAGAACTCCTCACAAAACACCACAGTTCCATAGAACTCAGCTCAGGGATCAGTGATCAATGGGGACTTTAATTAAATGGATTTATGCACCCAGTTTAGAGGCTCTCACTCGGTATTAAAGTGTTATTAATTCTCTGTATATTCTCTGTTTTGTGTAAGCAAGGTAGCAGAGAAAACCTGAGTGCATGTTAATGTGTAATATGGTCTTTTTAGGATAAAGCCTTAGAGTATCTTGTATTAATCATATGAGCATTTAAACAAACCATCACCACATACAATTTTATAAAGCATTTTCTCATCCAATACATAAGAAAAGTGACATGCATTTTGGTTTACACAATTTCCAGCAAAAACACCAAGTACCAGGAAGGTGAGTGCTAAGAATTAAGAAACAAACAAATGTTCCCAACAAAGACTCACTTGAAAACGCCAAAGCTTCTCGGAAAGTATGAAGGTTATCATCAGCGTTACTACCAGCTGTCGCTGCACTAGCATGGTGGTGAAGTTCATGATGTGCGTCCATCTGGTGGGAATTTGGGGAACCATGACGCTCAGCAAGCATCATCCTTGGCCGAGGAGAACCCCTGTGACATGAAATTACAGAACTTAAATTTAACACCAAACTATTACCAAGGCCATGTGATAAATGGGTCCCTGTCACCACGGCATGGTGCGTCCTCACGTTATGGATGGAGGAACGGCCTCCGATATAGAGGGTAGCTGTGAATATATTGAATAAGCAGTCGCAGACAGCCGACAAGGGGTGGTTCTCCAGCTTGGGGGTTGGGCAAGGTGCTAACAACTCCTCCCTGTTAAAAACGTATTTTGTTATGAAACATTCACAGACAAAGCCTTGGACCTGGACTGATACCCTAGTACGACATAAGCAACGAAAGAGGGACATGATATTTGGTACCTTGAATGTTAGGAGCCTGTACAGGGTAGGTTCACTTACAGCAGCAGCAGGCAGGGAATTGGCTACATATAAATTAGATTTAGTGGGTGTGCAGGAGGTTAGGTGGGACAGAGTGGACACAGTAAGAGCAGGGGATTATAATTTTTTCTGTGGAAAAGGAAATGAGAATCATCAATTGGGAAAAGGATTCTTTGTATACCACAGAACAGTATCAGCAGTTAAGAGAGCAGAGTTTGTTAGCGATAGGGTGTCATATATAGTTCTGAGAGGTCGCTAGTGTAATATCATTGTTCTGAATATGCATGCACCATGTGAAGAGAAAAGTGATGATTCAAAAGACAGTATTTACGATGAATTAGAGCAGGGTTTTTTTTTAATCATTTTCCTAAGTACCATACAAAAATTCCGTTACGCGATTTTAATGCAAAAGTGGGGAGAGAGAATATTTTTAAACCAACAAATGGTAATGAGAGTCTACATCAGGATAGTAATGATAATGGTGTTAGAATAGTAAACTTTGCGACATCAAAACATGTAGTTGTTAAGAGCACGATGTTCCCAAACTGAAACATTCATAAGTACACCTGGACCTCTCCTGATGGGATGACTAACAACCAGACTGATCACATATTGACAGACAGGAGATGGCATTCAAGCGTACTGGATGCACAAAGTTTCAGTGGAGCTGACTGTGATAATGACTACTATCTGGTGGTTGCAAATGTTAGGGAAAGACTGGCATTAAGTAAACAAGTAGCACAGAGGTTTGATGGGGAAAGATTTAATCTGAGGAAGCTAAATGAGCTGGAGGTTAGGAAACAGTATCAGATTGAGGTTACAAACAGGTCTGAAGCTTTGGAGAACTTAAGTGATGACAAGAACATAAACAGGGCTTGGGAGAACATTAAAGAGAACATCAAAACCTCAGCTAAAGGGAGTTTAGGTCTGCAAGAATCGAAGCAGCATAAACCACGGTTTGATGAAGAATGTTTAGGTATTTTTTAGATCAAAGGAAACAGGCTAAAATGCAGGGGATACATGACCCAAGCCAAAGCAATGTAGATAATCTGAACAATGTTAAGACATGATGCTAGCAGACATTTCAGAAACAAAAAGAAGGCTTATCTGAAAGCTAAAATTGAGGAACTTGAAACTAACATTAAGATCAAAAATATTAGGGACTTGTACAGGGACATCAATGACTTTAAGAAGGGTTACCAGCCTGATGGATGACAAAGGTGAATTGGTTGCAGACTCCCACAACATTTTGGCTAGGTGGAGGAACTATTTCTCCCAGATATTGAATTACATGGGGTTAATGATGTTAGGCAGGCAGGAATACAAAGAGCAGAACCACTAGTACCTGAGCCAAATGTCTCTGAGATTGAGCTGGCTATTGAAAAGCTAAAAAGTCACAAACCACCAGGTACTGATCAAATACCAGCAGAATTGATTTAAGCAGGGGTTAAGACAATTCACTGTGAGATTCATAAATTTATTATTTCTATTTGGAATAAGGAGGAATTGCCTGAGGTGTGGAACAAGTCGATCATAGTACCTTATCTACAGGGTGTCCCAGGAGGAATGTGCGAGACTTCGGGAGAGTGTTCCTTATGTTAAACTATACCGATATAATCCAAAACAACTATTTCCAAAGTTGAACGGTTACGGAGATAATGGCCAGAGAAAAGTGTGGGCTTCACTGGTGTCGAAGTACTATACGCCGTCCGTGACGTCATACTTGTCCAATGCGCCTGCCCGACAACGAGACATGGTAATGCAGTGACCTTGGCGTGTGTGCTACAGCGCACGGTAGCTCTGACGTCACAAGATAACAGATCACCTGCGGCCTGCGTAAAGTACTTGGAAGTCTAAGGACAACTATGACACGAGTGCGAGTGTTTTT
>Ga0123355_10020648_pt1 | contig 10525 bp, 9 predicted proteins | sample TergutEmb28metaG_3_FD_89872 | JGI IMG/M metagenome (GOLD analysis project Ga0123355, IMG submission 89872) | Embiratermes neotenicus P1 segment gut microbial communities from Petit-Saut dam, French Guiana - Emb289 P1 | ecosystem: Host-associated > Arthropoda: Insects > Digestive system > Gut ... | reverse complement strand
ATGCTGCCACAACACCTCGTTTGCAAATAAGAATTGAATTGTGAATACCGTAATATAACTTTAGCAAGGAACAAAGCTCCCTGATGATGATCTGACAAGATCGAAACATGTCGGAGTGTTTTATGTGAAATTATATGTGCATTCGTTGGTTGATAAATTGAAGTGATTCCAGCTGGTGCCATTCTTAGGCTCTCAGGAAAACCAAAATCACAGCCACTGCTGGGATACAGGACAAACCAAAACAAATACCACCGCTAGGATATGAAAGAGTCACATGCTGAGAAAACTACGTCCAATTACAACACTTGCTAAAGCACAGGGAAAACATAACGACTGTTCTAAAACTGGAGGTGCAGGTGTCATTCTTAGCAGCTTGCTGACTCAAAGTGACAAGCAATTTAGTGCAACATTTTTGCCACCTGCTTAAAATAACCTGCCATTCTTTATCCATCTATGGGATTCCCACTGACTGTTAATTGTCATAAATTTTACTGCTTAACACTTTTCTCAGGTTAATCTTAACAATCTTACAAAGAAATCAAACTGGAATAAAGAGTAAGCATGTGACTTAGGTGGGGGAGGGTAGGGACCCATGTCATTAATTGAAACCATGGAGCCTATGTTTATCCTGTAGGTATGCAGTAAGAATCATACAAATGTTATTCCACTCAGCACCAATCTCCACTAACCCACCTGTGACAGGTGGACACATTATCTCTAGAGCTGTGACTAATCTGTACTGTATATTCAGTATGTATTTCACACTCTTGCAGTTTTGGAGAAGCGGGTCTTACCTGTTCCTTTAGCTTGGCCAAACGGACTGCTTCCTCTTGTTTTCTGCGTTCTTCTATTTCTGCTGCCTTCTTTTGGGCATGTTGCTTTTTCTGTTGTACATGTTCCCTCATTTTATCTTCTCGGTTCTGGATAATCTGCCTCGATTTCTCCTCCTTCTTCTGCATGCGCAATTCTGCATCCTGCTTCTGTTTTTCGAGGACTTCTCCTCGGCTTTTCCAAACTTTCTGCATTTTTTCTTCACGTTTCCTGTAAATTCGTAACAACTGTGTCAAATCTACCAGTGATAAATGAAGTCTACATTGACAAAGGCATCACTCCAATGTTTCACATGCGCACCCAAAGAACATACACTGTAGTCCACATGCACAAAGAACAGCAGACAGATGGGCCCATTCCCAATTCTAACTTCCATGATGTCTCTCCTTTCTGAAACTGAGTCAACCAATTATGTTACATTTTATCATAGAAATGCAGTGACTGGAGAAATTACCTTCTTTTTTCCTCAACTTCTTCCTTCAACTTCTGCTCTCTCTTTTTTCGAGCTTCCTCCTCCTTCTCAATACGACGTTTAATTTCTTCTTCCTTCTTTTCTCGCATTTCTTCTATAGGAGGCTGGACTGTCTGTTTGGTGATGAAAGATTCTACACCAACTACAATGTTACCTGCTTGTTTCTTTATCTGAAATGCACAACAGTATATGAGAATGGCGACAAGAGCATTGTGTAACCATTTACATAACAAACGTCCCATAGCAAAGACTCCCTTCACAATAAAAACCGCGCAAACTGACGAAGCAATCTGACCCCAAAATACAAATAATGAATCAGTAACACAGTGTAACCTGTTCACAAAGACGGGGGACAAGTCACACAGTGCAACATCCTCATACAAATAAATCAGGGAAACTGCAGTGAAAACTATCACCAATGATTTAGGTCAAGATTACAATGCGGCTTGAGAACAGCTGGTTTCAGGATTATGTATTCAAATCAAAATACCACTTCAGAAACTGATCTGGTGCTTCAGTACATGTTACACATTCTAATATGTTAGTATACATACCTTGATACATAAGGCCAAGATCATGTCCACTAACCATCAGTAATTACATGTAAACGACAGGTACATAATTTCCTTTTATACTTCTGATATATACAGCCTCATGATGGTGATTTTGTGGCTGAAAAACTTAGCTGCCATATACAATTGCTACAGCAAATTTGTAACCTGAAGGGCTGCATTTTTTCCTGCATTATGTATTCTAGAAGCATAATGGGGATACCACACCTTAAGACAAATAACATAATACGTTCTGACTCCCCCACAGAGCTGACTGATATCTGGAATTCCCATAGCAGAGGCGATGATCAGGTCATGTGATGCATGTTAATTAGGTAAGGAGTAAGAGGTAAAGCTGCTTACCAATAAACGTCCTTTTGAGGAACTGCCTACAGCAAAGCCATGAGAACCTGAGTGTGCAGACGTATTGCTAATATTATGTGCTGACAGTGGTGTCTTTTTGTACTTCTCATAGTATTGCAAGCCAAGTGGAGTAGTATATTTAAGTCCAACAACAGAGGTCATGGAATTCTAGGAACAGAAGAAACACAAAATCATCACCTAATATACGATGCACAATGACAATGTAAATAAATATTACGGAAGAAAAGCTGCTTATATAAGAATCAACCCAAACATTTTTTGACGTGATGTAAAGAATAGAACTGCCTACACTAAAGGCCCAAACAACAAACCATAAATAAATGCTACACAAGCAATGCGTGCCATAATGAATGCAGACATTTTTTTCACCATTTCTGACCTCTTTCCAACTTCAAACCTCTGGCATTGGAATTAAGTGCCAAATAAACTCTGCAAAAGACGTGATATTTAAATAGTCTCCCATTACTTCGCATGTTCTTGGTCGATCACTTTTGGTGACATTTGATTTACTGAGAATCATACCGCACATCAACAGAAGACATCTTACAGCACCAAAAGGTTAACAGGGAAAATGCAAGTTTATGACAGTCACAATTCTGTCTGTGGGTGATTCACTTTTATGAAACCTGATATGAATGTTACACCAATGGCCTACATGTCAATACTAATTTTTAATTTTGCACAAAGAGTGACAAAACAAGGCAGATCCACAAACTTGTCAGGTGGAAGCAACACTACTGCTAGGCACTTAAGTGTACTGAAATAATCAACATTGATGTATTGTAAAATAACTTGGAAAAGTACGGTAAGGTAACATCCTTGTAGGATACCATACACAGATATGTGTCGCTTAACGACAGGGATACGTCCTGAGAAATGCATCGTTAGGCGATTTTGTCATTGTGAGAACGTCATAGTGTTCTTCATGTTTGTACCGCGCATGCATGACAATTAAAACACTTTATTATCCAACAGATACACAAATATATAACTTGTAGATATAATTAGAATTATTATAAAAATTTAAAAATATTTTATAATGATTCTAATTATATCTACAAATTATATATTTGTGCAGCTGTTGGATAATAAAGTGTTTTAATTGTCATAGTGTACTTACACATAACTAGTTATAGCCTATTATACAGCTAGGCTATATGGTATAGCCTATTGCTCCTAGGCTACAAACCTGTATAGCATGTTACTGTACTGAATACTGTAGGCAATTGTAACACAATGTAAGTATTACAATGTTATAATCTTATGGGACCACTGTCGTATATGCGGTCCACCATTGACTGAAATGTCCATATGCGGCACATGACTGTACCAACACGATAGGTACATAAACTTCTTTGTATTTTGGTCAGATGGCAATAATTAATGAACCAGTGGAGCTAGGCAAGTACAATGTGGCACATGGAAAGATCACAATCACATCAAAATCCGACATAAGAAATGTTGTTTGTAAGTCCACAAACACAAATGTGGTAATTATGTGTAACTTTGGGGTTATGGTAAAAATTTTATGTAATAAAATAAAATAAAAGTATCAGATAATGATAAAGCAATAAACATGTTTGACAAGGGATCTAAACAAGAAAGAAGATTAACCAGAATGTGCTAGGAACCTCTCACTTTGAAATGGGGAATCAATGTTCAATTTTTCCCTCTTCCAATTGTCCAGACGAGCTCTGCAGCCCACCTAGCCCCTATCTAATGAACATTTGTGTCTCTGTCACTGAACAAAAGGCAAACTGGATGTGAAGCTGGCCAATCAAATGCATCTAGTGCCATGGTAAAGAATTCATGCAGCTATATTAAAAAAGCACAGGTACAAATTTATATTCCTACAATAAAACCAACGAGATGCACTAATTTCTCAAATTAATTTTTGGAATAGGACTCTACATGTTTCAGACAGTATCTCTGTCCATCATCAGGAGTCTAGCACTGTACACACAGCAATAGGTATAGGTCATACAGGTTATGCTGACTGCTTGCTAGTAGGATCAGGATGGAACCAGTTCCATCCTGATCCCGCTAGCAAGCAGTCGGCATAAACTGTATGACATATACCTATTGCTGTGTGTACAGTGCTAGACTCCTGATGATGGACAGAGATACTGTCTGAAACATGCAGAGTCCTATTCAAACAATAAATTTGAGAAATTAGCGCATCTCGTTGGTTTTATTATAGAAATATATCACAATGCAAGGTCCTCAGAATGTCAAATTGGACACAGGTATCTTTATAACTTCCCAAGCACAAACAGAAATGTTAACTTCCAAACTTTAATGAAAAAATAAAACATTCATCATTAAACAACAAATGTACCTCCTTGCTCATTTCCTGTTCTTCTGTTTTATCCACTTTTCGACTCTCTTTCGCAAGGGTTATTCTCTTTGCTCTGGCCACAGACTTACGAGACGCACGCCAAACGTTTTGGGAGAGTAACTATGATAAAAACAAGCAGTAATTTACTACCAAAACACATTACAAACAACAATCAAAAATTGTCTACTGATCTACAGGTCCAGTGTCAAGCTGCACTTGCCAATCATTCACATTTTTACTTTTATTCTAGTTGGTCTTAGGATAGTATTCCACCACCAACGCCTGACAAGTATTAACCATGAAATTCCAGAAGATGAAGGGTGCAAAGAGACGTATGTCTTGACGAGAACTGTGAGGCAACATTGTCCAATAGCCTGTCCTGACATTCCCTGACATCACACATCTTGTGCACTCAACTTCTTCAATCGCCATAAGCTGACACCCAGCAGGGCACAACACCACCGACACTGAGCAGAGGTGAGTGGATGGGTGCACCACGCCCCAAATTATGAACTAGCAATGAAATAAAAAAACTGTTCATATGCAGTATAGCAACATACAAAGTGCAACACATCTCTCAGGACCAAACTACTGTCCAGCAACAACCATCTTCACCTGAGTGCCACCAATCCAACCTGAAACAATTATGGTCACTCCACAACATAAATAAAAGCAACTTATCTAGACCACAACAGGTGTTTAAAATGCTGACACGTATAAGCACAACTTCTACTGCACTTGAACATTTTGAGTGTGATGTAGAAAATATCTGAATAAGTAAATTATAAAATTGCTCTCTGGATGTCCACATCTCTTCAGCATGTACTAGTTTCAAGCAGTTTACTGTTCAAACCAGCCCATTAATAACAGTGTAAGACTCTACCAAGTTTACTATCTTCACCACCTTTCAACAGCAGACAGACAGTAACTCAACACATGCATCTCCTTCTTCTGTAAAAGCTCCCCTTACCCTTTTTCTTTTGGCACTGAGCTTTGCTCTCCAATCAGGGACTCAAGGTCCTATTATTTGGATTTCCAACGGGGGAAATGTCAGAACTGTTTCGTTCAGATATTTTTCTAAAATTGTTTTGGCTAAGGCTCTGTCCTAGAGAACAGCAAGACATGGCACCATTCAACATGTGACATTTTATTTTCTGGAGAAAATATTTATCTTTCTCTCCCTCGTGGGTGATACCCAGCCAGAGAGGGACAAAATTTATTTTGGCTGAGCCTAATTTCACTTCTTTTTGAGTCTGTAAACTCCCAAATATTGTAATTTTATGCTGGGGACATACATTTTTGTTCAAGTGCACTGATCTTCTGTTTTTGGTACACACTGCGCTACTCTTGGTATTTATCACCTGATTCGTGCTTCTGTCTAGAACAAACACAGGCACAAGATCACAAATCATCACCCAACACTGTCCAAAGCCAAAGTGTAGGCATGTGCTAAACCCAAAAAACAAAGTACAGTCACTCTTTGTTCATCAAAACATGTCTTACATACCAACAAGGGCTGTTTCTGCACAGAATATGGGCCACGTAATTTTTTAGCACCATTTATCTTATATCATGGAAAATTACACACAGGTTTGGAGAATTCAAGTACCAGTTACTCTGATGAAACAATTCCACACAAATAAACCCAAGCTTCATACAAGAAAAACATTACATGAGAGTCGTGTCCACTGTCATGCACCGACTACAGAAACCAACAGCAAAGTACATGCCTCCTATTTGGACCATCTGTGCCTGAATATTTTAACAATTTACTTAACTATGACTTTTTGAAATGCTGCTTCTTTATGGGCCTGCTGCATATCACACTAATCAAGTATAAAATTTACTGAAGTCAATTTGAACATACAAAATATTCAATTATGGATGCTGGAACAGCTCTGTAAGAAAGGACATGGTAAAAAAACATACAACCAAGGTTCCAAATATGCTACAGTCAGGACTGTTCTCTACCACCCATCCTTACAGCTTTTGGGACTCACTGAACCAACGGTAATGTTTACCGTTCACGACTGCCACAGCCAAGGTCTAAAATTCATGGCAATTTTAATGTCAACTATAAGCATTTACACAGGGTGTGTCAGTACGAGACTTGCTGCTCCATACTTCGAGCCCTTAGATACTGAAGCAAATTCATAGGCTTCTTTACGGCCGCAGAGATAACAAAGACGCAGCAGATGGACATTAGGAAACATACATGCGCATAACTACAGCCTTGGTACTATACGTTTCTTTTTATAATCACATACTACTGCATACAAAGAACTTTCACACTTACAAATTCCTAGCATATCAACTTACATTATTTGGTAACTCGGTAGAGATAATATTTTCTTGGCTTGTGGAACCAGACTTAGCAGCAGCAGCAGTAGCGGCGAGAGCAGCCTTGGACATAGCCCTGGTTTTTGTTCGTGTAACTCTCGTCTGCTCTGGTTCCACTGTTTGTTCTGTAGACTCTTCGCTTACAGTATGTAATTTTTCAAATGTGGTCATCCATCCTCGGACAGTTTCACAGGCATGTGGCCTAAGCAAAACAACAGTTTCTTTGGACACTAAATTCTGTACATAAATGGCAAACTGAAGTTCAAGTACTCTATATAGTGGACCATAATTTCCAAAAAGAAATTCAGAAAGGAATAATAAGAAGATACCATGTCATAATGTGTGAAACACAAAAGCACAGAAGAATTGAACTACGAAATCTCACTACAAAAGACAAGAGACTAAGTTAGTAATATTCCCTACACATACATTTTTTAAAGATTCGGGTTTTTATTTCATACAGTTTTATACACTATATTTCAACACTGTAAAAAAATGATGATTGTAAACAGGGGGCCCCAGTGGGTTTTATCTTGTTACATCTTCCTTTGTGAGATTCTTGCACTGATATGCCAGATGACGTTCTCAGAAAGGGCTGAGGGAAGTAGCATACTTGTGAAGGTGCAACTCGATTTTAAATAAACCTGCATTGTTTGATGGGATAAGTGTAGTTTATTTGGTAGTTAACACAACAGGATGGCTTCCATACAAACTGGGTTCAAGTTTTTAATTCATGTACAATTCTACTAATTTTACAAACAGCAGTCAGCCAAACTGCATGATAAGTATAGTTATGATGTAAACTGACGTGATACAGTCCCTTCATTCAATGGTCCCCATTTGTCTGGATCTTGGCATGAAAAACAGAGTCCAGTTTATTCATGACCTCATTAAACCGGCTACGAATTTTCATTCCCTTAATAATGCAAAACATAAGACATGGACGAAATTCAGCAGCGTAGCTGATGCCTCTTTATTCAAAAACTCACCCCACCATTGTTAGCAGCATTGTAGCAATGCTGAATCTTCCATAAGAGTAAAGTTATCATCATACAAATTAAAACAAAATCTTCAAAAACATCAACTCTGCAACTGAAGATAACCAATTTTTTTTATTCCTTTGCACAAAATCGTTCTAATATGAAGAAATACATCATAGTGTTAACCAACCAAATGCCCACATTTGAACTGGAATGCCTCAAAAAATAAAAACTTGCAGAAATCAATCTATTCTTTTCATAGTTTGATAAAAATAAAGTCATCCATGGGAGTAGGAACTAAAGAGATCTGTTACAAGAAATACACCACTTCTGGTTTTGAACACTTTCTGTTACTGTGCCGAGTTTCAAGTTTACAATGAGCACCACAGCTGTAACATAGTCTTGGAGACTATGCAGTGAAAAGAAACTTGAGAACAAGATACCCTGATTGTGACTCCTTGCTGAGGAGTAGATCAAACATATTATACAACACATGTCTTGAAGGATGTAGGCTTCATATGTGACAGTCCTTACCTGCTCAGAGACATAACAGAAATACTCCACAAATATGAGTTACAAGTCACATAAGTCAGAGCACACAGAATAAGAAAATTACACTAAAAGATAACCACATTCCAATGCCAAAGTATGAAAACCAGATTCTGCACAAAACATACATAGTACAGGCACAATGAATTTCAAAGGTACAGTAGTTCCTCTGTAATCCAGAATGGGAGCAGGAGGCAACCACCAATAGGAAGCTGCATGGCATAGGTAACATAAAAACCCTATCACTAGAAGCTTGAAACCCCTTGAAACACAAATACTGTACAAAAAATACCTTACTACTACTACTACTACTAGCAACAGCAGACTACATACCTTATCAAATGTGTGGACTTTTGCAGCCCTACCACTTTCTTTGCTGGAGAACTGTAAAGTGCGGGTGTCAAATGAGATGTAACGCACTGCTTTGGAGCTATGTCATTTGACACATTTTGGTCAACAACCTTGGCACAGACACCGTTCTGTGAAGTTTCTGTACGCATTACTTTTGGTCCAGTTTTGCCAACTTCAATGACAGGCACTTCTTTGTCTGATATGTTCTGTTCAACAGCACTCTTATGCACTTCATTACTGAAGTTTTCTGTGCCACAGGAAGAGGGTTCAGTCTTACCTTCTGTACAAACAATCACACTTTTTGGTGTGGTTTTATTATTCTCTTTTATGTCACTATCACTATCAGTATCAGGTTGAATATGGGTTTCCTCAGGAGCAAATGAAACATGAACAGAAATGCTGGGCTGAACACCCTCAGAAGGCTGTACTGGCACTTCATTAGGGATGTCAGGAAGATCGTTGTGAGTTTCTATCACAGCAGACGCCACTGGGGCATTATCTGTAACTGATTTCTGTCTTTCTTCCTGCATTGGAAGACAATCATCATAAACAGATGATGTAACATGGTCTGGACTGTGTATCATTATTTCCTCTTCATTAGTTCTGATCTTCGTTTCTAGGTTGTTAATCTCTTGTGCCTTATTGATAGATGTGTTTTCATGTTGTTCTTCTGATGGCAGTACCAACTGCTCCCGCTCTAACCGTCTACTCTTACGTGGCCGCTCAACTTCCTCTACTGTTGCATGTGAAGACAACCATTCTATCTTTTGTGTCTCTCCAGTAAATTCACTGTAAGGAGCCTGACGCATTTTTGAAATAAGATTCATGTTTAACTGATCCTTTATTTTTGCACCAGCAGCCTGTAACAGAATTAAACAAATGCTGCATTCAGAAACTGAAATATTTTGCTTAAAAAAAGTGTATCAAAACTGTTGGCATATTTCTTTCAGTCACAAAAGATCAGTTATTACATATATTGAGGTTAAAATGCCATAACAACATTTGAACTTGGCAAAGGTTAGCTATTAAGCATTCTTGATGTCATGCCCATAAAATGACCACAAAAGACATCACATCTATCCATCAGAACATTTCGTCTGTGAAACAAATTAATACTTCTGTACTGGAGCAACTTCCAATAAGTCAAGGGGCACCAGCAGCCTGCTTCTCACAAGTCACATTACTGCAAGTCTTAATTTCAGAACACTATGGCTGTTGCATGTATGCAATTTCTGGAAAAATAAAATTAAACTTCAATTCTTCTTCACATTTATTTATACAGGAAGCCATTTTGTATGAGAAAAGTCATGGACCAGGACTTCAAAAATTTCAATCAAATTTTAAAATCTCAGTCAACAGTACGACTTGTCAGCCAAAATTCATTTTTATATCTAGTGCTCCAATTGCCCCTAGTATATATAATACACATACTAAAATTTAACATTGTTCTCATATGCACCTAATACATACAGACTGCCACTCAACATAAAACACAACGTGTACTGATGTTATACGTGTATTCAAATAATTCTCAATACGTGGTCTGTCCGGAAAGTATCCGTCCAATTAATATTAAAAAAAAAAGTAACAGACCTAGAACAATGGCACCTTAATCCCCTTCAAAGTACTCCCCTTGGGACCTCACACACTTATCCCAGCGTTCCTTCCACTTTTCAAAACAATCTGAAAAGTCCTTTTTCGGAATCGCCATCAGCTGCCTCGTCGCGTT
>Ga0123355_10020646_pt1 | contig 10525 bp, 4 predicted proteins | sample TergutEmb28metaG_3_FD_89872 | JGI IMG/M metagenome (GOLD analysis project Ga0123355, IMG submission 89872) | Embiratermes neotenicus P1 segment gut microbial communities from Petit-Saut dam, French Guiana - Emb289 P1 | ecosystem: Host-associated > Arthropoda: Insects > Digestive system > Gut ... | reverse complement strand
TTAATCTGTCAGCGTATATTCGGGACCGTTGGCGATAGGAAGGAGGGGAGAGATTTAAATGAGAAAACGTTAGGAGCTGATAACGGACGCTAGCAGTCCAGTAAGGAAGTCAGTCGCGTACGAATGTGGTGTAAGTAGGAGTAAAGAGAAGTGACTGTGTCAGTTTCCTAGAAATGATCTAGTTGTTTTACTGGATATAGTGCTCCATTATTTTATATCAAGAATATATTGAGTAAACAAAACAACAAATAAAAAAGAAACAATTAAAACTATATGTAATTCGGTGAACCACACCTGTTTCCCGAAAGAGGATTAGCTACCAGACTGAGCGCGTCGGGACGACAAAGTTACGAAAGGTGATCGTGTAGAACATTTCCCAGCACTTTCATAAGCAGCCAACAACTGGCACCAGTACGGCCATTCCCGAAACAAAAATAGAACAAAATCCAAACAACTCGACGTAAAAGTATAGAAGAATTCAAATATTCGCCTTAAACGAATAAGGCTATGTTAGGCCGCAACACAGCAAAAAGCACAAACTGAACTAGAATGATGTAACGAAGTACTGAGAACAAAAGGTACGTTCCCTGCAAAATATCTGGATGGAAACCAGGAATGGAACTGATGAGAGTCGAAATTGCAAGACTGGAGTAGACTTTGGTACTCCACCCAAGAAACCGTCTAGACTCAGCGACGCCTTGCTTCAATATCCTTGCCCATTAAAGACAGACTCACTTAATTTGCGATGAACTCCAAAATGTGGGACAAAAAAGTGGCCTTACGAAGCTGAAAAGAGCTTCTGACAAACACGAATTAAAGACAGATTTCAAAACGGAAGAGACGTAAGGATCTTCTACAGACAGATGATAAAATTTAGTAGGTGGAGAAATTGTAGATTATACATTGCTTCTCTAACAGTTCGTGACAAGGTCGTTCCATTACATTATACATTACATTGATCCAATACTTGCAGTATCTTACATTTGATACACACGGCATTCGTGGAGTTGGCTTTGTTCCCCTTTTCAGGTGGCTGACGTATTGGCTGGCCGACTAAATCAGTAATTAAAAATGTTCTCAGTTCGATCCAAACCGTCATCATTAGCATAAAAAATTAAGTAATAACAAATCGGTCAGTATAATGAGAACCGTTAAATTGGTTGTGCGATCTACCGAAATGTAGATTATATGAAATGTCAAACATAATTTTCACACGAACGTCAATCTAAGTCGGAGAATTTAATGTAAAGAGTGGTACAAAATAGTTAACAATAAAACTGTACGTAAGTGTTGAGGTGAGATTTATTCCTTCTATTACGATTATGCCATTATCAAAAGAATCAAAACCTCAATAACCCGAAAAGTTACAGGGGTATTTTCACTTTTTAAGTTTCAAAGTTTTTGTTAAAATAACTTTGTTAATGGGGTAATACAAAAGGTTCTAATTTTGAGATAATCAGCAATCCAGTGCCTGTTGGGATTTAATATAGTAGCCAACTACAGTATCATAATAATACCAACTACACTCGTGAAGACATTCCTGATTATATGTCACAAACTTGCATTTGAAATTTGAAGAAAATATAAAATTACTTTTCCTGAAATTATTTCTCTAAAACTAAAATAATAATTGGAATTTTCAATAATAAGGTAATTCAAAACTTATGACATGCAAGAAGCAAAATTAAAGACAGCAGTAAATCCTACCCATTTTCAAATTCAAGAATGCATAAAACAGTTCTCCTTGTCTACATCTCTCCATTACTCCCACTAATGAACGATCAAGCCTGATATTTGCATATAGATCACTGACAGCAATACCAATAGCTTAATCTTGCACAGAAGCTGGGTATGTTTACCTTCCAAGCGCATCACTCAGTTATTTAACTCAGCTCGCCAAATATTTAAATTAAGCTGATAGATAGGCAGGTCAGGCTAAGTAACTCTTACCAGACTAATGCCATTCCATTACTTCCCCTGACATCGCGACGATGAATGGGTCTTCAGAGGGATACGTTTATATGTTCAGAGATTAAGAATATTATCCCATTTGTCTGGGAGGATGTGGAGAAATACGCATTGAATAACCCAATGGAAACCTCTGACCAGCGACATTCTATAGTTTTCGCATCATTTGTCCTTCTGTTTCTGCAGTACTTGCCTGCAATTGACTTTGCTGCTGTTGACAATTACTTTTATAAGCAGACTGGACTGAAATAAATTAACTGTTATTGACAAACAGTTTGGTGTAGAGATTACGCCCCATACTTATATAGGTGGTGAACTTTCCGAATCTCAGTCTGGTAAACAGCTAACCCTTTGTTTCCCAAACTCTTTTTTTCACGGACCCCTTTTGGATTCGAAAAATAATCATGGATCCTCACATTCTTGCTCACGTAGATATACAGTGCCCGGATGTTAGACATCCAAAAATAAAGATGTATATCTGAGAACCGATTTTAGATAGCTATGAATACAGATCAGTAGCGTACGTAAACAATGCATGCATAATTTGACCTTAATTAACCTGACTGTCGCTCGCTTCGTGGGTACAGGAGATTTCTTAATTAGATTTCTAAAGGTCATACGAAATAAACATATCGCCAAAAAAAAGTTCATCGATTATTTAAAAAAATCATTATTCTTTTAATTAAAACTCTAAGAAAACTTCAAATTAGCCACCACAGAAATGTACCCACGGATTCCCTGGAAATTGCTCCCGGATGCCTTGGGATCCGCGGAGCATACCTTTGGAACTAATGAGCTAACCGGTTTTACTTTGTTTTTCTTAGCTTCTGTAGGGAAATTACAAGACAGCACCTCGATCGGACCACTCCCGCTTCTTCCTAAGACCTTTCCAAATCGTCATTCACAAATTATCCTATCGCTGAAGCATCGCATTTTGAGATGTTGAGAGCGTAATGAAATAAACAATAAAACATTACTGTTACTAGCATTATTATTAGTACTTAGTATCGGATGATCACTTACGTATGCAACCACATAAGGATCCTATCTATTCGTATCACAATGTATAAAATTATAATTTGAAATAATTTTGTCGTGAACAGACTGAGAGCAATGTCACCCAAGTTAATAAATCGGCAACTGATACAGATAATTGATAGACATCCTATGTCAACATTCTTTATAATAAATGTCACGTGATCAGTCTCACTCTGAAGTCGTTAATGAATTTTTCGGCTAAATTAGAACATTTATGTAAAATAATAAAATACTGATGGATCGTTTATGTTCGAAGATGGAATCCTGGGGTTAACAACCGAACGTAGGGAGGCAACATTGACGCATATCTTAAACACTGTACGAAGATGTGGGCTAATTTCATCTGGCTCTGCAAGAGGACCAATGACGATGGGTAGCTACAGGCAACTACAGTCTTGATACAGGTGTCCCTACAGATATACTACCTATTGCTGGTTTCCTGCCAACATAACCGTTGCAGGTAGCTTGTACTGTCGAAGTCTAGCAGGGTATATCTCAAAAAACGTCTACACTCAAGGGACAGGGATATTTTTATATTTATATTTCCTGTAACAATAACTAAACCATCGATTTTTTTTGAGATCCAGTCTCTTGGCTGGCTGTCAAAATAAACACATCTACATACACAAAAAGTGAGTTGTCGCGCCATATGATAATGGGGACAAGCAGTCTGGGAATAATCGTACGATGCATACGTTACAATCCTATCATCTGCGCAGATGAGAAGTCTTTGGAGACTGAAGCTAAAATACTTCGTTTTACAACGCTTCCGACCTCCGGAAGAGCAGTGTTATTTGAAGGTTTAAAGTCTTTATTCATTTGATGTTACGACAAGAGCAACACTGAGATTAAGATGAGCACAGAACATTGGTTTAATAATACTGATAGAGGAAAACCGAATTATCTGCACTTTAAGAAAGAAATTTATCTAAATTATACATAAATACTCATTTCGTACGTGTACCAGGAGTATTCCCTGGGGGTAAAGGCGGCCGCTGGGTAAGGCTGACAACTTACCACCATCCTGTGCCGCTGTCACTAAATCTGGGAACCTTAACTTCCTGCAAACCTCTGGGCCTGTAATGGGACTGCCTTACCTTTACCTTTTACTCATTTCGTAGTCACAGATATCAGATTATGTTCCCTCTATATAAGCCAGTGCTGGCTAAGTAACTAAGCTGTTTTGCATGTGAGAACGAAACGATAGCGCTTGAGCACGCCACGTGGACAGAGTGCAGAGTTTTTAATGTCGCAAAAAGTGATAGGTATAATTATCAATTGGCTTTAATGTTGAACAAAAAAGTGTCCTTTCCATTGTTATACATTCTCACTCTACGAATGCTGTCATACATAACCTCAAAGATTTAATACATGATAGTGTTGGTTACAAATGCTATAGTGATGTTGCGGCCTAAGGCCTACAAAAATTCGCATGCTATCTGTAACGTTAATTATCGCTTATCACATTTCGCGCTACAAGCATACTGACACTTTTCATTTTACGAATTAAAATTCCTTGACACACATTGCACATTATGATACATAACTACACAGAGTTTAGACAGGTGTTAATTATATGAAAGTCCTTAATGTATCACTGCCGCTGTGTTGATGTTATTTATGAGAGAAAATTAAATATTACGATGTTTAAAGAATATCATAACAATCTTGTTCTTAAGCTTTCGCCGTGTTCTAAATGTAAATTATTCCTTTTTGGGTAATTCCCCAGCGTCTGAGTTCTAATTGCCGACATTTCGGAACTCACTATCGGTTCCATCTTGATAGGCAGGTGAATGAAGTACTTCATTCACCTGCCTATGAAGATGGAACCGACAGTGAGTTCCGAAACGTCGGCAATTAGAACTCAGACGCCGGGGAATTACCCAAAAAGGAATAATTTACAATATCAGAACAACTTCTTCAGAAGTATTAGGAGAGACAGACGTAAGGAAATGTTGTCATAGTAATAGCATTTATCGACTTCCAGACTGTAGTGTTATATGATCAAGAAAAGAAATGGACTTTTTGACAAAGTAAACACTGCAGTGACAGGATAGCATGATAAGCAGCATAAATTGGGAGGAGTAAAGGTAAAGGTAAAGCAGTCCCATTACAGGCCTGGACAGGCCCAGAGGGTTCCAGGAAGTTAAGGCTCCCAGATTTCGTGACAACGGCGCAGGACTGTGGTAGGTTGCTAGCCTTACGCACCGGCCGTCTTTACCCCCAAGAAATACTCCTGGTACTCATTTATGTTAGAGGCTGAGTCGACCCTAGGGTCATAGTGCGAACGGAAGGATTTTATGTCAATGAAAAATCCACTGACACCAGCTGGGATCGAACAAGCGACCTTCCGATCTGTAGCACCGCGGTAAATTGGGAGGAGTGCAATACAAAAATTAATAACATTTCTACCATGATCTTTTATAGTGTGCACAAAAATATGGCGTTATATGAAAGCTTAAGCCTACGGTCCGACATGTCTTTCTCAGTAAAGTTTTTACTAGCATCAAAGTAACAAACCAACTGACTGAACACATGGAGCGGAGTAGCTCGATTCGAATCCAAAGGAAATACAAAGAGTAGCAAATGAAGAATGGGAAAGACGCTACGATCTTTCTACGGGTCGATAAATACGACTATTGATCAATCGACGTGACGTAACATCCCAGAAAACTGTGCCAGCCTCAATGTCGAGCAGACTTCATTATCTCCACCAGACAGATAAGATTAGCTACGAGAAACCTTTCTCAGTAGCTGGTCTTGCATTATCAGTTTGCTATCGGGTATGAAGCTATACCCAACACTTTAAACAGCTTTATTACATAACCTACGGACCACCAAATGTAAACCTCCTCTACAGGCCTTCGTACTGGACACATCCAGTCGTACTTTTGTCACATTATTCCCACAACGAAGAATATGCGTACGGATACATTATTAAATAGGTTGTGTTCGGCATCAGCAGGCCCAAACTAGTGGGGATTGAGTGCAAATAAGTGAAGTGATGTGAAATGTAGTGATGTGGAGTGAACTGACGCGATTTTTTTTTACGTGAAGTGAAGTGGGTTACGTTAAAGTTCTTAGGGACAAAAGTAACATGCACTTTAGGGTGACTTTACATTGAGGGTACTCGATTGTATTTTGACTATTTCATTTGGTGTGTATCTTGCACTGTGGTTGTTTTAACTTGTTTTGTAATATGTGAGTGTGTGTATGTGTGGGTTTTGTAGCGTGTGGGTGTGTGTATGTGTGGGTTTCGCAATGTATTGGTGTGTGTATGTATGGGTTTTGCAATGTGTGGATGTGTGGCTTTTGTAATGTGTGGGTGTTTTGACAACTGTGTGGGGGTTTTGGTAATATGTGTGCTTGTATTTACTGTTTTTTTATATTGTTTCTTTTATGTATATTTATTCTTATCTGTTACTAGTGTAAGGACTACTGCCACATAGCTAAAACTCAATTGCAGTAAACAATAATAATAATAATAATAATAATAATATGTGGTCCAGATCATAGACGTGCCCATAAGGTGTACCGGCTGATCCCAAGTGCACACTGTAATGTGTTTACAACATAACACGTGGCCTTGTATTTTAATTTAACATCACATTATGCTCCATTTTTTAAGTAGAGTTTATTTGCTAATTTGGAAATTTTAGTTACGTTTAACCGCTTTACTGTATTTAGTGAATACACGTAATGTGTTTTATGGTTAGGCTTTCAATTTATATATTAGCCATTTAAAATAATCAAAAATAAAATTCGCTGCGTGTACACCATGATGAAATACGGTACGCTAGCTTATGGTGAACAGTAAAGTATTTAAAATATTAATGTATCCAGTTTGCATCAACGCCGCAAGACGGTAATTTTTCTTGGCGTCTCAGGCACACTTCGAAACAATCGTAGATTATGTCCCCGTCCTTGTAAATCCCTCTCATCTAATCATGCAAGGCCAAATTTTACTTTCCGCAAACACTGTGTTTAGTGCAGCATTGTAAAACAAAACATGAAACAAACTACAGGTTGAAATTACTGTACAAAGCTACGTGATAGTACAGAATTAAGAGGCTGCTGTCCAACAGAACTAACACACATACAAACGTTCGGAATCTGAATCCCTTACATTTAATTTACATTACCACAATTCAATTTCAGCAATTATCCAATTACGCATTAATTTACAAATAAGCGTGAAGACATAACAAAATTTTCAATATTTATGAAGTTAAATTAATTCTACGCAGAACCAACAAATCAGTAAGTGCGTTATTTCAGGCTTACGCCGCGAATTAAATCAGAACCATTAACCCTTGAAGATGGGGCCGATAGGTTGTACCGAAACGTCGGTAAGAAATTACCACTTATCGCTGCGTAATAACCCAGAAGAACGCAGCTCTCAACTCAAAAAGTCTTTAACAATAATAAAGTAATTTATAATAAAAATTACATAAATTTGAAGATTTTTAAACATTATTGTAATATTTTCTTCTCTCTCCCGCCCGCGTATTTGAAGTGTCCAGTTTGTATTATCCTCCCAAGAAAACTGAATTAGTGTTTGCTTCTTCACACGAATAAATACGTCGAGGTCATTGTCATATCGTAGGTCAGGATAGCGCAGTCGGTATAGCGACTCGCTACAAGCTGGACGGTCCGGGGATCGAATCTCGGTAGGGGCGAGATTTTTCGCACCCGTCCAGACCGGCCCTATGGCCCACTCAGCCTCCTACACAATGGGCACCGGGTCATTCCCAGGGATAAAGCGGCCGGGGCATGGCGTCGACCACCCACCCGCATCTACAGCCGAGGTTAAAGAAAGAATACAGCCATACTTCTACTCCCCCTCTGAGCGTTCTTGGCCTATTCCAGGGTGAACTTTACCTTTATTTTACCTTTACCATTGAAATGGCACTTATTTCAGCGATTCAGCAACGCTACAACAACAATATAAAATAATAGGCTTCCCTTCATTTGTCTGCCATCCCACTGCGAACTGCACTTTCACAATCACACACGCACATTAAACAAGCTTTTCAACATATAAGAGCCTAACTACACCCATCACAGAGTGATATTGCAGGGCCTGATGGAATATGCAGAATATTCTATCGCAATGTCGCCGAGTCTCGAGCCTGCCTAATGGTCAGTACCTCATCAGAGACCACTGCCAATGACTGTGAGCTTCCCCGGTACACCGTATAAACATGAACAAAACCAAATGTAATGAAACGAAGCATTTTAATGCAAGTTAATCATAGCGTCTACGCACACATTGTGATTACAATGCATGTTGTTACACAGGGAGATGGGCAACAATGACTTTTGAGAACGTAGAGTACATGCGGGAGAGCGTACGGTTCATTGTAATGATCACACGCCTTCAGGGACGTACGATATACGGCAGTAAACACTGCATTTGTATCAAATCAATCTGTCCCTGGGGCTAAAATGGGACACTGTAGCAATACAGTGTACTATATGTCGTTAAGTCCGTAAGCAATATAGCTGGTTAACATCCCAGTAATGGTTGAGAGACAAAGGCAAGGTCCGTCAATAGAATTCCAAAACACAGATTCCTTTCTTCCAGAATATGGCGTTGCGTCACTGGATAATCGGTTCCCGACGTTTTCAGTAAACGTAGTGGCCTTCTCTTCAAGGGTGAAATGTCCAAGGAAACTCGAAAACTTCCAAAATGGGTTTTTGAAACCCATTCTCAGCCGTGCGAGACTGAGATTCTCATGGCCGTGTTTACGATGATTCATGTTTTCTGGAATCTTACGCTGCGTCGACTGGTAAACAGTGACACGTTGCAATACGCCTGAAGATTTTAACTATAATATTTCGTCTTGATAGTGATCAATTTAGTGGCAGTATCTGTCTCGATTCCTACAGCATCGTCCCTAATTCAGTCCTGCACAATTAAATTTAAAAATATTGCAAAAAAAAAAAACAGCTATTGTAGAAAGGGTAGGTTCGTTTCTGTGATTTATCTGGTTGAAATAATTTAACGGGGTGAAAAGGATTAACCCATTCTTGGAGAGGATAAAAGTAAGTATTTCTGTTTGTTCGACAGAATATTTACACTTCATTCTCATAAAACTTATGATAAAATTGAAGTCGAGTGCATTACCGAAAATTCACTTTTCAGTTACTAGAACGTCAACAAAAGTAATAAAGACAGCAAGTAACAGTAACATAATTACAGGGCCACTACACAATAAAGTATTACTGATAAATTGTGGGAAGCTTAAAAGTCATTCAAATTTCGTCTTAATTGAACTAACTTTTATTTCGTCTTCATCAAATCGACACAGTTCATCCAATTGCCGTTTTATAACTCAGTTCCTACTTCACAAAAAAATTCATTTCGTCTCCATTACAAAGATCTCTATGGTATCTGCAAAAGTACAAGATGTTTATTGCGAGAATCGCACAAAACATATAAACACAAGATATATAGATCCTTGATTGGAGTTTGTATACCTGTCTAACACAACTATATGGTGGTATAGATATGTATAAATTTATTACATAAAGAACAACTACATGTTTCGGCCCTTTTCATTGGCCATCTTCAGGTTGATAAATGAGAAAAATTGGTAAGCAGGTACACTCGACTTGTGTGGGTTGTATACAGTGGGGAGGTCAGGGGTGGAGTGGGTGCCCACTCCACCCCTGACCTCCCCACTGTATAAAATCCACACAAGTCGAGTGTACCTGCTTACTAATTTTTCTCATTTATCAACCTGAAAATGGCCAATGAAAAGGGCCGAAACATGTAGTTGTTCTTTGTGTAATAAATTCTATACATATCTATACCACCATATAGTTGTGTTAGACAAGTATACAAACTCCAATCTAGTTTATTATAAACACAACGGGGATGACGAACCTTATGATTATATAGATCCTTAACGCTGAAGCAGACAGTGCATACATTAACCACTTTTTTATGTTTTGCTGACCGTGCATCTCAGTATATTTATCTCAGTAATTAACCAGTCACACCTATAGGTGTGATGATACCAGAGGCTGTGTAATGCAATTTTGACCTCCTGATGATGAGCACATGTGCTCGAAGCATGCAGAGGCATGAAATAAACTTATTGTAAAACAAAAATTTTGTGCATCAAGTTGGTTAGTTGCTGAGATAAACATTAACCACTGTTCCCTAAAGAGTATCATAAGGTTCGTCATCCCCGTTGTGTTTATAATAAACTAGATTGGAGTGTGTATACTTGTCTAACACAACTATGTGGTGGTAGAAATATGTATAATTTATTACATAAAGAACAACTACATGTTTCGGCCCTTTTCATTAGCCATCTTCAGGTTGATAATTGAAAAAACTTAGTAAGCAGCTACACTTGACTTGTGTGGGTTTTATACAGTGGGGAGGTAAGAGGTAGAGTGGGAATGAGATCTCGCATGTTGTGTAGGATGGGTGGTGTGGGTACATGAATTCTGCTATTTTCTGTTCTAGGTTAATATAGTTGGATCTATGGTATCATCTTATGTT
>Ga0123355_10020644_pt1 | contig 10526 bp, 9 predicted proteins | sample TergutEmb28metaG_3_FD_89872 | JGI IMG/M metagenome (GOLD analysis project Ga0123355, IMG submission 89872) | Embiratermes neotenicus P1 segment gut microbial communities from Petit-Saut dam, French Guiana - Emb289 P1 | ecosystem: Host-associated > Arthropoda: Insects > Digestive system > Gut ... | reverse complement strand
CCAGTCTGGTTCCTCGCGGTGTACATCGGGATTGTTCTGCTGGTGCCAGCCACGGAGGCTGCGTGGAATCGATTTGGTATGAAATTGTTCTGGGCTTTGACAGCTGCAGCGGCCGCTGTCGATGTCATGTACTTTGCTGTCGGTTTGCGCTGGCTTGGCTTTGCCAACTATCTATTTGTCTGGGGTGCAATCTCCGTGCTCGGGTATGCGTGGCTCGACCAGCGGTTTTCCGAGCGCCTGACGCTGCTTGTCGGCGCCGCTTTGGGCTTTGCCGCGCTACTTTTGCTGGTACGCATCGGGCCTTATCCTGTCTCAATGATTGGCGTCCCCGGCGATCCGATCAGCACCACGACACCGCCGAAGGTCACGCTGATAGCGCTCGCAACAATGCAGGGTGGACTGCTGGTTGCTGCGCAAGCGCCCATGCGCCGCTGGCTAGCTGGCCGCATAGCGTGGACCGCGACCGTGGCGATGAATGGCAGCATCATGACGCTGTTCATCTGGCATCTGACGGCTACCACCCTTGTGGTCCTCGCAGCCTATCTCGCCGGCGGCTTTGGCCTGCGGCTTGATCCGGGAAGCTCTGAGTGGTGGTGGTCGCGGTTCCCTTGGCTCGCAGCCAATGCGATGGCACTCACTCCTCTTGTTGTGGCGTTCGGACGCTTTGAGCGGCCGCGCGCGACCGGAGGAGCTCCGGCGCCCGCATGGCGCTACGTGCTCGGCGCACTTATGACCGGCATTGGTCTTGCGCTGCTTGCGGCGCAGGGAGTTGGTGGATATGGAAGTTTTGGGCTGAACGTGTGGGGTCTCGGGCTCGCTCTCATGGGCATCGGCTTTATCGCAAGGATCCCTGTTCGCTTTTCCGTATGGAGACCGTAAAAAGGTTCGGGCACATTATTATCAAGCCGCCCTCGCGCGGGTTTCCTCCGCCGTCAAGATCGGCGTCTTCCCACGTTTAACCGAGTATTTAGGTCCACGCACTGCACTGGCTGGATTTGTTGCGATCACCTGCCCGATCACCAGCCAGTCGAACAGTATGCGGATAGCAGCCATATGCTGCTTCACTGAGGGGGCCAAACTGCTAGCTCCTCGATGTAGGCCGCAACATGTAGCGGTTGAATCTGCCCCAGGGCAGCAATTTCCCCGCCTTTCGCACCACGATGCCAGTGGCCCGGCGTGACTGCCCCTCCGAGGATGACGGCCCGTTGGAATTTACTGAGCAACGCGCTGGAAATTCCACGGTTTCGTCTGCGGCGATGCGACGACTCTCCCTTCTGCCTGATCTCGGCCCGTGAGCGTGAGTTCAAGCGACACCCCCGAGGAGTTCTCGGCGTCCCCGATCTTGTTACCGATCTTGACGAGAAGCTTTTTGCCGGATGCTGTCGCCTCCAAGATTTTGTGGGTTGAAAGCTCACTGCCGTCGGGGGTGAATTCGATGAATTCGCCATTGTCGAGCATTGTCCACCGCTCGCCGAGGACGCATGTCCCGCCCAGTCTTCCATTCGCGAGGGTGATATGCAGCGTGAAGAACGTAGTTCCTTTATATTTTGCCTCCCATGTTCCGGCAAACAGCGCCAGATCCTCGGAGCGACTAGGGTTATTGAGCCGCAACGAAAAGGCCGAAAGTCCAATCGATGCCGCTCCGATCAGACAAACGGTGATCAATCTTACGGAGCGTGTCTTTTTGGGAGTGCCGTTGTTTCTCAGAATGTTCATGATTCGTTCCTCCAAGGTGTTGGCATCGAAGAGTCCTAACACATAATTCGATCGTGCCCCAGTGAACGCCGACTGTGCCATGTGCAGTAGGGAAGTGGCATAGCACTTGGTAGTCGGCAGCATTTGTGCCGCGATTTCATCGCAGGCCAGCTCTCTGGTCTGCGCGATTCGCGACAGAATCAGCATCGCGCAGGGGTGAAAACACACCGGGAGAGAGGCGATCTCGTACAGCAGATTGAACAGGAAATCGCGTCGCAGTACGTGCGCCAGTTCGTGCGATATAGCCGAAAAGAGATCGTCCTCAGAAAAGGAGTCGAGAAAGAATGTCTCTGGGAGCAGGAGCAGGGGGCGCCCGAACCCCAATGTTGCCGGCCCCGATATTTCTGCAGTGCACAGCACAGAAACACAAGGGAGTGAGAACGACCGCCGACAATGCTCGACGATCCGAGCCAGAGCAGGCGGCAAAGGACGCGGGTAGGCGAACTGACACACCCTCCGCGTTTGATACCCCCACCAGGCGAGCCGAACAACATGACAAAGAAGAACAATGCCGTAGACCCAGAGCAGCGCAAAAAGAATCCTGGGAGAGAATGAAACCGAACGACTGAGCGAATGGAATGACACCGGAGTCGCTCGGGCCCTCGGTTCCGTCACCGGATCTGATTGAGTTGCCGGGACAATCTGTGACGCTACGCTAGTGGCTTGTCTGTGCTGAAGCACGACGGTGGCTATCGGTATCAGAAGACACGCGCCGAGTGCTGCGATCCACACGCCGTGCGAAAACCGCGACGGCGCTCTGTGCAAGACCTTGGTGCACAGAATTGCGAGCGCGGTGATCGCAGTCATCTGCCAAATCGCATTCAGAATGAAAGTCGCGACGAGTTGACTAGCCTCTGCCATGCCATTCCTCCGTGTCGGCCTGCTCCTGGCTTTCGATGAGTTTCTGCACTTTGGCAAACTTATCCGCGTCCAACCGGTTGTTCTTGACCAGACTCATGAGAAGGCCTTCGACCGATCCGCCAAACATACGGTCGAGCATGTCGTTGGAGGCCTCGCGCAGGGCTCGGGGCTCAGCACGGGGCGATATTGTCATGGCTTGCCCAGTAATTTCCGCTTCACTTTGCCCTTGCGCTGCAGGTGGTGTATGCCAGCGGATCACCGGGAATCTGTCGCACAGATTGAACTGTGCTCGGCCCGTTGTTCCAGAGCACCTGCATGATCTGAAGTTCCTATCGATTGGAGTTGAGCGTCCGGCACGCCTCGTACCTCCTAACCAATTAGGAGATTAGCTTTCATTCTGAGCTCTGTCAACTAAAATCTTAGGAGTTTCGGGAAAAATGGAAGTCCTGAAGGCGGGCGCAAGAGGGCGCTTCGTGATTGAGGGACCATAAAAAAGCTGCGGGCGTGAGTTGACGGAGATGGTGGGCCGATGCTGTGCGAACGAGTGATTAGTGTTTCTCGCCGGCTGAGATTGTCGCGCCGACAAAGTTCTGCCGTTGGCCGACAACCAACACCAAGATCGTTCCGGGGCATGGCCCGCTGGGCAACAAAGCCGATCTGATCAAGTATCGGGACATGCTGGTTGTGGCGCGCGATCGTGTGCAACAACTGAAGAACGCCGGCAAATCGGCCGACGGAATAGCGGCGACCAAACCGTTTACGAACCTGGACGCCACTTGGGGCAAGGGCTTTTTCAACGGCGATGTTTTTGTACGGATGGTGTATTCGACACTTTGAGCCGGGATGCTCGGTGAGGCAAAAGCGCGGTCGTTCTGCGGTACGCCCCCCTGTGGCTGATCCCAGTGAGGCTCCTATGAACCGCTGCTCGCCATACTTTTTGAGCATACTAAGTCAAACTCTCATGAGCGCGGGCGCGCGAGAGGGGTCAGGACAATTCAATGAGAAATGTAATCTACGCAATCAACGTCACCATAGATGGCTGCTTCGGCCACCCCCAAACAATTGCCGATGAAGAAGTACTTGCATACAGTACGCAACTCATACGAGATGCCGACCTGCTCGTCTTTGGGCGCAAAACCTATCAATTGATGATTCCGTATTGGCCCGATGTCATGAAGGACCCGTCTGCGACAGAAACCGAGAAGGAATTTGCCCGGACCTTCGACTCCAAGAACAAGATTGTGTTTTCACGATCATTAGACCGTGCCGAAGGAAATACGAGAATTGTTCGAACCAAGCTTCAAGACGAAATACTGAAATTGAAACAAGAACCAGGGAAAGATATTTTTGTCGGCGGCGTGGATATTCCTTCACAACTTATAAAGCTTGGCCTGGTGGATGAATATCGTTTTGTCGTTCAGCCAATCCTTGCCGGAGAAGGAAGACGGTTGCTGGAGGGCGTCAGCCTGCCCGAGAAGTTGCAATTAAAACTGATTGATTCAAAGATTTTTAAATCAGGATGTGTTGCGCTTCGTTATTTGAAACAGTGACAGAAAAACGAAGGTCGGCGCGGCAGAACACTGTTCCGTAAGCCTTTGTGATCGAAGATTCCCACATTCAGCGTCCCCCCAAGAAACTCCGTGATGTGGAAAGCGCGACCAGTGAAGAATCCGACTATGCTTGGATCACCGCCGCACGAATTCTGCAGTGGTTAAGCTACTCGGGCCTTCAAATCCTTATCGAGTCGCCCGGCTGCCGCTTCATCTGCAATGAGCACGGCATGATCGTCGCGAACATGGCTGGCCGGAATCGAAGGTTCTCGCGCAAGCAAGCGTGCGAGCATTTCGGCTTTTTCGCTTCCCGTCACGAGCCACAGTATTTGTCGTGAGCGATTGAGAACGGGATACGTGAGGGTCATACGTCGCCGCCCTTGGTAAGGTCTGGTCAAGGCGACGTCCACATCTCTAACATCTCGTACCGGGTCTCCGGGGACCAGCGATGCGGTATGTCCGTCAGGTCCGAGTCCCAAATGCACCAGGTCCAGCACCGGCGGAGAGCCAGCAATCACTTCGAGAGTGTGTGCGTATTGCGCACAGGCCGCTTGCAGGTCAGAGGACTCTACCGGCATCGGATGGATTTGCCCAGGCGGCAACGGAGCGTGCGGAAGCAGGCTTTCGTCGAGATGCGTGAGATTCCTGTCCGGATCGCCTGCGGGCGCGATTCTCTCGTCGACTTGCACAATGTGGACTGCATTCCAGGGTAGATCCTCGCGTGCGAGATCTCGAAGCATGAGCCAAGGGGTACGTCCCCCACTGACCGCGAAGACAAAACGGCCGTGGTCCGGGACTGCTGCCCTGGCTTCGCCGGCGATGAATCTTGCAGCCTCCAAGGCGGCCGAATCTGCGTCTCGAACGATCTTAATTTTCATGCCGCACTTTCCTCCAGTACGCTCCATCAAAGTGACTGGGTTGAAGCTGGCAGCAACCATCCTTCAAGCCGCCTGGCTCGAACCGACAAAGCATCCTGGCCAACGTTCGAGTTGTCCTGACCGCCAGGCGGCGTTAGCAGTTCTGCCTGTTCCGGCCCCAGGTATTCGGTGCATAGGGATAGGTATTCGTGTTGCCGAACTGTTTGTCGACGAGTATGCCTGCTTTCTCGGGAGTACACCCGATTGAGGAGCGCCCTGAAGCCTTCGTAGATGAGTTGTTTGGCGGCGGCGATCTCCGAAGTTTGCTTCTCACTCAGGGCGCTGGTCCAACCGAACAACTTAGTTTGTAATGACGTCCTCTGATCGAAAGGCAGGATGTACAGTGGGATTGCTGAAACCGATTGCTTTCATTACGACTCCTTCAATTTGCGGTAGCGCCGAATCAGCGTATTGGTTGAGCTGTCGTGTTGGAGTGCCATCTCGGTCTTGTTCTCGAGTTCTGGAACGATGCGGACTGCGAGCACTTTTCCGAGCTCCACGCCCCACTGATCGAACGAATCAATGTTCCAGAGGACGCCTTGGGTAAAGACCGAGTGTTCGTAGAGCGCAACGAGCTGCCCCAGGGTCTCGGGACTCAGCTGCTCCGCCAAAATTGTGTTCGATGGCCGATTCCCTTCGAATACCCGATGTGGCACGAGCCAGTCCGGGGTTCCTTCAGCCTTCACTTGTTCCGGTGTCTTTCCGAACGCAAGTGCCTCGGTCTGGGCGAAAACATTAGCGAGCAGCAGGTCGTGATGCCGTCCCAGCGGATTCAACGGCTTGGCAAAGGCGATGAAGTCGCACGGAATGAGTCGGGTCCCCTGATGGATCAGCTGATAAAACGAATGCTGCCCGTTGGTACCCGGTTCGCCCCAATAGATGGGACCAGTATCGCGACGCACCTTTTTGCCGGTGAGGGTTACGTGTTTCCCGTTGCTCTCCATGGTCAACTGCTGCAGATAGGCGGGAAAGCGCTTCAAATATTGCTCATAGGGGAGGACCGCGACCGTCTGTGCGCCGAAAAAGTTGTTGTACCAGAGGGCCAACAGGCCCATCAGCACCGGGAGGTTGGCCTCAAAAGGGGCGGTGCGGAAATGCTCGTCCATCCGGTGAAAACCTTCCAGCATGGCGCGGAAGTTATCCGGGCCGATAGCAATCATCGTCGAAAGGCCGATCGCCGAATCCATCGAGTAGCGACCGCCAACCCAGTCCCAAAACTCGAACATGTTGGCCGTATCGATCCCGAACTTCGCGACCTCCGCGGCATTTGTCGAGACCGCGACGAAATGCTTTGCAATTGAGCTTTCGTCGTTTCCCAGCCCCGCAAGCAACCAGGACCGAGCTGTGTGGGCGTTGGTCATGGTTTCGAGTGTGGTGAAGGTTTTTGACGAGACGATGAACATCGTCTCCCCAGGATCGAGATCCCGCACTGCCTCACTGAAGTCCGTTCCATCGACATTGGAGACGAAGCGGAAGGTCATGCTGCGTTCTGAATAATGCCGGAGTGCTTCGTAGGCCATCACCGGCCCCAGGTCGGAGCCGCCGATGCCGATATTGACCACGTTACGAATTCGTTTTCCAGTGTGACCTTTCCAAGTCCCGTTCCTCACCCGTTCCGAGAAATCAGCCATCTTGTCGAGAACGGAATGAACCTCAGGCACCACGTTCTTTCCGTCGACGAGAATCGCAGCATCTCTTGGGGCGCGCAAGGCCACGTGCAGGACGGCACGCTTTTCGGTGACGTTGATCTTTTCGCCGCGAAACATGGCGTCGATTCGCTCGCGCAAGCCAGACTCTTCGGCAAGTTGAACTAGAAGTTTGAGAGTTTCATCGGTAACACGATTCTTCGAGTAATCGAGGTGGAGGCCCATGGCCTCGACCGCCATGCGCTCACCACGCTGGGGATCGTCCGCAAAAAGCTGACGTAGATGTAGCTTCGACACCGCTCTATAGTGTGAGGCGAGTGCGCTCCATCCAGTATGCTTGGTCGCGGCCCGTTTCGTGAGAGGCTGAACCTCTGCTGCCATAACTCATGCTCCTTTTTCCCGCGCTTTTTCTGTTCCTAACTGGTTTTCAATGTTACGCTTTTGTCGAGCGCCGCACACTTCGAAGAGTTCACAGCCATCAAGTCCTTTCCCGACTTTACGAAGGATTCCGTACCTTCGTCCTGGAGCTGACTTGCCAACACATTGATGTCGATACCTTCCCGGGCAAACTGACCTAACACTTCTTCGGAGTTCCCGCCGCCGGGCGGCAAGAATTCGCCTAATTCAGCATGAGTCGCCAAGGCCTTCAACGTCGCCTCGGACATCGGGGTCACGATAAAGGGCGCAGCCAGCACACTTTATAAAAGAATGTCGGAGGCTGCGGGATCTTTGGTTCCGGTACCGGAGCCGTTGCGGGCGAGCGCCGTGGGTACAGCTGTCCAGAAGTGTGCGAGCGATGTTGTCAAGCCAGATACTCGGGCCCTTGTCGTGAAGCCACTCGGTCGCTTTCATCGCGTTACCTTGCCTCCCGCCGCTAACGGATCGTGCTCGAGGCCTTCGAGTCTTTCGTTTCGTTCGACTTGAACACGTGATGAGCGTCATTCCACAGCGAAATTGCTGGCCGCGAAAGACTATTTTCGTAACTTAGCGTACTCAAGCTGGCCGTGCTCAGCATCAGCGCCTGGCCGTTGATGGGTGCGATCCCAATCCACCGCGTGGCCAATACGCGGAGAAAGTGGCCGCTGGAAAAAAGTAGAACGTCCCCCGCCACTTCCCGCACGCGGCTCACAACGCGATCAGCCCGTTCAGCAACTTGCTGGGGCGATTCCCCGTTCGGACATCCGTCCCGGAACAGTTGCCAGTCAGACCGTTCTCGGAGTATGTCCACCGTAAGGCGCCCCTCGTAACTTCCATAGTCCCATTCGACCAAGTCGTGATCCAACTCGGCGACCTGGGCAAATCCTGCTAATTCGCACGTCCGCATGGTCCGCCGCAAGGGGCTGGTAAACACCTTGGCAAAAGTAAGGCCCCCCAGGCGCCCACCAAGCCTTCTTGCATTCGCTTCCCCACATTCCGTGAGTGGCAGGTCGGTCAGACCTGTATGTTGGCCTGTGATCGTCCAGGCTGTCTCCCCGTGGCGGGCAAGGTACACGACTGGAAAGGTTTGCGTCATGCCTGCCCCTGATGCCGGTCCAGCGTTTCCAATCCGTAGGTGGCCGCTCCCACTAACACAGCCCGCACAGTTATCACGTGAACCGGGATGCGACCCATGAGGTCTTTGAAACGGCCTTTGTTGGAAAAGGCTTGCATAAAAGAGGGCTCCTTCAGAACCTGGATCAGGTGTACGGCGATACCGCCGGCCATGTAAACGCCCCCAGTGGCGAAAACCTTTAGCGTGAGATTGCCCGCCTCAGCTGCGAGGATGGAAACCAGCATATTGACAGTCGCACGGCACAATTCGCTCGGATTCTTCGGGTCCACCGCGGCTTCGACGATTGTTTTCGTCTCATCTTTCGCAGACTTAATTAGCTCAGCAACATCGGGTCTTTCCGGTATCTTCTCCACGTCACGAAAATACTCGTAGATATTGGGCACCCCGATTCCGGAGCAGACACGTTCGACTCCAACGTGATCGAAGCGCTCGAGCAGGAATTCAAGCAAGCGGATCTGACGCTTGTTGGTGGGCGCAAAATCAGAGTGTCCACCCTCAGAGCTGTGCGCCTGATACTCTGAACCATCCCAGGTGAGAAACGATTCTCCCAGTCCCGTTCCCGGGGCGATGATTGCAATGGGGCCGTGCTCAACTGGCTCGCACTGGTTTAACGTGATTAGGTCTTTCGATCGCAAAACCGGTACCGCCCGCGCAACTGCCTCCAGATCGTTCATCAGGTGAACCGACTTGAGGCTCAACTCCGCTTTAAGCGAGTCTTCATCCATGACCCAGGGCAGGTTGGTGGTTTTCACATGACCATCAATCACCGGGCCGGCAACATCAAAGGACGCCACGTCCACTGACATTTTGGTATTTCGGAGAAACTCAGCCACCATAGCCTGCAGGCTGGGATAATCTGAGCTGTGAACTTCGACCTGGGCCAAGGGTGCGTGTGGCCCCGACTCCGTCGAGTAGATAGCCAGATCTGTTTTTGTTCCGCCTACGTCACCTGCAATCAGCATCGCTGGGTCCTCTGGCTCCGTCACGTCTAAGCTTACACTTCGCGCAAACGAAATTGGTCGTTTCCACCGGAAGCACCCTGGCCGCTAGCAAACTTGCTGGCCCCTGCGCTGTTCAGGCCGTAACCGGACCGAAAGTATCCGGGGAAATCGAAGGTACCGTTGTCGCTCAAGTCCCTTAATCTTGGTGTCGACCTCCTGCAACCGGTCGTAGGTTGGTTCTTGCGCCAATTCCCCTGGAACTTCTCCCCAACCTGGTCTGTTGCGAAGTCTGCTCATACTGCTGCTTTTGATCGAGTTGCGTTGCATTTTGTTGCATGGTGTCGGCTTAGTGGGGCAAAAGCCAACGGCACCAGAGAACAAATCACGAGTGCGAGGGCAATTCGAGTGAATCGGGTCATAAGTCGTCCCTCGACTCAACGTCTCACGTCCAAAACCTCATTTAGCAAGTCCCGTTCCATCTCATGAAAAAAGATCCCGAGTTTCGGCACGGACGGCATGAACCGTGAACGCGTACCTGGGAAGCATCGGTGTTGAAGCAATCAAGGTCGGCGAACTTGGGTGTTCTTAGCTCCGATACGTTAAGACTGACTGTTGCAAAGAATTAAGGATTCTCGATCTGGCCTTTGAGTGTGAGGTTTCTGACAGGTTTCTGCCCGTCCGTGCCACATGTTTGTCCCCATTGAAGACGGCGGTAGTTCTTCGCGACACAACGTCGTCCAGTTCAACGATGGAGATGGACAGTGTCATCGCTGAGATTTTCCGTTGCAACCTCGGGCTTTCTGGAGTCTCTAATTCGGGATTCTGTTGATCGCGGGTGGCATTTATCCCACGCCCCTGCTCAACCTGGTCCGAACAACCACGGTGCAGCGTGATGCTCGGGCTACGCCGTTGGTAACGAAATTGAGCAAATAATCGGCACTCAAGGGAACGGCCGCCGGCCGGGGGTAGGAGCCAGGTCATAAGGAGCAGATGTTGCAGCATGTGGATGGGCGTTTTGATCGAAGCGCAGTAACTGTCCGCTGAATGCCATGCCAAGGTCATGAGCAACAGAAAGACGGCGACTCAACCGGCGGTGGAAATGAGGCTCACGCCTCGGATGGCCCATACGAGCACACCCACAACAAGCCCGCAGACCGCAAGTTGCCTTCGGAGTTGACTGGTTAGGGCCCGCGCAGAAATAATTTATACAACTTTACTGGATTGAGGAAGGAGAGAGTAGTTCCAGTCGGGATGAAAAGCAGCTGGCTTGAGATGGAGTTTATCCATTTCTGAGTCCTCCACTT
>Ga0123355_10020643_pt1 | contig 10526 bp, 8 predicted proteins | sample TergutEmb28metaG_3_FD_89872 | JGI IMG/M metagenome (GOLD analysis project Ga0123355, IMG submission 89872) | Embiratermes neotenicus P1 segment gut microbial communities from Petit-Saut dam, French Guiana - Emb289 P1 | ecosystem: Host-associated > Arthropoda: Insects > Digestive system > Gut ... | reverse complement strand
ACCCTGCTCACGAGCCTATTGCAACCAATTTTATAGCAAATATACTTGGGCTGGGCTGGGCTGCAACCCCAAGCGGCTTGCGCGCAATGGAGGAAATGCAAAAAGAAAACCGGCAAAAAGACACTGCCACCCGTTCTATGCGGATGTTTATGGTAATTAATATGTCAAGCCTGCAACTGGTGACCATCAGCGTTGTAGCGTATAGGGCACAATTTGGATCTGGCAACCCCTCAGAGATTATTGGACCCGGGCTGGTTGTAACAATGGCTACCACAGTAGTTGCCGTAGCGTTTTGCAAGATACTGGAAAGGTTCGACAAGCCATAGCTTGTTTTTCAAATAACATTATGCAATTAAGAAAGGTTTGATACCCATGAGCTGGATAATGTTTTTGTCTGATATGATTGTTCCCATAACTTTTGCCGGGATATTACTATTTGCTTTTAGTAGAAAAACGCCTGTTTACGACCATTTTGTTTCAGGCGCAAAAGATGGGTTTAAAACTGTGGCTACAATTGCCCCAACTGTTTTGGGGTTGATTTTGAGCGTAGGAATGCTAAGAGCTTCTGGGGCATTAGATCTACTAAACAGCTTGATCTCCCCATTAACAAACAGAATCGGTTACCCTACGGAAACTGTTCCATTAACTTTAATGCGTCTTGTATCGTCGTCGGCGTCTACTGGGCTTTTGATAGACTTGTATGAAACATACGGGCCTGACTCTTTTACCGGGCGGTTTACATCAATAATGATGTCTAGTACGGAAACAGTATTTTACACCATGAGCATTTATTTTATGAGTATAAAAATTACAAAAACACGGTTTACGTTAGCCGGGGCATTGATTGCAAACTTTACGGGTGTTGCGCTTTCGCTGCTTATTAGCAGGTATTTGTATCCATAAAAGCAAAACCACTTTATTATGTGCTAGGAAACTGCTCCGCATTTTCCTGTCCGTGCCTTACGGCACTGTGCTTCACGACTGCATGAAAAAAAGCAGCGAAGCTGCTTTTTGTACTGAACAATTTTATCTATGATTCATATATTAATATAGAGCACATTTGTAGTACTTTAAAGGAGTTTGACCATGATAATCAGAGAACGTAACATAATAGAATCTAAACCCGAACAAAAGAATATACACGATTTCTTGAACTTTTACCCATTAGAGCCAGAAAGGCAGCAATACAGTAAACAAACACGCAGTACATCCCCTGTTGCTCCCCTTCCCTTACACAACAGGAAAAAAAGAGTTAATCCTTTAGCTCAATTTGCAAATATGCAGAGGAACTCTCACCCACACAATCAAAGACCGTATTCTACACAGGCGTCACAGCCAATGTCGCACCCCGTAGCAGCAACACAAAACCCTTTACATGGAGCGCATGCCACTAGGCCTAAACAGCATATGGAAAATCAAATACTTCACACTGCTCCACCACAGTCACCTGCGCCTGTTCTACCCACGCCAGAAAACGCTGCAGAACATTTCCGCCGTGTAAACAAATCGCTACCCGACGGTGTAATGTATGAACCATTAGATGAAGAAACAATGCAAATATTAAGGTCCGCAAAGACTGGAGCACAAGCTGCGACTACTACCCCGGCTACCCCAGCTCAATCATCACAAATACCGCAAGCCACTCCACCAAACCAAAATGCACCACATATCCTACCTCCACCCATCACCATATCATTCTCCGAAATTGCAAAAACCATACAACAGCTAGCCCAAAACGAACGTAACGCAAAAATATTCTATTCCGGCATATCCAAAAATGCCCCAACAGAAACAATAAAAAAATCCTTAACCAAGTTAGCTGAGGATTGTGAAGTTCGTTTACAAAAGCATACGCAAATACTAAAAAGCGATTTTGATGTAAATTTTACTGCAGAAGAAACAGTAATAAATACAACTTTACAATTTGCAGATGCTATTTCCCTGGCAATAACCGAGGAAAATAAGTCGCTAACAATGCTAAGCAGCCTTTTGGACAAAGTTGAAGGCACACCATTAGAGCGGCAGCTAGAGCGCATTATAAGCAGAAAAGTTGTAACACACCAGATGTTATTAACCATTTCTATCAGACATTAAGCTACGATATAATAGTTCAAACGTAGTGACAACGGACGGCCCTCTTGTTAGTATTACCAAGAGGGTCGTTAATTTATTTTTCCAGAACACCTATCCAATTAATTTTCTCAGGCACTATATAAGTGTAAAGGCCTTTACAAAACAAATGACAGGAGGTTGGAGATGAACGAAAACGACGTCGTAAAATTTGTAGAACCAATTTTTCATTTTTGTGTAAAGCGGTTAAACAACCGCCAAGATGCGGAAGATTTAGCAAGCGAAATAATGGTTCATGTCCTACATGGCATAAAAAAATATCGTATAGATTCTCTTGAAAAATGGGTATGGCGTATAGCTTATAACCGCTATGCAAGGTTCATTGATATGCGCAATAAACGAGCCGAAATACCGCCCGAAAACGATTTTGCAGATATTCCGGACGATTATGATTTTGTTGATGAGATATTTATCATCGACGAGTATCAGCAAATTTTCAAATATCTCCACACACTGTCTGCAGAATACCGTAACATTTTGGTGGATTACTACATCGGACAGCTGCCGATAAAACAAATTGCCAAAATTTATTGCCTTCCTGAAACAACAGTAAAATGGCGGCTTAACGTTAGCCGTGAAAAAATTAGGACAAGAATAGGAGAAAATAAAATGGATAAAGTTTACAAGCGCATTAATTGGAACACAAATACTTGCAATGGCTCTATGGACCCGAACCAATACTTATACAGCCAAATTGCAAGGGCAATATGCGAAGCAGCATACGAAAAACCCCTAACAGTTGAAGAAATAAGCATAAAAACCGGGATTCCAACAATGTATATAGAAGACGAATTGCCTCGCCTTATTTATGGCGACGCCATTACTGAGACAAACGGCAAATATGCAACAGATTTTATTGTACTGCGTTTATGCGACAAAAAAGTAATGGAGACAAAATTTGCACCGCTTGTTAATGATATCGCAAGCTACTTTACCGCACTGTTTGCAGAAAATGGACCCGCCATATCAGATATTGGTTTCTATGGTTCGGATTTTGGTATGAAACGGCTTGGATATATCGCGCTTCCCGCCGTGCTTCGCGGCAAAATTAGCAAGCTCAAAGACAGGTTGAATATGCCAAATGGGCCGTTTCCCCCACGAAAGGATGGCGGCTATGGTTGGTTTATCGTTTCGGAAGGTTCTGACGGCTTTAGTGGCCTAATGGAAAGCGGCTGCAATTCAGCGGGTAATAACGATACTTGTATGATTCATTATTTTCATATCGGTAAATACTTCAACAACAATATCTACCACAACGGCGGAACACTTTGGATGTCTGATAATGACATTGTAAGAAAGTCAAAAAACGGCATTATACCCACAGGCTTATTAACCGACGACGACAAAATAAGGCTGCTAAAAACTAACCTTATTGTGAAAAGTGAAGGACAATATATGCTTAACTTCGCATGCTTTACAAACGAGCAATTTGAAAAGTTTAAAGAGAGTTTTGATAAAGATAACGCCAAACTTGATGACATTCTCACCAAATTAATTTCTGATATTCACAAGAGCTTTAAAGCATTTGTTCCAAAGCGGCTTGACAGCCAGATTAATCAATGGGTGTCTAGCTATGTCAATAATATAATTGGGTTTGTTGCAGAAGAGTTGATAAACTGCGGTGTTCTTGAAAAACCTGATGAAGAAGAGCCCTTGACTAATGGAGTGTTTGGTATTGTTGGTGAATCCTACAACCCACATGCCAACCAAGCCACGATGCTACAACCATAAACCCTAATCCTACCCCTACTAGCATAGCAGGGGTAACTGTACATATTCTGCCAAGGCTCAAAAGCCTTACGACAATTAAATTTGTTAAATGAATTAACGATAATGTGTAATTCTGCATTGCCAAATTTACTCGCGGGAATGTAAAAGGCGAGCTGAAAATTCCAAGTTGCCAAATCAGCATATATGCAAATACCACCACAGCAAAAAAATTGATGAATACAAGTGCTTCCCATTTTTTACACATAAATTTTGATGCCATCATTCCCAGTACAAACCATACAGCCAACACAGCAAATCCTAACCAATATGCTACCGACCTAGGAAACATATAAGGGTTGCTTGTGATCAAAATTTCCAGCCTATGCCCAAGTACCAAAGGTATGAGCCCGGTGAATAGAAAAAATACCCGAATCAAAATATATTTCATATTCATCTAACCCCGTCCAAAACCAACACAGGAGCAATACGGTTTTCACGCATGCCATCCCCCAGCATAGGTTGCATAGGGTTAAACCCACGCCCACCCCATGCCCAAACAGCTCCATCAGCAGTTATGGCAAAAGTAGAAATAAACCCAAGCCACCCATGGTCTACCATATAGGTGGACTCTATGCGCACAACGTTATCCATAATCCGCACAGGAGTAAAACGATCCTCCATTGTGCCATCACCAAGAAAACCACCTATATTAAAACCCCAACCCCATAACGTGCCGTTGTTATCCAGTGCATAAACAAAATTAGCAGACCTTGTGACGCATGCAATATTCTCCATTATTTTGACAGGGCGAGTGCGGTCTAGAGCAGTGCCGTCCCCCAGTAAAGGCTGAGTCTCTCGCCAATGGTCGACGTTTCTGTTACGGCCAATTCCCCACAAAATGCTATTTTCATCTATAATAAATTGGTCATAAACCACTGGCATACTGTCTATCTGCACAGGGTAAAGACTTATATCACCCCATTGCCAAATTGTGCCATCATGGGTAACAGCAATGCCACCGTCTTGTGTGGGTATAATATGCCGCACGTTCTCCATAATTTGTACAGGGGAGGTCCTTGTCTCTGTTGCACCGTCACCCAATGCACCAAAAAAATCCCACCAGCCGCTAGAGCCCCAGCCCCATAAAACTCCGTCGCTTGTTATGGCATACGTACGTGGCGCACTTCCTACATGGGATGAAAAATGCGCAGCGTAAACCGTGACATATATAACATCATCCATAATTTGCACAGGAGTTGCACGTGCTTCAGTTGTGCCGTCTCCCAGTTGGCCAAAGTCATTATCGCCCCATGCCCATAGTACACCATTTTCATCTATAACTAGCGAATACCCTAGGCCCGCTACAACAGAAACTGCATTCTCCATAACCATGACCGGCTCCAATGCGTATCTACCGCCATCACCAATTACCGCAATGTTAGACCAGTCCGTGCCGCCCCAAACCCATACAGTACCATCTTCCCGAATAGCCATTGTATGCTGTTGGCTCATGGAAAAGGTGTTGTGTTGCAAACGTTCAGGCAGTTCCATTTCCATGGCAAATTGCAAGCCGCCCCACCTAGTATTTGAAATAGGAAAGTCTTCTTGTGGTTCCGGCCCTATTGGCTCTATGTCCATACTGTAGCACATCATAGTAATTGTGATATCTGCTTCGCCATTAAATATCCAGTTAGCCAAACTAAATGAAAGGGATATGTTAACAACTTCATTCGTGAATGTCAGCCCCTCCACACGCCTAAACCCGGCGGCTTCCATTGTTAGGCTAAACAACTCTGCCCTTAAAGCAGGTTGCTCAACAGAAGTATATTCAAAAACAGCGTACCGCTGCCAGCCATTTAATGCAAACCATCCACCAAGCCCTAAGGCGCCGCAAGGCAACGGAACACCTTGTTCATAGAAAAACTCTAAGTCTATGTGGGGTGGAGCCCATAAATCAGGTGTGTAGATTGGTTGAATATTTGCTTCCATTGGTATGTCAGGCAATGCTCTTGTTCTTGGGGGCGCACCCCATTGCCGCCAACTATATATGTTACGGAAGAAAGAAGAATTTGCAAGCAGTGCCTCATAGGGCACTGGCACGCCAGACCCTCCTTGGTATTCTGGGTGCGGCATTACAGAATAACGCACACGAAAATTTTCCCCTTCGAAAAACATGGTAATATTTGTGTTATCGTATTGGCGATAAAACTCAAGGTGACCCAATTCTACATATCCTACAGCCAATAACGCAGCAGCCATATCTGCCGCAAGGGTTTGAAAGCAGAATAGCTGTTGTATAAATCCTAACGTCTCTACCGTAACTATAGTTGGGATATACTGTGCTTCATACATAAGAATAAAGCCGTCTTGAGTAAGCTCTAGCCAGCGAGGGAAACGGTTCTCCCCAGCCAAGGCTATGAGATCCGGAGTTTGCCCATAAAGGTAAATTATTTTGTCGTGGGCATCTTCAAAGGGCAGAGTTGTTAAGTTGAATGCAGGTTCAGGCTCGTATATTGTCTCTTCAACTATCGGAAGCTCAGTTATTTCTGCAGGTTCGTATATTTTTTCCGGCTCTGTTGGTTGTACTATTTCTGTAGGCTCTTCGAAGATAATATCAACCGTGGTATTTTCCGTACGCCTAGAGCACCCTACAAATGCCAACAGCGTTAAGATTGAGACAAAAAATAAGATTTTAAACATGGCTACACCACCTATAAATTTTCAAATAAATTCTCTATTTCATGTATATATTCGTCGTATATAGCCATTACATCACTATATTCCAGAATATTATCTCCTATAGAATCCATTGCTTTTTCGTTAATGCCATCGGCCAAAATTTCTGGCATGATATCATTTTCCATGGCAAAGGATTTTATATTTTCTGGGTTTATTATTGCTATCTGTAACGCAGCTAACTCCGTCGCAGTTAGAGCTGCTTTAAGTATTACCCATGGGGATGACATTTTGGTATCATTGCTATCTTGGCCGGTAAGCTCCTTAATACCCGGAGGTTGTGGGAGAGAACTTTCGCTGCTAATTTCTTCAGTGGTAGAAAATGCCAAAGCCTGCCCCGTACTTGCTCCCAAGCGTGTGTCACACAATAAGACTTCCGCCTCTGCCACAATCAACTTATCTTGCGTAACCTCAGCCTCTTCCCTAATTCGCACTAGATTCGACTTATCCACATTCACCACAATTCGAGTTAGTTCGTAATGTGCCTCTTTCGCCTTGTCATGTAATAGTTGCGACAACTCTGCTAGGGACGTTCCCATACCTTCAAGAATGGCACATGCCGACGAAAGTTTATTTACGCTAACAAAAAAACTACTCTTAAAGCCAATAATTTCACGCAAGTGCTGTTCCATAATTTTCACAAAATAGCCAATTAAATCGTCTTTATGTTTATATGGCGTCTTTTTATGGGCTGTCCATCTGTTTTGGTAGCAAATGTACACCTCATAGGGGGAAATGTACACCTCTTTGTTAACTTGCGGCTCCCAAAATGTAGGGGAATAAAACATCGCTTCTTCAAAAGGGTACCAAGATATTGGGCTGCTTTTGAAATAAAATAAATCTTCCAATGCTCTGCCAATATTCCGGCATAGTACATCTATCGCACTAACACCCGCATGGAAGGCTACTCGCATTAACTCACTATTGTCCTTGTAAAATTTAGACTTTGAAATATCATAACTGCCAACAGCCAGCCAATCGTCTAGGGCTGTGTCTTGGTTTAAGTCAAACATTGTTAAGTGTACATAGTATGGGCGGAGGTTATGTCGCTCTACAAATTCCCCAAAAGTATGAGGCAGCTCATAATACACGTGATAATCCTTCAACCAGCTAGGAACATAATCGTCCAAGGTCGGGAGGCGTTCTTGGTAGGCTTTCCATAAACCCACCAACTTATATAGCCCATCCTCCGGGTCATTTACACCAATACCGGAAAGTAGTTCATATATATAAAGAAATACATACGCATGCGAAATATCTGAGTATTGCCCCTGCCATACCTTTGTACGCCACGTAAAATACGTACGCAACTGGTCATATCCCAACCGCTGATAGCTTGGTGAATACATAGACAGCGGCGTAATTTGCTCATAATCGTCTGTAAAATCCTCCATAAACCGCCCTTGACGGTAAAAAAGTTTTACATCTTGCCAGGCATCTGGGTTGTTGGGTGCCATGCTACGCATGTCATAAAATTTTTCCCGAACAGGGTCTAGCCCGGATGATGTTATTTTCTGCCCCGGAATTGCAGGCTCTTCGGACTTTATTTCTATTTCCGCAAATGGGTCGTTAAACATACCAGCAAGACTCCTTTCGTTTATATGCCACTCCTGATAGCATATTTAAAAAGTGCTATCAGGTGGGAATCTTTACTTATAAAAACTACTGCCTCCAACAAACTCCCTCAAAATTGAATTCTGCGGGATAGTCTCGCTAGGCACGCTTAAAAATGAAGATAGGAACTTAATCAAACGCCTAGCCTCTGTATATTCCGGCTCATTTTGCTTAATACCAAAAAGCAGTGGCTCTGCAAATTGTTTTAGCACACCCATTTCATACACAAGTGCAGAGTTAAAAAAAGCATCTGCCAGTTCCTGGCAAGGATAAATATACTTTGCTTCCCCACGTTGTACAGACGGCCACATGCTAATTGTATCCCCCGCAGTGGCCCCACGTGTACGGAAGTCTCGAACAATGCGCCGCAACATCCGTGTATCCGATGTAGGAATGCGGTTATGGTCGTCCACATTTATCTGAGTTAATGCAGAAATGAAAATTTTAAACTTGTCGGAATCCGGCACACCTCTACTAGTTAACTCGTTAAGTCCATGGATACCTTCCATTATTAATACATCCCTGGATTGAAACTTTAGCCTATTTCCCTTGTACTCTTGCTTTCCAGTAAGGAAGTTAAATGTCGGGATGTGAACTTCTTGCCCAGCAAGCAATGAATGTAAATGGTTAGATATCAAATCAGTGTCTATGGCCTTAATTGTTTCAAAATCGTAATTGCCAAACTCGTCTTTTGGGCAAAACTCCCTGTTCAAATAATAATTGTCCAAGGAGATAATATGGGGAACAGCCCCATTTACCCGCAATTGAACCCCCAGCCTATGTGCAAGGCTGGTTTTGCCAGAAGAAGTCGGCCCCGCAATTAGCACGATGCTTCTATTCTCGTTCATTATCTGGTCGGCAAGCATGGCAACCTTTTTTTCGTGAAGGGCCTCTGCCACACGAATTATTTCATCGCTACCATCTTGGCACAGTTTGTCGTTTAATGCGCCTACGGTGTCGGTTTTCATAATGCGGACCCATTGCTTGTTTTCTGTAAAAACTTCCGTTAGGCGGTTTTCAGGCGAAAGGTCTTCCATGTCATAATTATGGGCAACGCTTGGGAATTGCAACATAAACCCGTTAGAGCGCAGAGTTAGCTTGAAGTTATTTAACCTACCTGTACGGGGGGTTATTTCTCCATAGAAATAATTGTACATCCAGTTTAATCTATAAAAGTTAACTGTGTGGCCGTGTTGGTATTTTAGCAGGCTCACTTTATCCGCAAGGCCAAGGTCTTCTGCAATTTTAATGGCTGTTTCCCTTGGTAAGGACAGTTTTTCTATTTCTAAATCTTTTTCTGCAGTGTCTAACATAAATTGCGCAATTTCTTCTAACAAACTTTCTGTAATTGGGGTTTTTAAGTCCGGTAATTCACAATAATAATTTTTGTTAATGGAATGGGCAATTACAACACGTGTTTTTTTACCCAATATTGCCTTAACGGCATAAACCATCATAAAGCTAACCCCACGTTGGTAGGCTCGGAAGCCGTTAGGGTCTGTTATGTCTAAAAATTCCACGGTAGAGTCGTAAAGTACAGGGCGGGAAAGGTCGCATAATTCATTGTCTACTTTTGCTACCAAAATTGGACGGCTGCATACGTGCTTGTACTGCTCGCTAAGTTCAAATAGGCTAATTCCGTGGGGTACTTGGGCTTTGCCTGCGCCTACAACGTTTATGGTTATTTTATCTGGCATGTCGGCCTCCTACATTTGCATAATATGACTTCTTAGATTATTTCTAAGGTTTTATCATATGTATTATACATCATTGTGGGTGGTTTTACCTATATATTTTGTGCGAAAGCATAAGAAAGTGGCTACACCGCTTTTTTCCGCAAGGTGTAGCGGTTCGTCTTCATACGAACTAGCGATAATAGAGAAATTATAGAGCAAATTCCTAGCATATAAAAAGGCTCTTGCTATATTTGCAAAAGCCTTTTACTTATTCCATTCCTTTCATTACGGAAGCAACTTCTTCAACGTAGCTGCTTCCTCCTCGGTTAAGGTAACGCCCTTACCCATTTTTTCCCGGCCGGGGGACCAGTCCCGTATGTCATATTTTGGTTCGCGGTCATTCCAGCTCACAAGGTTAAGCTCTCTTGTCCATCCTTTGGAACCTTCTGACAATATCCCAATGTGTTTTGTTACTTCGTACTTGATTTCTGCCATTACGCATTCTCCTTTACTTATTTATTTCAGTAGGTTTCAGGCACGGGGAACGTTCGCTAAACTCACTGTGCCTTGGCAAAGCCCTCGTTGCGGAAGACAAAGTAATTACAAAAAAGCGGCTCTAGCGCTTTTTCACGCTTCTTCTAAATATAATTCATGTAATGT
>Ga0123355_10020642_pt1 | contig 10526 bp, 9 predicted proteins | sample TergutEmb28metaG_3_FD_89872 | JGI IMG/M metagenome (GOLD analysis project Ga0123355, IMG submission 89872) | Embiratermes neotenicus P1 segment gut microbial communities from Petit-Saut dam, French Guiana - Emb289 P1 | ecosystem: Host-associated > Arthropoda: Insects > Digestive system > Gut ... | reverse complement strand
GATAGAGTAATAGTTGATGTTAGTGCATTGCCAGAAAATATTAGTTTCAATCTGATAAAACATTTAATTCGATATTACTTAGATTCAGTAAAAATAGATGTATGGGTTTGCGAAAATTCAAGACTTGATGATGGTATTATTCCTACAGGACTTGATGAAACTGCTAATTACCTTTTAGGGTTTGACACATATTCGATGAATAGAGAACGAGAGGAAATTAAGGTATGGTTTCCGCTTGTGGGTAAGAATTGTAAAGAAGAGCTTGAAAAAATTTTTAATTACATATCTCCTAAAGAGATTTGTCCTGTATTTCCATTTCCATCTCAAAATCCTAGAAGAAGTGATGAAATATTATTGTCTATTGGTGAAATGCTATTTGTGAATCTAGAAACAGAAAAGAAAAGCATTTTATATGTATCTGAAACAAATATTTTAGAGTCATATAAAAAAATATGTAACGCAGTTGAATATTACAATAATGCGATAAATTTAATTAAACAAGACAAAAAGAGATCTGGGAAAGCTGTGTTTGTGTTTTCTACTGCTACAAGTAAGCTATTAGGAATTAGCGCCTTACTAGCAAGTATTGATTTGAAAAAGAATGGCATTATTAACACAATAGCATCTGTGGACAATGAAGGATATATTTTTAATCATAAATATTATGACAAAAGTTACAATAATTTATATAGTATATGCCTATGCGATAATGTTTTTGAGTGGTGAAGTGATATGAGTGTATCGCAAATTCTAGGTGCTGGATTCACTGGATTAGATATAATTAATTTAAACAAAAAGATGTATTTGCCTGGAGGCTCATGCACTAATGTTATGAGTATATTGGCAAATTTAGGTTTTAAGACGATTTTAATGAAAGCCAAGTATTCTGATATTTGGGATAGCTTTGTAGATAATAAACTAATCTCTATAAATGTTAAGCCATATATCTTTAAGAGAACAATCAAAGAGACACCAAGAGTGGTTGAGACTATTGAGAATAAATGCCATAAATTCTACACGACTTGCCCACAATGCAATAAATACTTAATAGACTTGGTTTTACCGAGCAAAAAAGATGTTGCAAGTCTATATACAGTATTATCGAATAGCAGTATGCTGTATTATGACCGGCTATCGCCTGGAATAAATCTTTTAATTGAAAAAGCTTATAAAGAATGTGTTTGGACTTTCTATGAACCAAATGCGGCTAGATCTTACAATACATTATTAAGTAATGCATTGCGTTCGAATATAGTAAAATTCTCTACTGATAGAATTTCATTAAAAGTTGCCAACCAATTATTGTTAGATAATAACACAATTGAAAGTAACCTTAAAGTTCTTATTGTTACTAAGGGAGATCGTGGTTCCTTAGTTGCATATCGAGAAGACGACAGTTTTTCTGATTGGATTTCATATGAAAGTGTAACGAATGCCTCAATGATTGTTGATACATCCGGAGCAGGCGACTGGTTTTCGGCTGGATTTATTTATAAGCTGCTTAAACAAGCTCCGTCGCCTAAAAAGATAATTAACAATTCAATTATTCAGGCAGCTATGGAGGAAGGCGTTAAGCTTTCAAGTGAATGTTGTTTGCATATAGGAGCTTTGAGTTGTTTATTTCATGACAATAATTCGTCTGTACTTTTAGATAATAATACGCCTTTGTGTTCGTTTTGTTATCGAGTTAGGTGATTTTTTTGTTTTACGTAAAAGCGGCGCTATCGGTGCGTCATTTTACAAGTAATTGGAGCACCACTTCCACCTTATTCTCAAAACAAAGGTAGTTCGTATTTGGGTCGATTTGCTCCTCGCTATAGCTCAACTTCCTTTGTAGCAAAATTACTTCCGCATTTTGCTTAGTGATTTCACCATTGTAGTGATGCTTAAACGCACAAAACTCTTCATTATCTATGATACCACAAGCCAAGCTGTCGTGCAAACGCGCTCGAAAATTCTGCATGTCGCGTATTTTTTGGCTTTGAGCGTCTATTTGACGAGCGTATATAAATTTCAAAAGTTTCTCAGTATGAGTAGCGGAAAATCTACGTGCCAGTTTTTGGATGTCAGCAATGCGCTCTTTAACTTTTCGGTTCACCATACGCAATAAAACTTTTTCGCTAACAATACAGGCAGCCATGCAACCATTTCGTTTCCCTGTTGGGCAATAGTAATAAATATACTGCCACCTACTGCTTCTTACGGTTTTTCTAGTCATATTACCGCCGCAGCACCCGCATACAAGCAGTCCCGAAAAAATATATACCTCGCTATGCTTTGGAGCTACCCGTGTATCAAGAGCCAAAACCCTCTGCACTGTATCATAATCCGCTTTAGACACAATCGGCGGGTGTGAGTTCTCTGTTTTTGCCCACTCACTTTCATCCAATGTCAGCGGAGCTCTCAGTTTGTAGTTGTAACTGCATTGTCGGCCTTGAACAAGCGTACCCGTATAGTTTTCATCTCGCAAAATTCGCAGGATTGTTGTGGCGCTCCACCGCGCATTATCTTTGTCCGCAAATCCTCCAGTAGGGTGCGGCAGCCCGAGTTTTCGCTTATATGCAATCGGCGATAATATCCCTGAATTGTTCAGCTCGGATGCAATCCCAGCGGCGCTCACGCCTTGCAGTTTCAAGCTGAATATGTTTTGGACAACGGTATATGTATTCAAGTCCAGAGCCAGTTTGTGCTTGTTGTCATCAGATTTTTGATAACCATAAATCGGCGCGGCACCCACATAGTCGCCCCGCTTGCGCTTCACATTCAGGGCATTTCGCGTTTTAACGGACACATCGTAGCTATATTGCTCGCTAAAGATGTTTTTAATCATGACAATCACTTTATCGAAAACATCCATCAAGATAAAGTCGATGTTGTCATCAATTGATATGAAGCGCACGCCCTTGGCCTCGAACAAATCGCGGAGATGTTTTCCCGTTTCAACATAGTTTCGCCCCAACCTCGACAGGTCTTTTACGATAACGCAATCAACATGTCCAGTCTCAATATCCGCAATCATCTCGTTGAGTGCTGGCCGGTCAAAAGTCACGCCGCTGTAGCCATTATCGACCCTCTCGGCGACAACCAGTATTTCTGGGTGTGCCCGAAGGAAGTTATCAATTATTCTGATTTGATTGGTGGCACTGTCTCTGAAATTCAGCTCATCGTCCGGGCATGAAGTTCTGATATATTTAGCTGCTCGATATATTCTTTCCATATGGCATCCCTCCGAAGCAAGGATATACCATATAGATGCGGCGGCGTTCTATTCAGGCGAAATCAATCGATTCATGAGACCGGCATGGGCAAATACGCGATTTCGAGAGCCTTTTGTAATCTGCGTTAAGATTCCCAAGTCTTGGAGTATTGCCACAGACCTTGACACTGTAACAAAAGAAAACTGCAACTGCTCGCTAGCATGTCTAATTGATGACGCAATGTTCCTTACGAAATACCGATAGACACCTAGCGTGTAATCCACTCTCTCTTGACGCCGCGCGGAAATTGCTTCCTCCTCCTGGGGAAAGAGCGCGTCGCAATATTTAATGAGTTCAGCACTAGACTGTGCTGCTTCCCTCACTATATTAACGAAAAACTCAATCCAGGCAGTGTAGTTACCGCTCTTTTGCGTTGCCCCAAGCTTGTCAAAGTATTCAGCTTTATGGCAATACAGGGATGCAGAAAGCGATAAAAAGCACACGCCATCCATTTTGGCGTTGCTCAGCATGTGATATAGAAGTATGCGTCCAACAATTCCATTGTAGCATTCATATGGGTGAATTATCTCGAATTGGTAGTGGCACATGGCTGCCTTGATGAGTATATCAGCATCACTTGACTCAATGTACTTGCTGATGTCCATCATGGCAGACCGAACATTTCTCGGGGCGGTCGGATTATATTGCCGATAATTTGAAGTTGGTTGCGTCAAAAACAGAGGTTTAGTGCGAATAGCGATTTTTCGCTCAATGTTGTCTCCAAGCAACGCATGGCTGATAATACTGCTGAAGCTCAATTTCTGCGTTGGTCTCTCTGTGGCATAGCGATAGGCAGATGCGATGTTTTTTATGTCGCTGTCGATGACGCCCTTGCCTCGCTTCATAAGCATGGGGTTCATGTTAAAATCTGGATAGTCGATCATCTTCGAAAAGCAACTTTCTCGGAGTAGGAAAAAATCCGCTAGCAGTTCGCTGTCAGAAGTGAGGGCTATAATGCCCTCAAGGAAGCCAAGCGCCCGATGTGCCTTTGCTAACGATGCAGCAAGGGTGCTATCCATTGTGTAAAAATTGCCACCCACTAGCGGAAGAGGTGTGAATGTGTAGTAGGTCGAGCGTAGGGCATCGTCTCTTATATGCTCTATGTAATCTCCGGTGTGTACAAACATGTGCCACCTCACACAAAATCACTTTATTACATTATATCACGTTATACTGTAATAGCAAGAACACGAAAGTGATGTGTATTACATTTTATAACATCATGCTGTAATAGGGAGTGTTGCCTGAGAGGTAGCCGAGGAACAGATGGAACAAATGCGAACACCAAGCCGATTTTTGTCGGCGAGGCGTTCGCATTTGTCTTTCCGTTGCTAAGTGCGTAACTATGGTACTTTCGCTACGCGCAAAGTACTTGTGGGCTCTGCCGAGGGCTAAGGGCTGCCTTACGGCGGCAGGGCGCGATAGTGACGGTAGAGCCGCGCCACCAAATCTATCGTCACCGTCACCCATCACGAGTTAGGCTCTAAAAAAGATGATAATGGTCGGGTTTTACACTGCGACTTGCGTAAACACAAGGATAAGTAAGGGCTTGATTCTCTTTCCACGCGCCCATTGGGTGAGATAAGAGAGCCTTGTCGAAATCACTTGCATATGATACAATTATCTTGCTGTTTTGTGTCACAATGGTGCAATTACTTCATCAGCTTCCACCTTAGCTAGCGGTTCTTGACCAATGCTCAAAATGCGTTTGTGTCGGGATACCTGGCACAGCATGGCCATCCCAAGAGTTAGTTTTAGCTTGGCATCAACTGATTTTTTTCTTGAATCCCTTGTTTGCGGTAGGATGAAACCCCAGCGACTGATAAAACCCGCAAGCATCCGCGCGGTTAGTTTCGGTGACGAGTATGACCTGCGTACAACCTTTTTCTCTCGCCCTGTTTTCCAGCTCTGTATACAACAACTTCCCAACGCCGTTTCTTCGGCAAGCATTGTCTACCACCATGTTCTCCAATACCAGAAACGGCTGACATTCGCCGTATAATTCTTCGCAAACTATACCCATGACAGTTCCAACAAGCTGCCCTTGTTCAATCGCACAAAGAAAAATATATGCATCGTTTTTCTGAAGCTCGATAAACTTCTTTTGCATTTTCTCGACATTAGAATCTTCTCCCCAAAAGTGATAGTAGAGAACTGACAATGAATGCACATCCTCTATTTGCATATCTCTGATAACCATATTTATCCCCTTTGAATTATACACTACCAATGTCAGCTCGCCTGACTTTTTTTGTGTGAATTTTTTTGTATATAACAAACACCGTGAGCGAGATTAAAAGGCTGAATGCAAACGGAACTAAGAATTCAACCGACAACGGATTCGAAACAAATGACCAGGCAATAACGCAGGAAACCATATAAGGGCTTATTCCAAGCAGAGACACGAATATATACTTAAAAAACGGCATTCCCAGCGCGCCGCAAAACATGCTTATTAAGTCACATGGAAGCGGAGATATCCGAACGACAAAGCACAGCGACGACAAATTGTCGTTCCAGCCGAACAAAACCTCTTCGAGCTTTTTATGCCTTGAAATTACTTTTTTAACTCTTTCTTCGCCCAGCGCTTTTCCTACCAGATATCCAACGCTCAATGCTGTTGCCAAGCCAAAATAGGTAACTAAAAGGGCCCACCACGGAGGGAAAACTATGCCGGCAGCTATATATAGCATGGTCAGCGGGATTACCATAACAACGGCTTTCAATGCGTAAATAGCAATAAAACCAAGCGCCGCCAACAAAATTGATTCCGGCGCGAAGTTCACTATATTGTAAATGCTCAAAAATCTCAAACGCGGAAGTATAAGAATGACAAGGCCTGCAAATACAATTATTCGCAATAATTTTTCGTGTCGATTAAGCCAATTCAAATTCACCTGCACCCCTGAAGCATATTTTAATTTTCGCCCGCATCATCGGATTTCTCAAGTTTTTGCTGCTCGTAATATACAGTAACGCTGTCAAGCATATCTTTTAAAACCGCAACAATTGGTATTGCGGCAATCATACCTAAAATGCCGGCTAAGGCTCCGCCAACGGTTATACTCATGATAACCAATAATGGGCTGAGTGAAAAAGATCCACCCATCAGTTTGGGTTGAATAATGTTTCCGTCGATTTGTTGAGTAACCAAAAGTATTACCGCCGCGATAGCTCCCCTTGGGAGACCCTGTGTAAACGCAACTACAATTATCGCTACAATAGAACCGATTATCGAGCCAAAGTACGGTATATAATTTATTATTCCAAGCATGATGCCAAGAATCAAAAAATACGGAGACCCCAAAAAATATAATTGAATAGTTACGATAGTGCCAAGAATTAAGCCGTCAATCGTTTGAGTGTAAATGTATTGCTTGAAATTTTTATTAAGTTTGCCCGCATATTCCATTATTGTGTCGCAAACTGTAGGAGATGTGAAAGCTCGCAATAATCTGAAAAAAAACGCTTTGAACTTTTCCTTTTCAAACAAAATATAAATTGATGAAATAAACGTTAAAAACCCGCGGAATATCGCTGTTGAAAACGCAATTAGCGCATTAAGTGTTTCAAGGCCAAAATTTTGTATTATATCTTGAATTCTAAGATTATCAATCCATTCTTCTAATGGACCAGATATCCATTCCGGGCTGATGTGAAATCCTAGTATATCCAGGTTGTTTACATACTCAACAAGATCCAGAATGCTTTGGTAATAAACTTCAATATTTGCGAAGAAAAAAGCAATACTGTTAAATATAGCGGGAATAATTAGGTCTAGAATCAGAACCAGAATAATCACAAAAATTAAAAACGCAAGAAAAATGCTCAGCGCCTTTTTTCGTTTAACTATAAATTTTATTTTGGTTTTTTCCAGCAGCCTTTGTATGCCGCCGCGCGGTATGTTGATTATATACGCAAGCAGAAATCCATAGAAAAAAGGGCTGATAAGCCTCCATGTTTGCGCTATGATATCAGCGATAAAGCTCAGTTCGCTTACAACTCTAAACGCAACGATAACTGCCAGCGCGAGAATAAAATATGGGAAAAGCGATCTAAATTGTTTTGTGTCGAACTTTGCCATAATCAGCATCCTTCTAAATTTTAAGAATGTCGGCGCTTATTTTTGCGCTTATTTTTTCGAGCTAATATTTACACACAGTACAATATTAACAGAATCTCATCCGAACTTCAACAATAACATAAATTCCCCCTGTTTAGCGCTGCTTAGGCCAGTGTCCTAAAGTAAGCAAACAAGCTCATGGCGGACGGCGGCGTTATTGCAAACGGCCATCGGCCCAATATTCAGTTATTACGCGCTCTGGGCAAGCCATTCCGCTTAGTCAATTTTGCCTATCCTGTGATAGACAACACATGGGTATATAGCCCGCAAAGTCTGAACAAAACTAGCACATCATCTAAACCTGCACTACAATCACATTTATTGGATTTTGCTCACGGCTATAAAAATCGACAAAACTCTAAAATGAACAAAACGATTTTGAGCCGAATGAACAAAACCAAGCTACCCGTGTCAAGGGTAGAGTGGAGATTTTCCCGCAGGAAAATACTACTCGACCTTGACACCGCAAACCACCGTATAATGCGGTTTGGGCGATAGCGCACTTTGCTATTGCCCTTGACGACTCTGGGGCGTCGCTTGGCTGCTTCACGACAAACCGTGAAGGGGTTATTTTGTTTGGAAGCAGTTTGCCTCCGGGAACCTACCAACTGCGGGAGACACGCGAAAGTCCTGGGTTCTACCGAGACGAGAGGATGCACACCGTTGTTATTGGAAGCAAAGGCCAGACCACCGAGATAATCGTGGAGAATCAAAGGCTCGGCTCGTTGCGGATCGTAAAGGTATGTTCCGAGTCCGGTGACAGGCTTAGAGGGGCTACATTCCTATTGTCTGATGCCGGGAATAACATCATCGGCGAGCATACCACGAACGAACGCGGCGAGATATTCCTGCAATACAGATTGCTGCAAATGTATATCGCCATACTTACCATCCTTGCCGGTGATATTTTAACATAATCATTATACACGCAGGTCATGCGAAACGCAACGAGTTAGCGGTGCGGGATTATTTCCGCACCGCTAATAATGAACAATCAAAGTTCCGATTCATCTTTACTTGGCATATCGGCAGGGGTATCCGCAGCCCGTTTTTTCTTATCTGCAAGCCGCTTTTTTTCTTCAAGCTTTGCAAGTGTGGATTCTCTCTGCTCCCCGCTGTGCCTCTGTCGGGCCGTGCTTAAAACAGCGTCGATATTATCATCTTTAAGCGTGTTCGGATATTTACTGTCAAACTCCAAAAGCAGTTCCCTTGACACAATCTCGCTGTCATGAACCCTCGCGTACAATGCCCCATAATCGCCAGATGCGAATGCTGCGTCCAATAGCTGTGCGGATATTTCAGGTATTTTGGCGCCCTTGCCATACAGGTATTCGACCGCTTTTTCGACCGCTTCGCGTGTGATTGGTTCACCTTTTTTCTGGTGTTCCCACAAAATCCCTACGATATCCGATAAATCATTTTTGTATTGCCTGCCGCTCATAAGCTTCATGGCAAGTAGATACTCCGCGGTGATCGTGCGGATGGTTAATACGTTTGAGAAGGTTTTGTAGTAGACCGACACCTCGAACAGTTTGTCGGAGTAGGAGGCGGTTCTTTTGAAATCCGCGTTTAACCAGCCTGCCGGCAGGCCATGTTTGTCACTTACGCGGGAAATGGCGTCTTTCATGGTGGATGCGGCGACAATGATTGCGTCAACATCGTAGGTAAGCTCACGAAAACCATATCCGGTAAGCACAGCCGCACCGCCGATCAGGATGATCTCGGCGGGCGGCTGCTTCTTGCCGCCAAGCTTGCGAAACTCTTTTGCAATGTCCTTTAGACACTCTATAAGACGTGTGCGGGTGATGGGCGCCGTTTCTCTTTCATGCAACGTCCCGCACCCCGCTTTCCACGATGTTGTGCCTTAGAAATTCGGGGATTGCTTCGCTCAAGCTTCTTTCTTTCGGTTCATCATTGCCGAGTGCTGCGCTCAATACCAATACACCCGCGGGATAAACAGTTTCACTAAGCCGCATACGGCGCAAATCTTCGTAACCCTCATGCAGAGGCAATTCGTTTTCGCGGCAGAGATAATCCACCATTGCAAGCAAGTACAGAGCCTCCCGATACCAACGCTTATCCAAGTACGCATAAACGCTGTCCGAGCCAATGGCGTCAATCAGAAAATCAATGTCGCCCATATCCTTTACATGGTGGCAGATGTTGCTTTTGAAAGTTTCAAAAGCCGGGCGATATTCCATATGCTCACGCAGCAGCGATTCCACGCTGACGCCGAGAGCTTGCGCCAATTTATACAACGTCTCACCTGTGCAGTTTTTCAGATTTACTTTGCCGCTACAAATGTCGTTGATGGTTGTCTGGGATATCCCGCTCAGCTTGGCAAGCCGGTATTTGGAAAGTTGCTTTTCTTTGAGTATTTCATTGATGTTCAAAGTGATCACCTCGCGTTACTATTATAACGGATATCCGAAGTATTATCAAGGTTTTTTGCAGAAAAAAATCACAGAAATTTTTATAATCTCGGAGGTAGCCATGCCATAACCCGAAAAGTCTGAACAAAACTATATAACTGCATAAAACCTAGTTAGAACCAGCTTTATTGGTTTTGTTCATGGTTTGAAAAAATCGACAAAACCCTAAAATGAACAAAACGATTTTCACATGGATGAACAAAACAACCTTCCCGTGCCAAGGGTAGGATGGAGATTTTTTCCATGAAAAAATACTATTCGACCTTGACACCGCAAACCATCGTATAATTGGATTTTGGCAATGGCACACTTGTCCATTGCCTTAATTGCTACTACGGACAAAAATCAAATTGCAACTGAAAGGGGGGGAGGAAAATTTTGAGAGTGAAGCCAAACGAACAAAATTCGCTCTACAGAATTTTCCGGATACTATGGCATACGTTCCAGTACCAAAAGACTTATCCAAAGTAAAAACGAAGATTGCGTTTAACCTTACTAAGCGCCAGCTTGTATGCTTCTCCATCGCCGGCGCCATCGGACTGCCAGGTATATTTCTTCACGCGGGGAGCCTTGGGCAACAGCGCGTCGGTACTCCTGATGATGGGCCTTATGCTGCCTTTCTTTTTCTTGGCAATGTTTGAAAAAGACGAGCAGACGGCGGAGAAGATAATACGCAACTACATCCGCGCCCGGTGGTTCTTACCCGCGCGCAGG
>Ga0123355_10020640_pt1 | contig 10527 bp, 12 predicted proteins | sample TergutEmb28metaG_3_FD_89872 | JGI IMG/M metagenome (GOLD analysis project Ga0123355, IMG submission 89872) | Embiratermes neotenicus P1 segment gut microbial communities from Petit-Saut dam, French Guiana - Emb289 P1 | ecosystem: Host-associated > Arthropoda: Insects > Digestive system > Gut ... | reverse complement strand
TTACAAGAGTGTCGTACTTATTTGGAGTGCGCATTCCGCCAGAAAATGCCCAAGACCCGCAGGTTGTGGCGATTAAAAAGAGCTATAGTTGGGCTTGCGCAATAGGTACACTTGTTTTGGTTGGTGTATGCGTGGTGCAGTATGTTTTGTGGCCTAATTATAGTTTGATAGCTGCCTTATATCTGCCGCTTCTCTTAGTCCCGCTTTCGCTGTTTACATTTTTGCCTGCGTGGAAAAAGGCCGTGCGGCTTAAAGAAGAGCGCGGATGGGTATTTAGTGGAGTGGTTTTTGCAGATACAAAGGGTGGCGTTTCCCGTGGTAGTATTTCGGCCATTCCATGGCTATGGTACGTAATAAGCGGCGCGGTTACGCTTGGGATGATTTTTTTGGCCGTTTACAGAATGCCATATTTGCCCGAAGAAATTCCCATGCGTTTTGATGCCGCGGGCGAGGTCACGCGCTATGTGCCAACAAGTTGGGGCAATGTGCTTATGATACCGCTAATCTATGGGGCGATGGTACTTGTTATGCTTGGCGTAAACATTCTTTTAGAAATAAGTAAATTGCAAATAGACCCCCATAGACCCACACTGTCTTTTGCCCAGCACCGCGTGTATCGTCGTCGTATGGGCCACGCTCTTGGGCTTATGACATTGCTTCTTGTTTTTATGCTTATGCCTGTAGGTTTGGCTACGATTTACTCTGATGCGGCATGGGTTGCGCCAATGATGCGTGCTTATACGCCGATTGTTTTAATAGGTTCATTTCTGATTGCTGTGCCGCTGATTGTTGTATATGTGCGTTGCGGACAGGGTGGTGGCAAACTCAAGTTAAATGTATCCGAGGAAGAATCCGATGTTTCTGCCGAAAATCTTGCACCAGGTCGTGGTGATGATAAAAACTGGGTGCTGGGAATGTTCTACCACAACCCAGAAGACCCCGACCTTTTAGTAGAAGACCGCTTTGGCAGTAACATTGGTTTAAACTATGCGCGGGTTTCTGCAAAAATAATTGCCGCCGTGGTTATAGTAGGCATTGTGGGGCTGTACGTGTGGGCTACGATTATGGTATTTGGTGTGATAACATAGAGATGCATTACATTTTGTTCTTGACATTTTGAAAAAGTAAATAAATTTGTCGCATTTTGCGACGTTTTTATTTACGAGAAATTTGCAATAAATCTTTTTGAAGAAAAATCACCATGCCTTTTCACTTGGGTTTTTTTATGATAAACTGCTATAGAAAAAAATTATTAAAAAGAAAGCAGGCGATTCCCATGGTAAAAGTAGGCATTAACGGTTTTGGGCGCATAGGGCGTTTAGCATTTCGCTACGCCAGCTCCCTGTCAGATGCGGAAGTTGTAGCAATAAACGACCCCGGCATTGACCCAGAGTACATGGCGTATATGCTAAAGTACGACTCCACCCACGGAGCATTCCCAGGCGATGTTAAATCTGAAGGCGGCAAGCTGATTGTAAACGGCAAGTCGATTTCACTTTTCGCAGAATTTAAGCCAGAAAATATCAAATGGGCAGATGCGGGCGCAGAATATGTACTTGAATGTTCTGGGTTCTTCCTTACACAAGAATCTGCACAAGCGCACATCAATGGCGGCGCGAAAAAAGTAATTCTTTCAGCCCCAGCAAAAGATGATACCCCCACATTTGTAATGGGCGTAAATCACGAAAAATACACAGCAGACCTCAATATCGTTTCCAATGCATCATGCACAACAAACTGCCTTGCGCCCCTTGCCAAAGTTATCAACGATAACTTCGGCATTGCAGAAGGTCTTATGACAACGGTTCATGCTACAACAGCTACACAAAAAACCGTGGACGGCCCCTCTGCCAAAGACTGGCGTGGTGGACGTGCCGCCGCAACAAATATTATCCCCAGCTCAACAGGTGCGGCAAAAGCAGTTGGCCTTGTTCTTCCCGAGCTTCAAGGCAAACTTACAGGTATGGCTTTCCGTGTACCCACCACAAACGTATCTGTGGTAGACCTTACCGTGCGCCTTGCAAAGCCCGCCACCTACGAGCAAATTAAAACCGCAATAAAAACCGCCGCCGATGGCCCACTCAAAGGCATCATGAAATACACCGAAGACGCAGTGGTTTCCACCGACTTCATCGGCGAAGGTTGCACCAGCGTTTTTGACGCAAGCGCAGGCATCGCGCTTAACGACAACTTCGTAAAACTCGTAAGCTGGTACGACAATGAGTGGGGCTATTCCTGCAAATTGATTGACCTTATGCGTCATATGAAAAAAGTTAGCGGGTAAGAAATAAGAGAATGCAGAAACACCTTTCCTTGGAGATGAAACCGAGGAAAGGTGTTTTTCAAATGATAGGAAATTGCTCCGCAATTTCGGCTGTCGGTAGCATAAACGCGCAGAGAGCGTTTTATTCGCAGAAATTTTGGAAGGATGTTGCAAAATGTTGTCATTAGATAAATTAAGAGAGCTGGTGTTTCCTGTTGCGTTAGAGCTTGAACTTGAACGTGTTATCGTATTTGGCTCTTATGCAAGAGGCGAACAAGGCGAGAAAAGTGATGTTGATTTAATAATAGACAGTGACGGAAGATTAAGAGGGAAGCACCTCTTTAGTGCCATATATAAAATAGACAAGTCAATTCCTGTAAGAACAGATATATTTGAATTGTCGGAAGTTGTAAAACCGTCGCAAACGTATGCGGCGATAGTGCGCGAGGGGGTTACGATTTATGAACGCTAAAGACAATCGCATATTATCGGGAATGTTGGAGTTTGCACTTAGAATATCAAGACGGGCAAATGGTTTAACTTATGAAAAATTTATTGAGGACATTGATATACAGGACGCTATTTTATATGCACTTGGGCAATTAGGTGAAAAAACAAATATGCTTAGTGAGGCGTTTAGGGAAAAATACCCGAGCGAAGAGTGGCATAGCTTGATTGGACTACGTTTTTTGGTTTAGTATCCAAGGAAGGGTGCTGTTTTTATGTTACTATATGTAATCAAAGAGAAGTTTTTGTTCAATTGCCAATTTCGCAAATTGTCCGATGCGACACGGAATCTTTTTTAGATATCGTGGCGTTTTTATATATGCTTTTGTTCGATGCCTTCCGGTCGATGTTTCCACCACTCTTCGTCGGAATTTCGCTTGCGTGTGCGTGGCACCAGCACGCGGCGCGAAATCCTCCTCGATTGGCGAAAAATCGCCTCGGAATTCATCGAACAAAATCACTGTCGACACACCCTAGGAAATTACTCAGCAATTTCCGCTGGCAAGTTCGATAAACCAAAGGTCGCACTATGCGCGACCCTTGGTTTATCCGATTCTATTGTAAAGCACGCCAGGTTGAAGTTCAACGCCACGTCTTTCTACCAGTTCACCCAAGGTGATGATTTCGAAACCGGCATTCCATAGTTCGCCGAAAATCAGTGGCAATGCTTCTTTTGTGCGAAGTGTGCTTGCACTGAACTGCTCATGCAGAAGGATTATTCCGCCGTCTGTGGCGGCATTTACTACGTTTGCGGCAATGCGGTCGGGGGCGATGTCGTTCCAATCTTGCCCGATTGCATCCGCGCCGATAATTGGTAGGCCAAGCTCGGTTGTGACTTCCGTTAAATTCGCGCCATAGTTAAGATTTGGGGCGCGGAAGAAAATCGGGTCTTCACCAGTGATTTCACGAATCGCCGCAGATGTATCTTCTAGTTCAGTGCGGATTAAATCTGGGTCAGCACTGCCCATGTTGTTGTGCGCCCACGAATGGTTGGCAAGCTCATGCCCTGCTTCGTGGATTAGCCGCGCTTGCTCTTGCTGATTTTGCACATGCCGCCCTATTACAAAAAATGTAGCGCGGACATCATACTCCTCCAAGATGTCCAAGAGTCTGTATGTGTATGAAAACGGGCCATCGTCAATTGTGAGAGCTATCACCATTGTGGGTTCTGCGTCAGGTCTTTGAATTCGCACAGGCTCCTCCTCGATTACTTCGATGTCTTCGACTTCAGGTAGTTCCTTCGGCGTAGGCACTTCTTCCGGGCTTTCTTCTGGTGCTGTTACTGCTACATAACCGCCGTCATCTTCGCCCACTTCATTTGAGCACGCCGCAAAAACAAGTAGCAGAACCAACAAAAGCCCAATCAATTTTTTCATAACAATCCCTCCGTAAAATTTGGATTTTGGGTGTGTTCCCGCTACTCCAATGCGCGCTTTATCGTACCATTCCCGTAGTGGGAACACACCATAGTTGATTGATAAAAAGTGTAACTCCGCCCGCGCCTTTGTGTCAAGTTACGTTGTACTAGCGATTTTTTCGACATTTTGCAAATCCCCAGCACGCGGCCTATTTATGCTTCTTCCGCTTCTTCCGATAATCCGCACGGTTCTTAACATGCGCGGTAACGGAAAGAAATTTTTTAGAAATACGTTTTACCCTTTCGCTGTCAGTTATAAGATAGTCAAGAAATTTGTCAAAAACCACAAGCAGAATAAGACAGTACTCTACAGACAACACAAAATGCTGGATGTTTTCTGGCAATAAATCGGGCGACAATATCGCAACACGCGATACGATAAGCACAAAAATATAGAAAAGATACAGCGCGGTATGGAATGAAATAAAATGTAAAGTATGAACCAAGGCGGCTACAAAGTAATTTTTATGCGTTACAACAAAGTCTTTGGAAAGTAGCTTGTCATCAGTATATTTGTCTATAATCAGCAATAAAACAATAGCACCTATATTCCATAGGTACGATAACAACATACTTTCCCTTGCCAAAAGCCTAAAAATAACAAAGTATGCAAACAGTGCGTAAAGCGTTGCGGGAATAAGCGCGATAAGGATATAAATAAGAATATGCGATTTTTTGTTAGTCATACAATGCCCCTACACCCATATTTCTGCGGAGGACAACACTCTTGCGGAGGGCAACACTCCTGTGGGAGGCAATATTTTTGTGGGAGGCAATATTTTTGCGGGGGGCAATATTTGCTGGTTCGAGCAAAGAAGGCGAAGTAAATCCGCGCTAATATCTTCCAGCCGCGCAGATGCTGTGCGTGCCATAGCTCCCGCAAGCTCTTGTGTTATGCTGCGAATGGTCTCGGCCGCGCCGTCGCCGCCTTTTTCGCTTAGGGCAGGCAAAAGCGAACGCCCTGCACATACGGCATCTGCACCCAAAGCAAGGCACTTGAATACATCGTAGCCATTATCAATGCCGCAGTCTACATAAATTTGCATCTTGCCATTACGCCTGCCCGCATCAGCTTTTGATACGTCTCGGGCGAAGCCTTTTTTGTTTTGCGTAGTTGCCACTGTCGCAACAATTTCGGGTAAAACCATCAACGGCGGCGCGGCGTAGTCCATAATTCCATGATGGTGCGATACTACTATGCCCGCCACGCCTGCATCCATGCATAGTAAAGCGTCGCGTACACTAAGCACGCCCTTTACGATAAAGGGCAAATTCACCGCCTGTACAAAGCCGCGCAACTCTTCAAAAGACTTAGGACGCATGGGCATACCCTCAATTTCGTCGTACTCGCCTTTTGAATTAAATGCGTGGTCTAAGTCTATGCCAACGGCAATGCATCCAAGACTTTCCGCGTGGCGAAGCTTGCGAATAACCACGTCGTTATCGGCCTCGGGCTTGCAGATTTTTACTGTAGATGCGCCTGTTGCCACTATGCGCTCAAGCTCATCTTCGCTACCCATGCCAGCCCACATAACCGCGCCCGCCACCGCTGCTCCTTTTGCCAGTTCTACCATGCCGTCTTTGTGATAGCCGAATTGAGCCAGATGCGACAATGCCGCAGTCATCACAGGCGTGGCAAATTGCTGCCCGAAAAATTCCATGCTCGTATTAGGCAAAACCGCGCCAATATGCCGCATTTCTAACAAAATTGAATCAAAATACTCCCGCGTAATGCGGTTTGAATCCCCAGGTTTTTTCTCCATACTTTTACCATCCTTTCTTATCCTTCAAATGATTTCACTAAATTGTCGCAGTATTCGCATCTGTATTTGCCTGTGTCGCAGGCTAGCCGAAACATATGCGGTACGGCCTCTATTGACGTGATGCAACGCGGGTTTCTGCATATAATCACATTTGTTACCTTTTCGGGTAATGACAGATTCACCTTTTTAACAACCCTATGGTCGCGGATGTAAATTACTGTGGCGTTGTGGTCAATCAGCCCCAGCACATCTATATCCACATTTTCCACATTTTCCAGCTTGATAATGTCTTTACGCCCATACTTGCTACTGGATACATTCATAAGTAATGCAACAGAGCCGTTATCTGTACTTACATTCAAATAGTCCAGTACTTTAAGCCCAAACCCCGCACGAATGTGGTCTATCACTATGCCGCTTGCGATGCTCTTAATTTCCATGCTAAAAATTCCCCTCTCTTTGCCTGTTCATCTTCAAATGCCAAAACGCCATTCGTCATGTATCCATCTCGCTAAACCCCCAGTAAAGCCATAAGCAAGGCCATTCGTATATACATACCGTTTTTCATTTGCCGAAAATAAAACGCACGCGGGTCGTCATCCACATCGGCGGAAATTTCATTTGCCCTCGGCAAGGGGTGAAGCACCATCAAATCTGGCTTGGCATGTTTCAACTTTGCGGCGTTTAGTATATAGCTGTCTTTTAGGCGAAGATAGTCCTCTTCGTTGAAAAAACGCTCCTTTTGCACTCGCGTCATATATAAAACATCCAGCTTAGGCAATGCCTCAGAAAGGTCGCGGACTTCTTCATAGTCAGCCATTTCTTCGCAAACATACTCGGGAACGCGAAGCTCGTCTGGGGAAATAAGAACAAAGCGCACACCCTCGTACCGTGTAAAAGCGCAAATAAGCGAGTGTACCGTGCGCCCGAATTTCAAATCGCCGCACAAGCCTATAGTAATTCCACCAAAACCACCCTTTTGCAAGCGAATCGTGAGCAAATCTGTAAGGGTTTGGGTGGGGTGAAAATGCCCGCCATCGCCCGCATTTATGATAGGAATACCTGCCCGCGCCGCCGCCACAAACGCCGCACCCTCTTTAGGATGCCGCATTACAGCAATATCTGCGTAACACGCCACCGTCGCAATGGTATCGGAAATACTTTCGCCTTTAGCAACAGAGCTGGAATTTGGCTCGGAAAAGCCAATCACCTGCCCCCCAAGTCGCAACATTGCCGCCTCAAAAGAAAGTCGCGTGCGCGTGCTTGGCTCGTAAAAAAGCGTAGCCAAAAGCTTGCCCTTGCAAGCATCAGCAAAATCCCCTGGCCGCGCAATAATTTCCTCCGCAAGTTTAAAAAGCCCGTCCATTTCTGCCACCGATAAATCCATCGGCGTGATTAAATGCTTGCCACATAGGTTCATGATAATCATCCCTCGCTATATGTGTTTATCATAAATACTAAATCTTCCCTCGCTGTATGTGTTTATCATAAATGTTGAATTTTCCCAAACAAAACGCCTCTTTCAAATGAAAGAGACGCTTACAATGCAAACATATAAAAGTACACGCAATGAGTTCACATGATTATAAGTTTTCTGCCCAATGCAAAACAATTTTTTCATCACTCACTCACCACTACAAGATTACCAAGTATTAGAGATTTGTCAAGAATCAATTCCTTCACTTTTTCGTTTTTAGATTTGTCGCTCGTGGTAAACGTATAAAATTTTTGACAAAACGCAGCCATGAGGTTATATTTTTGATAGATAGCCACTTAAATTGTAGAGGCGTACGAGCGAAAGTATTCTGGGGAGTTGATAGTTATGCAAAATGAAATCATTTTCGTTATAACAGAATCGCTTGACGGCGGGTATGAAGCAAAAGCGGCAAGTCATTCAATTTTTACACAATGCGACAGCTATGGCGAACTTGCGGACGTGCTAAGGGATAGCGTGAAATGCCACTTTGAAAAAGGGCAAGAACCCTCATTCATTCGGATGCATTTTGTGAAAGACGAAGTAATCGCCGTATGAAAGTGCCAAGAGATATAAATGCGGAAAGGCTAATCACGGCAATGAAACGCATAGGCTACACCGTGGTGCGTCAAACAGGCAGTCATATCAGACTTTCAAAAAAATCGGAAACAGGCGAACACAACATCACCATTCCAAACCACAAGCCAATTAAAATTGGTACGTTGCACGGTATTGCTTCCGACTTATGTAATTTTAACAAAATAACTATCCAAGAATTTTTCAATGGTTTGTAGGCAACAACAAAAAACCGTGGGAATAAATTTGTCGCAAAATGCGACGTTTTTATTCCCACGGTTTTTATATTCCTGTATTCTCGTTTGCTTATGTTTATGCTTGGGTATTATTCGGGGAAGGCTTGTCGCACATTACCCTAACACGCCAAAAACAAGCGGCATTATTGAAACAATAACGAAACAATGTTAGACTGTGATTGCGTAGTGGCGGGCGAAAGCCCGTGTATTTTTCCGCAACAATGAAGGGTGATTTTCATGCAGTACCGCAATGGCATTTCCATTTTAGGACTTGGCTGTATGCGCTTCCCGCCTATGGGGGGCGAAGCAGAGCGCATGATAGTTTCGGCAGTCGAAAACGGCGTGAACTTTTTCGACACCGCCTACATCTACCCTGGCAGCGAGAAAACATTGGGCGCGGCGTTGGCAAAGCACAACCTTCGCGAAAAGGTGCTTGTTGCCACAAAGCTTCCCATATCCATGTGCAAGCGGTACGAAGATTTCGACCGCTTTTTTGACGAGCAACTGCGCCGCCTGCAAACGGACTATATAGACTATTATTTCATACACAACATATCCAACATGCCACAGTGGCAATTCATGCTAGACCTTGGCATAGAAAAATGGTTGGCAGAGAAAAAGGCCATGGGAGCAATTCGCCAAGTAGGTTTTTCATATCATGGTAGCGGCGAAGAATTTCCGCGAGTGCTGGACTCATACGCTTGGGAATTTTGCATGATACAGTACAACTACTACGATGAAAACTACCAAGCAGGGCGGAAGGGGCTACAAGCCGCCGCCGCAAAAGGTCTGACCGTAATTATTATGGAACCTCTTTTGGGCGGGAAACTTGCGACAGGTTTGCCCAAAAAGGCGGCAGAAATTTTTCGCGAGGCAAACAATGCGAGTGCAAATGTTTCAGTGAATGAAGTAACGGGCGAAAATTCTACAACAGATTCCGAAGGTGCGGCAACATACACAGACGAAAAAAAACCGGCCGAGTGGGCATTGCAATGGCTCTGGAATCACCCCGAAATAACTTGCGCACTAAGCGGCACGTCAAGCGTAAAATATTTGGAAGAGAATATAGCCTCTGCACAGCGGTTTGCACCTCTCACCCCTGCGGAACAAGCCGTATACCCTCGTGTAATCGCAGAATTTCACAAATCCTTCAAGATAAAATGCACGGGTTGCAACTACTGTCTGCCCTGCCCCGTCGGCATTGACATACCCACACGCCTTTCTGCCTACAATGCGCGTTATGCACAAGGGCGGATTACAGGCATGATGATGTATATGACAAGCATGGGCGCGGTGTCCCGCAATCCCATTTCGATTCACCTATGCAACGGCTGTGGCGCGTGCGAAAAAAAATGCCCTCAAGGGCTGGAAATTCGCAAGGAACTTAAACGGGTAGGCCGCAAGTACGAGAACTTTTTTATGCGCGGGATTATACGGGTGCTTAGATTTTTCATGAGGTGAGCAACATGGGAACAATTCGAGTAGGGCATGGATATGATGTGCATAGGCTGGTGGCGGGGGGACGGCTTGTTTTAGGCGGTGTGCATGTGCCTTTTGAACGCGGCTTGGCAGGGCATTCCGATGCTGATGTGCTTGTACACGCGATAATGGATGCGATTCTGGGCGCGGCGGGCATGGGCGATATTGGGCAGATGTTCCCCGACAGCGATGCGCAGTATGCAGGCGCGTCAAGTCTGCACTTGTTGGAGCAGGTTGCGGGGCGTTTACACACGGCAGGCTGGCGCGTGGGTAATATTGATGCAACCGTGGTGGCACAAGCCCCGAAGTTGGCCGCTTTTCGTGAGGAAATGCAAAAGAATATCGCCACCGCATTAGGCTGTGTTGCTGATAAATGCTGTGGCAATGATGACAGCAATAGCAACGATGATGCTTACGTCGTAAACGTGAAGTTCACCACCGAAGAACACCTCGGCTTCACAGGCGCAGGGGAAGGCATTGCCGCCCATGCGGTTTGCTTGGTGGAACGATGTTAAAATTTACGGGCAAAGTCCACTGTTTTAATTCCAAAAAATTATTTTCGAGGAGCTTCAAAAAGTGAAAATCTACAATACAATGGCGCGTCGTAAAGACACCCTTGCGCCTATCACCACGGGACAAATAAAAATGTATACCTGCGGACAAACGGTTTACAACGATATTCACATGGGAAATGCACGATTCTACGTGGTTTTTGATGCGATACGGCGGTACTTAGCGCACAAGGGGCTGGATGTTAGCTTTGTGCAAAATTTCACGGATATTGATGACAAGATAATCGCAAAAGCCAACGA
>Ga0123355_10020639_pt1 | contig 10527 bp, 9 predicted proteins | sample TergutEmb28metaG_3_FD_89872 | JGI IMG/M metagenome (GOLD analysis project Ga0123355, IMG submission 89872) | Embiratermes neotenicus P1 segment gut microbial communities from Petit-Saut dam, French Guiana - Emb289 P1 | ecosystem: Host-associated > Arthropoda: Insects > Digestive system > Gut ... | reverse complement strand
TGTGTGTGTGTGTGTGTGTGTGTGTGTGTGTGTGTGTGTGTGTGTGTGTGTGTGTGTGTGTGTGTGTGTGTGTGTGTGTGTGTGTGTGTGTGTGTGTGTGTCCTGGCTGATTTACATGAAATCTAGCAGAAAAGTCATCACACTGGAAGTCACAGAAACTTCATGCTTTTGAACATTCTACAATCAGTAATATCTATAGGGCAGGCACGTGAACTTGTAAGATGGACACAGCACTAGCAATCATATGTGAAGAAAATGTTGTTGCACTAGTCTTTTGAAGAGTGTCAAATACTATGGAAACAATGCAAATACTGTTATTTAGCTTCCACTGTGATAGCAATAACTAATAAACCACTGACATTTCATTTGAAGTTAGCAAGAAATATCACAAACGTAACTGAAATAGAACTTTATTTGAGCAACATAAGTTAGACAATTTTTTTATTTAGCATACACCATTTATCTACCAACTAAATAAATGGTCTATGCCCATAAAAAAATGCATGGAATGGACAACTTTAAAAAATTATTTTCATTGCCTTGGGTGTGCTACACATTTTGGCTTAATACTTAGTAAGTTAGCATCAGGTGCTGGTAACAAAATGTACAGTTCAGATACATCTGTTAAAAATTCAAAAGAGTAAAGAGTATACAAACATTTGTTTATGGCTATATTTTAAACGTTTTGAAAAAAAAAAAAAAACGTGTTTACACAGAAGTCGCATAGGTCCAGAACAGCAACACTGTTTATGCTCTTCATCTCATCTGTTTGTTTCCTGATTTACTTAATGATGCATTGTCAGCTGTATAATTTATACTGCAACGAACAGCACATCAATATGAAAGATACTACCAAAACTCCAATACAGTGCAACTGTGTGTTCACTACAATTTGTGGCAGTGTATTTGTGTGGCAGTAAATCAAAATCCTGTACAATGGTAAATTTCTGTTCACAGACATTTGTGGGCACTAAGTGAAGGTTGCACTATATCAGGGTTTGACTGTACACTGGAAATGATGTGGAAGTGATATGGTATACTGCCAAGTACCACCCAAAAATTTTCTTGCAGGCAAATGAAAAAACATATCTATAACCACGTCAAAACAAGCCTATCTGGTTCAGCCAAGGTCATCTAGACATGAAGTCACAGTGCTCATCACTACATTGTGGTGTTTGGGTCAGACAGTACTGTATATGTATATGTATGTGAGTATATACATATACATGTATATTTGACATTCAGGTGACCGTGCATGATGATAAATTCTTATAACAAAACCAACTAGATGCACTAATTTCTCAAATTTATTTTTGGAATAAAACTCTAAATGTTTCAGACAGTTCCTCTGTCTATCATCAGGAGTTTTTCACTGTACACACAGCAATGATACATGGCATACAGGTTTGCTGACAGCTTGCGAGCAGGATCAGGATGGAACTTCCATCCTGATCCTTCTCACAAGCTGTCAGCAAACCTGTATGACATATACCATTGCTGTGTGTACAGTGAAAAATTCCTGACAATGGACAGAGAATCTGTCTGAAACATGTAGAGTTTTATTCCAAAAATAAATTTGAGAAATTAGTGCATCTAGTTGGTTTTATTATAAGAATACATGTATATGTATATACATATAAAGTACATACATGCATACGTATATACATATACATAAAGGCATCGTGCCCTTACAGTTTACGTGAATTTGAAATTTATATCAAGCAAGAAACATTTAGATTAAATTATTATAATCAAATTAAGTGAATACAATGTAATATGGAACTGAACATGATACTGCTGTTTCATGCAACAGCTGCTTGGGCCAACCAATGGAACTTGTATAGAAGATCAGTTCATTGTGACAGGGCAAAACAGCAACAACATCGCACCCATCATCTGTGGTGTCAACAATGGACAGCACAGTGAGTTCACAAAGGTTACATTCATATTATTATATTTCAATATCGACTTTTCATAAGTGCTACAGATAGTTACACTGCAACAAATCTGAAGGTCAAATAGAAACAAATTTTCCTACACTAAAATATACCATATGGCAGTGTCCTTAGATGTAGCAGCACATTTACGTTAAACTTCACACACATACGCACACATGCACGCACAAATATATATATAACCTAATATAAAATTTCTGTCTACATATACAATATAAAACATACAGTGAACAAAATGGATGGTAATGATGCTGAACATTCATTGCAATGTACAGCAAAGCAGCATCAATCAGATGCTTACAATTTTGTTCAAGGTTTGTGCCATATTAATAAAAAGACACTAAACCATATTCAAGCAACAAACTAAACAAGTAGACTCCATGGTGTAAGGTATTCTTTAAGAAGTTGTCAGTGTATTTTGCTAATCAAGAAATTCTTAATTTTCATAGTATCTAAATTATTACAGAAACCACCAACAGACCACACAGCCTCAGTCAGTTCAGTGAAATCATCACCTTCACATTCCATACCTCTAAGTTCCATTTCAGTATCCTCCCCCCCAAGTATACCTAAATGTCTCCAACTGTACCTATCCACAAGGTTTTCTACTCAAAAATATTTTATGTATTACATGTTTCCTCTCATCTCTCTCATGTCCTACTCTGTAATCCTGCTTCATTGAATCATCTTAACAATGATAGGAAAGCATACAAACAAAAATCAGAATATTGAGAATACACAGAAAATCAGTACACCTGTAAGATTTACACTACTTGTTCCATCAGTGTACATGGATGTGGACAGTATTACTGGACCGTTGCGACTAAACATGTTGGCAATGCGGGGTGACGTTCCCCGGAGCTTTAGAATAAAAGTCACACAGATCAAGAAAGGGAGTCCTCTTGAAGCCCCCAAGAACTGCTTGCAGTATCACAGAGGAATACATGGTTCAATTGAGTCTTTCAACTACCAGATGCCAAAACACAGCAATCTGCCTGCCACACCCGGCTATATGGTAAGTCACAATTTACATGCATGTAAAGGTCACTGGCATTGGAACAGAATTATACAAGGAATACTTAACCCACTACAAAAATAAATTTAACAGGTGTAAAATCTAAGAATATTTCTGTTTTTGGTTTTGTTAGTCTAGTATGTTGAGTCTTGGCCTGTAGGGACCACCTTCTCACAGGGGTTGGAAGCGTGAGGGGGTTTCTAGGTGGAACATTTTGCATGTTGGACCAAATTACTTGTACCTACAGAACTACGCACAATCTTGTGCAAAAAATAAAATTTATTGTTGGCTGCCCACAACATAATACCAGCTTTTAAGCTATGAACTGTGTGTAAAACCAACTCACATCATAGTAATAGATTCATACTGGGCACAGAATTTAACTGACTGACTGACTAACTAACTAACTACACAATGAACCAACCAAATGACTGACTACTTTGATAGCTAGCTAGATAATTAACTAACTAACTAAATGCATGGAGCAGAATCTTTAGTGAGGAGCTAGTAATTGCTCAGCTAGTTATTACAAGGTTTATTACTGTGTTCATAAAAGCCCACCAAGCCCACCAATGATCCCTACCCTCAGCCAGATGAATCCAGTCCACACTCTGCCATCCTAGTTCTTCCACAGTCACTTCAGTATCATTATTCCATCTGTGTCTAGGGCTTCCAAGTGGTCTCTTTCCTTCTGGTTTTTGCACCACATGCATGTTACCTTCTCTCCCATGCACGTCACGAATGAGAATCATGATGAAAAATGTTCAGCAACAGTGCTCCAGAGTATGTAATAACATACGTGTAATAAATACACAAATAAACAAATACCCAAACAAATGGTGAGTGTAACACCACGCCCAGATGACACTTTCACTGAGGCATGATCATTCAAGTCTTGCGTGCCAAGTTGTTCATCAATATGTAATCTGTTCAACAATGGGCAACTAATTGTACAGTGTAAGTTCTTGGAAATGGTTTCATATAACTAAAATCACTCACATTCACCAGGACTTTTTCCACTGTCACACTATATTTCTGGTAGATATGTTGTGATGGCAGCTAGTCATGGTGAATGTAAATGATTTTAGTTAGACAGCCAGTTCTTCATGTAATAGTACAGTAAACAGTATGTCACAGAGTCTCATCTAGGATTCTGTCTAGGAAAGAAGAAATTGTGACACAGACCAATTGAGCACAAATATCAGGTAGGGGTGGGAACTAAATGAAAATAATGAACACAAATGCATATTACATTTTTATTCTAAAATTCTTTTAGCAGACTTTCAGGCAAGTAAAGATGCAGTGAATGACCTCCATTTAAGAAAAGGTACCCATGGATCAAACCATCATTACGAATTAACAGCAAGAAAGTGGGGGACCTCAATATCAACTTTTTTTTTTAGACAATTTATCCCCAATGTGTTCCTGGATAATCACAGATGCAGGATAAATTAAGTCAACTAAATATGTTGTTGTATGTTGTTTGGATTTATTCTGCATCTCTCTCAATATTAACCTTAAAACAAACTAAGTGCTTACTAAATAGAATGGAAGAACTAATAAGCCAAATCAAATTTCAGAACAACCTGAACTATGCCATCTGCATTTACAAGGAGCTAGGATACTGCAGTGTGACATATTCAAATACAGCTCCAGATGGGACAACATACCCTCTCCAGCTCATCAATGTTGACCAAGGTTCCCTTCTTCTATAATTTGTTTGGTTACAAGCAGTCTGGGCCGGCATAGCACAGTCTGTATAGCAACTGGCAATATACAAGTGGCTTTTATATGGCTTCAACTTTGTTACCCTGTTACACCTCAAGAAAGGTGCAATAACCTAATGACTTTTCACATCAATTAATTTTAAAATTTTCATCATTTGCATCCTTTTATAAAGTATTATAAAATAACAATGCATATGACCCAAAAACCACCAACACACTATCATGATATTATCAAACCCAAATCTTTATTCTTTAATTATATTAATTGGAATAGTTTGAATGTTTTATTTATTAGATGTGTCAAACTCTGTGGTGTAACAAAAGTCCAGAGAGTGCATTTCATGCCAAGTGTATCCCTGAAAGTCCTTAACATCTGAGAGTTAGCAGCTTTAAAATTACTACTTAAGAAACCGTATGTTATATTTAACATGCAATAGTAATTTAATTATATATCAAAATTTTCAAACATTCATTTGGTTTCCAAAGCAATAAACAGTACCATAATCAGTCTAAGTCATTAGGCAGCACTTTCTTTGCATGACAGCATGTTTCTAAGAAACCTGATAAGATTTATTTCAGCTTCAGTAAATACAGGTTACTTGATCAGTGTGGAACAAAACAAAGTTCACTGACCAATTCTGAGTACAGGCACCCTACAACGCAAAAACTCAGAGAAATCTCTTGGTGAGTCTATAATATTAAACATGAGGTCAGACAGAACAAACTCACTACAGTGCATTCATTTTGTGCATTTGCAAAATGTAAATGGCAATTTTTTGTGTAAAACTAAACACTACTTTGCAGATGGACAGCCACTTATCCCACCAGGTCAAGCTGGGGCAGAGGTATTTAACTGTCCTGATGATTACATTGTGATAAATGGAATCCGGCTGTGTGGTGAGAGGCTTAATGATGCATCCGTGCAACTTGATTTCACAAGAAATTCACCAGTGACAGGTATGTAGTTTGCAATTACACACTTTCGGTAAGCAAATCTTTGACTAACTTATCACCAGTTAATTCTTTAAAACCAAATTTAATATTATCCTCCCACCTATTTTCAAACCTTCCAAGTTACCAACCAAGAAGTTTCAAACCAAAATTCTGAAGCATTTCCACATTTCCTCAATGAAGCAACATTTCCAACAGGTCAATAAGTTTACTGTTGAAGTTTCGGTGCAGTCCAAGCAACCAAGCAACCAAGAAACCTACCAGGCAGTCATTGTGCCTTGCATGGATCATAAAACTAAAGTAAGCCTGTATTTTGATAGCATTATCTAACCGACAAACCATCTCCAAGAAGGACTCAAAACAAAACCATGTTTCTTCAGCAGTTTTCTGGTTACAAAGAGAAACATATTAACAATTTTAAAAATTTTACAACAGCATCCTCTATAATCAATTACTGTTAGTACAGTAAAAGTAAAGTAAAGGTTGCCCCCTAACATGCCATGAACATACACAGAGGGAGGAGAGGTACAGCTCTACTCATTCTTAACCTTGGTACTAGATGGGGGTGGGTGGTCAATGCCACACCCCAGCCCCTTTACCTCCAGGAAAGAGCCTCAGTACCCAGTGTACAGGATGCTGCATAGGTTCCGGGCAGTCTGGATGGGAGTGGAACAGAGAAAATCTCTCGCCCACAACAGGATTTGAACCCAGAACTGTCCAGCACATAGTGAGTCACTGAACCAACAATGCTAACCCAGCCATTATTATTACAGTACTGTTTGAAATTCCATCCTGTACCTTTCAAACCATTCATGGCCAAAGGTAAATATCAATAATAGGTTCAAAAAGCGCATTATATTTACACACATTTGTTCAGTTCAGCATGAAATGAAAGAAGAAAGAATGTACAGCATTTTTTTTAACTTTACTCTGCACCTGCATAACTGATATGACTATTCTGAATTACCTTTCATCAATATGAACAAAAATGCCACTGGGGAATAAAAACTGCGTGATTTGATTATCTGGGTAGAGGGTAACTTCCTTCAGTCTTTCAGAAAATGAGAAGTATGACAATGTGGTGTCCTCCAATGGCACAAAGGTTGTGACTAGTTTCATAAAGACCGGTCAATTCGTTCACAAGTTTCAGTGGAAGGACACACACATAAAGAAAGACAGCGTGGAAATATTGAGAGCCTATTCCTATTCCTCCCACCTCTTAGGAAGGAAAGTAGAAAGAAATGGAATCAATATCGACACTGAAGCATTGTGAAGACCTAAGATTTGTGAAGTTCGACTATATTCATCTGATTTACCCATACAGAACACGGTGTGAGAGCAGTTTTAATCTATGCATGACATCAGGCTTCCACTGCAGTGTAAATGTGATCTTCGCTCTTCTGGGATGTTATGCAGCACTGAGTGGTGGTTAGTTACAGCTGTGTAAGCATTGTGGGACAACCTATCAGTCCCACCTACAAGGGTCAAAAGCAGCCCAAGGCTAACTACCAATCAACAATGCACAACATCCCACAAGAGGAAATACCTGTTTTAACCTACTTTCAGATATCTCTAATGGACCATTTACAATTCCTGTTCGCACGAATGCCAACACCAATGGAAGAGGCTTCAGAATAGAATACCAGCAGAATTCTTGTGCAAGTTGAGTACAGAGATGCTACAACCTGTTGTGTACAAGTGGTCACATACACTGGCCTACATATTTATGATACAATAATTTATTAAGTGTCTTTCATTTTCATTAGATTAATGCACTTTGTAAAGTCAGATTATAAAAAATGAAAGTAAACAAACAGTTTCATTATATATTTATGCAGATATATTCATGACAACACATCTGAAGGGAAGCTCAGGTGCACTACAATTATGAGGATGACAATAATGTTCAGCTATGGGAGATGACGACCCATTACTGCTGACATAATTTGTTGTGGAGCCAATTACATCACAGATACTAAAGTGCCTTGCCATAAATTATTTCCATCATATTGTGTTAAAATCACACCATACAAAATATTTTCAAATCATGTTTGGTCTTAATGAAATGTATATTTTAGGTCACGAATCATCCGCCCAAAACACAAAACAAAAAATTTGATGAAGTTTGGTTTTGAGTTTAATGTCATGTAGGAACTACCTATACTAGACAAACATGAAGCAAAATGAAATTGGTAGGTACCTAGCATCAACTTTCACCAAATATATTCTGTATTTTGGGGATAAGACATGTGGACAGACAGACAACATGACCTTGACATGACATTTATTTTATACAAAGGATGAATAAAATTCACTTACTGCAAATAACACAAAAGTAAAAGCAACCCATAACATCTAACACACAGATCAAAATGTTCACCATTTTTTAATTTTTATCCCATACCTAAATTTCAGAGAAATATTGTGTTTCACATAAAACTTTTTTATGATAACTATACCCTTAGTTCAAAACATGTTTCCCTCTGACTGGGGAAAAAATATTTCGGGGAGGGGGGGGGGGCCTTTGAAACAACCACTGGTCTTCACAGAAGAGAAATGAATACAGGGTGATGGTGGGAAAACCTCAGTGAAACAGCAACTTCCAAGACTCTGACATACTTAGGAGGACATGATTAAACTGGATGTTTAAAAAATAAGATGAAAGACTCTAGACTGGATTCATTCAGCTCAGAATAGATGGCAGTGATAGGCTCTTGTGAACAGTCATGAACCTCTGGGTACTATAAAATGTGGAAAATTTCCTAACTGAGCAATAACTAGCTGCTTAAATAGGACTATGCTCCATGAATTTAGCACGAGTATATGTATCAAATCAGTCACACACAACACCAGTTCTGTTATTGAAGTATTCATGGCTACATGTTTCAGCTCTAACTGCAAGCCATTATCAGGTATTTTATATACGTAGATACAGAAAAAATTATACATTGCATTAAGATGGAGATCTCTCGCCTTTCACATCACGACTGCAATTACAGCCGAAACATGTAGCCATGAATAAACTAAAAAAAAATTGGAGTTGTGTGTGACTGATTTGAAACATATACTTGTGATATGTTATCAACAGCGGCTATGTATCATCTTAAAATCCATGAATTATGTAGCTGTGTAGGTTTCACGTGAAATGGTCACTATTAGTCTGAAATCAAAACCGGTTTCATGATTTTTGTGAGATTAGCCACTAAGAATATACTTTGTGCGGTTCTTTAAACAAGCTGACATACTAACTTACCTACCTGTGTTTATTTTGTGACATGTACGCAAAAACCATAAAAAGCAAATGGCTCTGTTATGACACCACTTGAACTCACTAATATCCGCCTAGCACAGCAATTTAGAACACTACATTCATTATGCTGCAATGTACTGCCAAGAATTCCCAAGAGCGATGTGCATTACTCTGACACAGGTCCCGGCCAAGACATGTGGACGCCCTGGGCAAGCTTAAAATTTGGCGCCCCTTCAAACCGATATTCCTTAAACATTTGCGGCCTCGGACAGGGTTGGGGAACCTTTCTGAGGGCATATGCCCAAACCGCGGATAATATTCAGAGAAATTCTTTCGCATTCCCATGGGAATTTTGAGCAGCAAATAATGCCTACGAGTCTTCCATCATCATTAATTAATATTTATTATAAATCTTACATTGTATGTTTTTTGCAAGAGGATCCTGGTGGAATGTGGTGTGGAAGAAAAGTAGGAAGCAGCTGAGACAGTTGCTATTCCACATTTCAAAAGACTAGCGTAATAGATATGTTAACTTAAATATTATAATCGCATATGTTGTTATTGTTACAGTATCAAGCTGGCTCAGGATAGGGAGAGGTGGCGGACACTTGTGACTGCGGTAATAAACCTTCGGGTTCCATAAAATGCGGGGAATTTCTTGACTAGCTGATAATACGAGGAAAAATTTATAAAAGTTTCAGTTCACTACAAAGTCTAGTGCGCCTTTATTTTAGTACTTTTTTTTTTACAAAACGAATTATTACTGTAATGTATATCTCCATCAACAAACAGCTAAAAAGTTTTCAAAATTCCTTCAGCCTTCTACCTCGGCTACACTAGGAAAAAGGTTAAGACTTTTTTAATTTCAAATTTCTCCGTGGGTGTTGATCGGACCTGATCTAGAAGATCCTAACCAGGATTCCGCAATTACATAGAAAATTTCTAACAGGTATTAATCCTGAACACCTTACAACCCTCATAGATACATTCGGAACTCCTTCCTTACCTGAAACCCTCTGAATAAATACTGCCCTGAAACTGCTTAGAACTTAAAATAGATAGGCCTACTACCAACAGCTTCTTGCCTACACAGTTGTTAACAAACGCCATCTGCATTCCTTGCTCTTATTTAACGTAAGTCATCACTGTGAGAACCAGACAAGCTGCATCACATTTCACATACAATGAATGTAATTTGAGTAGACTGGTATTTATATTTGAAGGATACAGAAGGAAGCAGTCTGCCAGTCATAGTAAGCTCTCAGAACATCTGCCTGGAAGGCAGATTAAACCCACAAGAAACCTCACCTGGGGCAAACAGGCTATATACTGACATATAAACAAAATGCAGACATACCAGCTACTATACCATGAAATTTATCAGTGAAAATAAAGAGTATACATAAAGATTTTCCTGTTTACAACAGGTGTGTGAATTACTGTGCTTTGCACATCCCCATTATTTTTATGTTCCCATCCATACAAATAAATTATGCTCCCCCCCCCCCCCCCCCCCCCCCAAAAAAAAAAAAAAACCCCAGGAAAAAAAAAAAAAATCTCTTTTTTTTACACCACAAAAAAAATAAAAAATTATATATTGTTAGGCGGACACCCAAATATGGGGGGGTG